>Ga0194126_10008395_pt1 | contig 14064 bp, 13 predicted proteins | sample TA2KigC150mmetaG_FD_148641 | JGI IMG/M metagenome (GOLD analysis project Ga0194126, IMG submission 148641) | Freshwater microbial communities from Lake Tanganyika, Tanzania - TA2015035 Kigoma Deep Cast 150m | ecosystem: Environmental > Aquatic > Freshwater > Lake | place: Tanzania: Lake... | reverse complement strand
GAAACAGATCGGCGAGCTGATGCTGACGAGCCACCAGAACGATCGCGTCTCGGAAGCGAAGGTGTCGTCGGGCACCGGATTTCAGGCGGGGGATATTGTAAGGGTGATCAAATAAACCCGAGGCTAGGGGCAAGAGGCTAGGGGCGATGGGTGAGAGGCTATGGGAGGAATAAGATCGCGCCGATTCCAACCCATAGCCCTTTAGCCTCGAGCCCGTTGCTTTTCGCCTTATTTGTAGAAGCAATTCCTGTTCCTTTGCGGACGGCTGAGCTTTCTTAACCACGCCCGATACGCGGAGGTCTTTCTGATGGCATCACGCGCACATGTTCATTTTAAGTGCCAAAGTCCTAGGGCTAGGCTGTCCGATTGCACTCACTCACTCACTCACTCACTCACTTTTGCCCACGTAATCGCCGTTTCGGTCTAATCCTTGCCCGTACCGTCCTATCGATGAGGAGTGGTCTCTGCCTACATGCGTTCACAACACAGGAATGCCTGCGCCTGTTCAGCTGCGCGTCGCTTACGAAATACCCTCTGTCGTTGATTCTCGGTCTTTCCGTCCTTTGGCTTTTGGGAGGCTGCGTCACGGCTCCAGAGAGGATTCAAACAATCCCGTCTGATCCGACCAACCCGATGAAGGCTGTTGCGATCCTGCCGATGATCAACAACACCAACGATGTGGAGGCGCCGAATTATATCCGAGAGGAGCTGGCCAAGCGTATGCGGGCGCTCCACTATGCAGTGATGCTGATCGAGCAGACGGATCAAGTCTTGCGGGATCAGATGGGGATTACCCTTGGTGCCCAGTTGGATATGACCACGGCCCAGGAGATCGGCAAAACTCTCGGAGTTGATGGAGTGGTCTATGGGGCATTGGAGGATTTCGTCACCAAGTCCGCGATCATGATGCAGGAGAAACGAGTTCGGGCGCGATTCGCTCTGCTCAAGACGACAGATGGAACGCGATTCTGGGGCAATGGCGCGGGAGTCATCAGCAGGAGCATGTACGGCAGGACTGCTGTCGGTTCAGGACTGGAAGCGGCGTCCAGACGTGAGGCTGCCGTTGAATCAAAAGGCGAGAGAAGGAAATTAACCGGTAGCGGAACTGCGGGGACTGCGAAGGAGTTACCGGGTGGACTGGAAGAGATTCCGGCCCCTTGGACGGAGTTGCCCGTGGATGTTGTTGAAACGAAAAAGGGCGACTTGCTTGAGTCGGCGATAGGAGGAGTCGTTCAAGCAACCGTCGGGCGGGCGCTGGAGAGGGCCTTTGGCGTGGAATATGCGGCGGAAGTCGATTTGATGTTCAAACTGATTATCGAGAAAGCACAACGAGGGGAAAGATCCCATGCCGAGCTTCTTGATCAGTATATGGTGTCTCAGGCAGCGCAGCATAAGGCCACGGGGGGCGTGTGTGAATCCCCGCCTGTCTCCAAAGCGAATGTGAACATTATAAGGACGTTTTATTTAGCCAGCGGAATGTCGCCGGAGCAGGTCGAGAAATTGATGGCACAGGTGGAGCCGCTATCCCAAGAGAGGCAGGGCGAATGCAAGGAAATCGTAAAAAGCAGCGAGGGTAAAGCGGAAAGCGCCCCCTCGCTCGGTGCTGTTCCCGGTCTGCGGCTTCCGATCGGACCGGTTCCATAATTGCTCGCCGGACCTTCTCTGTGAAGCCAAGTTTCCAACTACTAACGGGGAGGAGCAAGAATGATGATCCAGACGACAGGAAAAAGGAGTGTCAACTGCCTGATGGCGAAGCCCGTTGTCATGATCCTGGGTCTCGCTTTATCAGTGCCCGGCTGTTATTTGGGGACATTTGTTCCATCTCATTCCTTGGTGGAGCTTGATGATCAGAATCCACTCAAAGGCTCGATCTCGAATGTGCGGAGCTTGGCGGTTCTTACGACAGCAACCAGTGGTGGTCTAGATACGACCGGCATGACCAACGAAGCACTCACATCTTGGGCTTGTGAGGGGGGGCAGTGGTCTATACAGTCCTAAGATTGCGGAGGCGCTGCAACAGAACCCACGGGTTCACATCATCACCCCCTATGAGGTCGAAAAAGCTGTTGGAGCTGGAATGGCGGTGATCTCGATGTCTCCATCCATGACGGAGGCTGAAAAAGCGCGCCATAGGGCCGAAGCAATTTTGAAGGCGGGCAGGAGCGTGAAAGCTGACGGGGTCATCCTCATCGAAGAGGAAAAACAGTTTGGTAGGGAGATAGGATCAGCGATGATCTGGTCTTCGATTGGCAGAATGACTGCTGAATATCGCGTGACCATGACCGTGTACTCGACTGAGACGGGGGCCGTGCTCTGGAAACAGAGGGCAGTCAACTCAGTTAACGCAGGGGCCTTGAATTACGCCGATATGTTTAAACAGGTCGATCCAGAATTGGTGTCAGCCTTAGTCCAGAACTTCAATGCGACGATGAAATGATCGGATGATAAAGGCCGGAAACGGGACCGGGAGTCTTTTCGGGCGGCGGGAGGGTATCACGATGAACGGATGGCTACGTTTGATGATCTGCGCGCTGGTTCTGGTCTGTTCCGGCCCTCGCCGCGTCGGACTATGAAGACGGCGTGAAGGAACTCACCAAGTCAATCATTGCTGAGGCTGCAAAATTCCAGAAGCAGAACCTAGCCGTGGTGGACTTCACCGATCTGCAAGGAAATGTGACGGCCCTGGGGCGGTTCCTGGCCGAGGAACTGTCGGCTTCGCTGGTGATGACTGGTAACGTGCGTGTGGTGGACCGCAATCAACTCAACAAGATTTTCCAGGAGCATTCTCTTTCTATGCTGGGCATCTCAGACCCGGCGGCGGTCAAGAAGGTCGGCAAAGTGGCGGGGGCGGATGCATTGGTTACCGGTTCAATTACCGAAATGGGGGATAGTGTGCGGGTCACAGCCAAGGTCATGGTCACCGACACAGCTTTGGTGATCGCCGCTGCTGATCAACCGCGTTAGCCTATGCACAGCAAAAACGACGACGATCTAGTAGCTTGCGCCAGGCCTCGGAGACAGGCATGCAGACCCCCAACCATACCCCGAACTACTGGGTAAATCAAGAGGAGCCCTGGGGCAGCAGCGCGTGCGCCTCTTCGAGCACCTTGTCCGGAGGCCGCTTGCTCACCGCGCCGGACTTGCGGTGCTTCAGCTCCACGGTGCCTTGGGCCAGCCCCTTGTCGCCGATGATGAGTTGGAAAGGCGCCCCGATCAAGTCCGCGTCGTTGAATTTGACGCCGGCTCGCTCGTCGCGGTCGTCCCAGAGGACTTCCAGGCCCGCCTGCGTCAGCCTGTCGTACAACATCTGAGCGGTGTCGGTGACAGGCTTTGTTTGGCTCAGGGGAAGAAGGTGAATATGGAACGGAGCGATGGGGGTCGGCCAGATGATGCCCTTGGCGTCGTGGTTCTGTTCGATCGCGGCCGAGGCGGTGCGCCCCACGCCGATCCCGTAACACCCCATCACGGCCAAGGTTTCTCGGCCTTGCGGGTCTAAGAACGTGGCCTTCATGGACTGGCTGTACTTGATGCCGAGCATAAACACGTGTCCCACCTCGATGCCGCGGGCGACTCGGAGCAGCCCGCCGCCCTGGGGTGAGGGATCGCCGGCGCGGGCGTTGCGAAGGTCCGCAAACCCTGCGACGGTGAAGTCCCGCTCCCAGTTGGCATCGACGTAGTGAGCATCCACCTCGTTGGCGCCCACCACGAAGTTGCGCATGGCCTTGATGGCGTGGTCGGCCACGATCCGGGCCCCCGCAAGGCCGACCGGCCCGGCAAAGCCGACGGGAGCGCCGGTCACGGCAGTCACCCTGGCCGAATCAGCCAATGCTATGTCGGTTACTCCCAGCAATTTCTTGAGCTTGACCTCGTTGGCCTCGTGGTCGCCCCGCAGCAGCACCGCTACTGTGTCCTGGGCCGTGGTGTACAGGAGCGTCTTGACGAGTTGCTGCGGCGACACCTTGAGCAGAGCCGTCACCTCTTCGACAGTACGAGCGCCGGGGGTGGGCACCTTGCGAAGCGGCCGCGTCGGCTCGGTCGAGACCTCCGTGGGGGGCGGCACCTCGGCCCGCTCCACGTTGGCCGCGTAAGGGCCTGCTTCGGCATAGACGATGGTTTCTTCGCCGGTTTCGGCCAGGACCATGAACTCGTGGGAGGAGGTTCCGCCGATCAGGCCCGTGTCCGCCTCCACGGCGCGAAAGGTCAGGCCGCAGCGGGTGAAGATGCGCTGGTAGGCGTCATACATCTTCTGGTAGCTGAGCCTGGCCGAGGCTTCGTCCTGGTCGAAACTGTAGGCGTCTTTCATGATGAACTCGCGTCCGCGCATGAGGCCGAAGCGCGGACGGATCTCATCCCGGAACTTGGTCTGGATCTGGTAGCAGTTGAGAGGCAATTGCCGGTACGACCGGACTTCCCGGCGGATCAGGTCGGTGATCACCTCCTCGTGGGTGGGGCCGAGACAGAAGTCCCGCTCGTGCCGGTCCTTGAACCGGAACAGCTCTTTCCCGTAAAAGTCCCACCGGCCGGTCTCGCGCCAAAGCTCGGCCGGAGAAGCGATCGGCATCAGCAATTCCTGGGCACCGGCCCGATTCATTTCTTCCCGGATGATGGCTTCGACCTTGCGGATCACGCGGAGCCCGAGCGGGAGGTAGGTGTAGACTCCGGCCGCCACCTTGCGGATCATGCCGGCTCGGAGCAGCAAACGGTGGCTGACGGTTTCGGCCTCGCCCGGGTCTTCGCGGAGCGTCGGGATCAACAGTTGCGAGGTGCGCATAGTCGAAGCCTGATAAGTTTTCAGTTCTCAGTTTTCAGTAATCAGTTCGGAACTTTCTTAAACTGAAAACTGACAACTGATCACTGACAACTTAGTGCGAGATCAACCGCTCGATGTCGTTCCAGAAGGCGAAGACCATGATGCCGACGAGCAGGAGCAGCCCGACCTGCTGCGCGATCTCCCGTTGGCGCTCCCCCAACGGCTTGCGTAGAATCGCCTCGATGCCGAAGAAGAGCAGGTGCCCGCCGTCCAAAATGGGGATCGGGAGGAGATTCAGCACTCCAAGGTTGATGCTCAGGATGGCAATGAGAAAGACGATGCTGGCGACCCCCTGGGAGGCGGCTTCTCCCGACATGTTGGCGATTGTCAGCGGCCCGCCGATGTTCTTGCTGGAGATCTCGCCGGCCACCATCTTGTACAGGCCGACGGCGGTCAATTCGGTCCAGCCCCAGGTGGCTTGCACCCCCAGGAGCCCGGCCATGAACGGGTTCGAGGCCCTGATAATGGATCGGCCGGGCCCCGAAATCCCGATCTTTCCCACTTCCACCGGTTTGCCGTCCACCAGGGTTTTTTCGGCCATCGGGGTGACGGTCAAATCCACGAGCTGCCCGTCGCGCTGGACTTGGACGCGCAGCGGGCGGTTGGGGTTTTCCTTGACGAACCCCGTCATCTGCGACCAGGCCTGGATCGGTTGCCCTTCGATGCTGACGACCCGGTCGCCGTCCCGAAAGCCGGCCGCCATGGCGGGCGAGCCGCTCATCACAGCCGTGATCACCGGCGGCGTTTCCTCGATCCCGATGTGGTAGGTCACGACCTCCTTGCCGCCCTCCTTGATGGCCGTGGCGCCGGGCGTCACCATGAGGGTTTTGACCTGGTCGCCGCGCCGCACGTCCACGGTCAGGGGCCGGCCGTTGCTCTTCTGGATGGCGTCCTGGACCTCGTTCCTGGTGGAGATGTCCTTCTCGTTCACCCGAATGATCCGGTCGCCGACTTTCATGCCGGCCAGTTCAGCCGGCGAGCCCGGCTTCAAAGCCTCGACGGTTGGCGTGAGGTCGCGGAAGGTGGGGACGAACAGGGGCGCGCCCGTGGACAGCCATCCGGCAAAGATGAGATAGGCCAGAAGAAAATTGAAGCCGGGGCCGGCGGCGACGATGAACATCTTGCGCGGGAGCGTCTGGTGGGCGAACGACCGCCGCTGCTCGTCCTGCGTGAGGACTTCGGTCTCTTCTTCGCCGAACAGTTTGACGTAGCCGCCCAGAGGAACGGCAGAGACCAGGTACTCGGTTTCCCCGATCTGGCGCCCGGCCAGCTTCGGGCCGAACCCCAGAGAGAATTTCAGGACTCTGACGCCGACCCAGCGGGCCGCCAGGAAGTGGCCCAGCTCGTGGAAAGACACAAGCACGCCCAGCACGATTAGAAACCACCACACCTTCTGCGTGATCGCCCAAACAGCGTCCGGTGACCAGGCCCATGTACTCAACACGTAACAGACTCCTTTTTAAATTACTGTCAAGTCCGAAAGTCATCAGGTCTGAAAGTCGTCAAGTCTTCCGGACATGGACTTTATGACATGAAGACTTTACGACTTTTCGACTCTCGGCGCTATCGTGCGCGCGCGTGAACCAGCGCGTCGGCCTTTTCCCTGGCCCACCGGTCGGCGTCGAGGGCGTCTTCCAGCTCCACAACGGCATGGGGTTGGTGCGCCTCCATGGTGGCCCGGATCACCTCGGCGATATCCAGAAAGCCGATGCCTTCCTGGAGGTAGGCCGCCACCGCCACCTCGTTGGCGGCGTTCAGGGTGGCCGGCATGGTGCCCCCGATCCGGAGGGCCTGGTAGCCGAACCCGAGGCAGGGGAAGCGTTCGTGGTCCGGCGGGAAAAACGTGAGCTTGCCGATGCCGGCCAGGTCCAGGGACGGCTGGTCCAGCGGCAACCGCTCGGGATATTTCATGGCGTAGGAAATCGGCGTCCGCATGTCCGGTGTTCCCAGTTGCGCGATCACGGAACCGTCCCGGTATTCTACCAGAGAATGGATGATGCTTTCGCGGTGAACCAGGACCTCGATCTGCTCGGCCGGGACATCGAAGAGCCATCGTGCCTCCACGACCTCCAGGCCCTTGTTCATGAGGGTAGCGGAGTCGATCGTGATCTTGGCGCCCATCTTCCAGTTCGGGTGCTGCAGCGCCTGCTCCGGTTTCACCTGCTGCATCTGCTCGCGGGACAAGTTCCAGAGCGGCCCGCCGGAGGCGGTCAGGATCAGACGGCGAATGTCTTCCCGGCGATGGCCCTCCATGGATTGGAAGATGGCGCTGTGCTCGCTGTCCACGGGGAAAATCCGCAAGCCTCGCGCGCGGGCTTTCTCCTGCATGAGCTGACCGGCCATCACCATCGGCTCCTTGTTCGCCAGAGCCACCTGCTTGCCGGCTTCGATGGCGGCCAGCGTGGGAACGAGGCCGGCCCCGCCGACGATGGCCGAGATGACGAGGTCCGCCTGCGGCAGGCCGGCAACCTCCGCCACCCCTTTGGCGCCGGACAGGATCCGAACCGTCACGTCGCCGCACCGGGCGCGCAGCCTGGCTGCCGCCTTCTCGTCGGCCATGGCCACGGCGGCCGGCTTAAAGAGGCGAAGCTGCTCCTCCAGTTTGGCGTCATTGGTTCCGGCTGTGAGGCCGGCCACCCGAAACTGATCGGGGAACTTGGACACGATGTCCAGAGTGTTGGTCCCGATGGAGCCGGTGGAGCCCAGAATGACGATGTTTTTCATCTCGGCCTCGTGAACAGGCGGGCAAGAGGCAAGGGGCAAGGGGTAAGGAGTAAAAGGCAATGCCGCTGTCCTGATCCTGCAGTCCCTCTCGCCACTTGCCTCTCGCCTCTCACCCTTTGACGAGCGTCACGTAATAATAAAACGCTGGCGCGGTGAACAGGAGGCTGTCCAGCCGGTCCAGCATCCCGCCGTGCGCGGGAATCAGCGAGCCTGAGTCCTTCACGCCGGCGCTCCGCTTCAGGGCCGACTCAGCCAGGTCTCCCAGGACTCCTGCGCCCGTCAGCAAGAGACCGGTCGCGAGACAATCGGCCAAACTGAACGAGGGCAGGAACCAAAAGCGGGCCCCCACCGACACCAGGACAGCCAGCATGAGCCCGCCGATCAGGCCCTCCACCGTCTTGTTGGGGCTGATAACGGGAGCCAGTTTCCTGCGTCCCAGGCTTATGCCTGCGTAGTAGGCGCCGGTATCGCCCGCCCAGGTGATCAGCAACAGGAAGAAAATCAAGAACTCCCCGTTGGACAGCGCGCGGGTCAACAGCAGGCAGCCCATCGTCAGGCCAATGTAGAGGACTCCGAACAGCAGCACGGCCGAGTCCACGAGTCCCTGCGTGACCTCGCGAGGGGACACGAGGCGATAGGTCAGGACCACCGCCACGGCCAGGAGGAAGATCGACCGTTCCGAGATGATCCCCGGCCACTGGAGGCTTGCCAGCAGGAGCCCGGTCAACCCGAGTCCCAGTCCCGTGGCCGCCCGATCGGACCCTTCCCGGAAATGGAGCCGGTAGAACTCCGCCAAGGCGAGCAGGGCCGTGGCGGTCACGAGGACGAAGAACACGCTGGGGGGGAAATGTCGAACCAGAACGTAGAAAAGAGGAATAAAAACGAGGGCCGGATAGACGCGCCGTCCGTCGAGCCTCCTGACGGCCGATGGCGCCAGTTCCGGCCGGTTCGTCGTTTCTGCGAGGCCCACGGAACTCCGAGTCACAACCCGCTCTGCGGAGAGACGGTATCCGGCACCTGGCCGAATCGCCGCTCACGCTTTTGGTACTCGAGCAGGGCGAGCAGGCCCTCGCGCCGACGGAAGTCCGGCCAGAGCGTCGGGGTGAAGTACATTTCGGTGTAGGCCAGTTGCCAGAGGAGGAAGTTGCTGATCCGGGTTTCGCCGCTGGTTCGAATCAACAGGTCCGGGTCCGGGAGGCCTCGCGTGGAGAGGTAGCCTTCCAAGAAGGCCTCATCGATCATCTCCGGCTGGACCCGGCCGTCCTGGACGTCTTCCGCGAGGCTGCGCACCGCGTCCACGATTTCCGAGCGGCCTCCGTAGCTGAGCGCCACGTTCAACATCAATTTGTCGAGATGCGCGGTTTCCCGTTCCACCCTCCGGACCCAGTTGAGGGCGGTGGAAGGAAGTGAATCCACACGGCCGATGGCCCTGAAGCGGGCACCTTTCCTGATCAGCTCCTCCATTTCATTCTGGAGATACTGTTCCAGCAGCATCATCAAGGCGTTGATCTCGAGGGCCGGCCGTTTCCAGTTCTCCTGGGAAAAGGCGTAGATGGTGAGGGCACCGATGTCCAGGTCACGGCAGAGGGTGATGATCTCGCGGACCGATTTGATGCCTTCGGCATGGCCGGCGATGCGGGGAAGGCCGCGCAGCTCCGCCCACCGGCCGTTGCCATCCATGATGATCGCGATGTGCCGGGGCAGCAAGTCTGGATTCAGGAGCGCGAACAGTTCGTTGTCCGAGAGGTGATCGAGGTTGGTTTCAGCGCCCTTCGCCATGCGGTTCTCGCAACCCTTTCTGTGCCTGGTTATTCTAACGATCCGGTGGAGAATGGCCAGCGGCAGGCTCAGTCTACTCAGCCGGGGGTTAAAAAGTCAATATCCACGGGAAAAAACAGGGATTTGCGACGGGCTGTCCGTTGCGCCATTGGAAATGTATCAGTTATACTCACCGGCACGCGAGGGGAGGACTCGATTGTGACCATTCCAGATCAGGTGACGGATCTCGCCTTGTTTGGCTTCAGCGACCAGGCCGTCCGCCGCGCCCTGGGAAAGGTGAAAGTCGGCGAGGTGGATTATGCCGATTTGTACTTCGAATCCCGCCAGTCCGAATCGGTCTCGATGGAGGAGGGGATCGTCAAGCGTGCGGTGAAGAACCTGTCCCAGGGGGTCGGCGTCAGGGCCACGGCGGGCGAGAAGACCGGCTTTGCCTATTCCGACGAATTGACGCCGCGCGACCTGGAGATCGCGGCGGATGCGGCCCGCTACATCGCCAGCTCCCCGCACAGCGGCGCGCCGGTGCCGGCCACCCATCGCGAACGACCCGTGCGGGACCTCTATCCCATCGAGCCATCTGTCGCCGACATTGCCACCAGCGAGCGGGTGGACCTGCTCAACCTGATCGATGCGGAAGCCCGCCGCTATGACCCGCGCATTAAAAACGTCATGGCCTCCTTCAACCATGAGTACAAGCGCATCGTGGTGGCCACGACCGAGGGCCTGGTGGTGGGCGATGTGCAGCCGCTCTCCCGGTTGCAGGTCACCTGCATTGCGGAAGAGAACGGGAACCGGCAGATCGGCACCTTCGGCGGCGGCGGGAGAGTCGGCTTCGCCTTTTATCGAGAAGAAGACCGGTACCGTCACTATACGCGGGAAGCGGCCAGGCAGGCCATCTTGAATCTGAGCGCGGTGGAGGCTCCGGCCGGCGTGATGCCGGTGGTCCTGGCCGGCGGGTGGCCGGGCATCCTGCTGCACGAGGCGATCGGGCACGGGCTGGAAGCGGATTTCAACCGGCGCAAGACCTCCGCCTTTACCAATTTGATTGGGAAGCGGGTCGCCTCGGAAGTCTGTACGATCGTGGACGACGGCACGCTGGCGCTCCGGCGCGGGTCCCTCAATATGGACGACGAGGGGACGCCCACCAGCCGCACGGTCTTGATCGAGCGGGGCATGCTCAAGGGCTACATCACGGACCGCCTCAACGCCCGGTTGATGGGGATTCCACTGACCGGCAACGGGCGGCGCGAGGATTTTCAGAGCATTCCTCTGCCCCGGATGACCAACACCTTTATGCTGGCGGGGGAGTCGGACCCGCAGGACATCATCCGGTCGGTCAAGCGGGGACTCTACGCGGTTTCCTTCGGGGGCGGGCAGGTGGACATCACCAACGGCAAATTCGTCTTTTCGGCCAGCGAGGCCTACCTGATCGAGGACGGGGTCGTGACCAGACCGGTCAAGGGAGCGACCCTCATCGGCAGCGGGCCGGAAATTCTCACCAAGGTCTCGATGGTGGGGCATGACCTGAAGCTCGACGAGGGGATCGGCACCTGCGGCAAAGACGGGCAATCGGTGCCGGTCGGCGTGGGATTGCCGACGATACGCATTGACGAGATTACGGTCGGAGGAACCCAGGGATAGGGAAATGAGGAGCGAGGGTGGGCGGACCGACCTTATGCTCGCGCAACGCGCGGCCTCAGAAGGCCCTCGTTGGACGCGCGCAGTAAAGGCCAGTCCGCTCCCCCCTCATGGATGCCACCGGCCCCTCTTTTGAGAGGGGGGAAGAAAAGGAAAGAAGAAGTAATGCATACCTCCTTTACCTCAACGTTTGATGAATAACGACTAACGGATGACCGATTCCGACTACAAGCAGTTGGCCGTTGACATGCTGGCCCAGGCGAAGAAGAAGGGGGCCACGGAAGCCGATGTGGTGATCGCCGACGGAGAAAACTTTTCCGTCCAGGTGCGGCTGTCCACAGTGGACCGCCTGACCAAAGCGAGGGAAAAGCGGCTGGGGCTCCGGGTCTTCTTCGGCAAACGGTCGGCCAGCGCCGCCACCTCCGATTTCTCATCCGATTCCCTCGAACGGGTGGTAGCCGACACTTGCTCTCTGGCTTCCGCCGTGGCGGAGGATGAGGTATCGGGACTGCCGGCCGAAAACCTGCTGGCGCGGGACCAGCCGGATCTGGATCTCTATGATCAGGCCACCCTCTCGACCGAGCAACAGATCGATCTGGCGCGTCGCGCCGAAGCGGCGGCGTTGGCCGAGGACTCCCGCATCACGAACTCAGAGGGGGCCGACTTCAATTCGTCCGCCGGTCGCGTCGTCCTGGGGAACAGCCACGGGTTTCTGGGGGAATACCGCAGCTCCAACTTTTCCGTGTCCGTGTCGCCGGTGGCCTCCGAGCCGGGCGGCGGCATGCAGCGGGACTCCTGGTACGCGGTGCAGCGGAAGTTCGCGCGTCTGGCCAGTCCCGAGTCGGTGGGACGGGAGGCGGCCAAGCGGACGGTGCGCCGCCTGGGTGCCAGAAAAATCACGACCAGAAAAGCTCCGGTGGTGTTCGATCAGGAGATGGCCGCCAGTCTCTTGGGCAACCTCTGCAGCGCTGCCTCGGGCTACTCGCTCTACAAGGGGACGTCGTTCCTGATCGGACAACTGGGGAAGAAGCTGGCGCCGGACTTTGTCACCGTCTATGATGACGGCCGCATGGCCGGCGGCTTGGGGTCCCGCCCCTTTGACGGGGAGGGGCTGGCGACAAGGAAGACGATGGTGGTGGAGCGAGGCGTGCTGACCAGCTTCTTGCTGGACAGCTATTCCGGACGCAAGCTGGGCCTGGCCTCGACCGGCAACGCCTCCCGAGGCATCGGGGAGAACCCGTCGGTAGGGCCGACCAATTTTTATCTGGTGCCGGGAACGGTGAGCCCGACCGAGATCATCCGGTCCGTCCGCGAAGGGCTCTACGTCACTGAGCTCATCGGGTTCGGCGTCAATATGGTCACGGGCGATTATTCGCGCGGCGCGGCCGGTTTCTGGATCGAGAACGGGGAGCTGGCCTACCCGGTGGAGGAAATCACGATCGCCGGAAACCTCACAACGATGTTCGCCGATATCGAGTCGGTGGGCAATGACCTGGAGTTTCGAGGCCGGATCGCCTCCCCCACGTTGAAGATCAGGGAGATGACGATCGCGGGAAACTAGGAGCATATGGCATATAGCTTATGGCGAATGGTTTGTTTGAATGAAATCAGGCGCCTGCATTCTTGCCATATGCCATAGGCCATTAGCTCTTCGATTTGGAGGAAAGCCATGGCAGAACAGTTCAGTGACAAAGACCTCAAAGAGTTGATGGTGAGCTACCCCAGCGAAGGGGTCACAGTACGCGCCTACATGGTAGGGCCCCAGGCCAGGGGGCCACGCGCGGCCATCATTGTGGTGCAGGAATGGTGGGGCCTTAACGACCACATCAAGGATGTCGCCAGACGGTTGGCCAGAGAAGGGTACGTGGCGATTGCACCGGACCTCTACTCCCGCCTCGGCAACAAAGTCACAGCGGACTCGAGCGAGGCCGGAAAGCTGATGAGTACGCTCAAGCAGGAGGATGGGCTCAAGGATTTGAACGCGACGGTCGCCTACCTCAAGACCGTCGATGGAGTGGACGCCCGCCGCATCGGGGTGACCGGCTTCTGCATGGGCGGGTCCTATGCGCTCATGCTTCCCTGCGTCAACCAGGCGATCAAGGCGGCGGTGCCCTTCTACGGCCAGGTGCCGAACCCGGACCATCCGCTCAAGGACCTGGCCGCCCCCGTCCTCTATATCTACGGTGAGGACGACGGCTGGATTACCAAGGCGGATGTGCAGCGGCTGGCGAACGCGCTCAAAAAGTACGGCAAGGTGGGTGAAATCAAGACCTACCCGGACGCGTCCCACGCCTTCTTCAACGACACCAGGAAGGACGTGCACAAACCTTCAGAGGCCAAGGACGCGTGGATGCGGGCGATTGCATTCTTCAAGCAACACCTCGGCGCATAGGGCTGCGCCAGTCGGAAAGTCGTCAAGTCCGAAAGTCATCAAGTCGTTCGGACGGGACTTGAAGACTTTCTGACTTTCAGACTTTGCGACTCGAAATTGTTAAGGAGTTTCAATGCCACTTGATGCCGAACTTGGAAAGAAAATGCTCCAGTTGATTACCTCTCGCTATGATCAGCGGGAGTGGCGGAAGAAAATCGAAAAGACCTTGAGCCTGCCGGTAACGGGCGTAAGCGATGAGGTCCAGCGGGCGCTGTTCCTGTACCTCAAACACGGGTTGAAGGCCTACAAGTCGAGACGTGCCGACCCGGACTCCTGGATCGTCGGAGGCTATGCTACGAAGGAGGTCATCGAGCGAGCCAAGTACAATCCCACGGCCGTCGGTCCGTCGATCACCAAGGAAGACGTTTCGATCCTCGGCACGGACCCGGGCTCCGACGTGGATGCAGTCTGGTGGGACGACATGCTGGTGGCCTGGTTCGAAGAGCCGGAAGAGCCGCAAGAAGAAGGAAAAGAAGAAGCGACAGAGGAAGCCAAGACAGACGAAGAAGAACCCACCGCTGCTTCCGACAGCAAAAAGGCCGAAGCCTAACCCGGGTTATTTATGAACGAACCTCGAATAACCCGCCCTTGCGGGCTTCGACTCCGGCCCTTCGGGCCTTCGCTCAGGGTTAGCCCGGGTTAGCCTTGAGCAAGGTGCGTCAGCACCGTGTCGAAACCTGAGAGA
>Ga0194126_10008394_pt1 | contig 14066 bp, 16 predicted proteins | sample TA2KigC150mmetaG_FD_148641 | JGI IMG/M metagenome (GOLD analysis project Ga0194126, IMG submission 148641) | Freshwater microbial communities from Lake Tanganyika, Tanzania - TA2015035 Kigoma Deep Cast 150m | ecosystem: Environmental > Aquatic > Freshwater > Lake | place: Tanzania: Lake... | reverse complement strand
CCTCAGTAATTATTGGAAAGGACTTAGATGATAAATCAACCATATCTTTTCCAACAGAGGACTTTTTAAATCGAGCTAAAACAAGACCCCATTTTGATCCTAGCTTTATCTTTATTGCAACTTCTAAATGGAAAAATTTAGATCAGGCTGCTAAAAAAGATTTTGAAAAATTTTTAAAAAAAATTGACAAACAGGTAACAGTTTACTCAAATCCTAGCTATTTTGAAAAGATTTTTGATTATCATAAAATAATTCATGAATCAGATATGGCTTATAATTTTTTATCTACTTATGAAAAACATAAAAAAAAAATAGGAAAAAAAATGATTGAGGCTATTGAAAGAGGTCTTTCTTATAAAGCGAAAGATTATGCTGAGGCGGTCGATCAAATTTCAATTATCTATGATACTTTTAAGGATACGTTTCATCACTACCATGCAATTATTACACCCGCAACCACAGGTTACGCCCCTAATGGACTTTCATATACGGGTAGCCCGGAATTTTGTACAACATGGACTTTTTTAGGAATGCCGGCAATTACATTGCCATTAATTGAGGGTTCTGGTAAATTACCATTAGGAGTACAGTTAGTAGGAGAAAGGTTTGACGATATTAGATTACTTCAAACAGCAAACTGGCTTTTTACAAAGATAAAAAAAAAATGATAAGAATTTTTAGTATTGCAATTGGTATAATTACAGTGTCTTGGTTTTTTTATCAGATGGCAACAAGCATAACTAAGTCACCAATTATTTCTTTTTCAGCATCATTACCTGTTTGGTCAGTTTTAGTCCTTAGTTTAGGTTTTTTTTTATATGATGCTTATGATCATATTAAAAAAAAATAAAAAAATAAATTTCCTATAAAATCTTTGAAAAATATCAAAGTTGGCTTTTTTCCACTATTATTAATAATTATTCAACCAGTCTTTATGAGTAGCTACGTTGCTATAAGTAAAGGGGCTGCAGGTCTTGTACCCCCAGTTTCCTTAGCTTTATGGAGATGGCTTTTTGCTTTTTTAATTTTATTACCCTTTGTTTTTAAGCAAATTAAAAAAAATCAAAAATATATAAAAACAGAATGGAAAAAACTTTTATTTTTAGGTTTTACCGGCTTTTGTATTTGTGGAATCTTTCCAGCGATAAGCGGAACAACAACTACAGTGATAAATATGGGAATTATTTATTCAGCTTCCCCAATATTTATAATTTTATTTTCGTTTTTTTTATTTAATGAGAGAATTAATAAGTACGGAGTTATAGCAACTATTATTTGTTTAACCGGGGTAATGGTAGTTTTAAGTAAAGGTAAATTAATTAATTTAGTATCTTTAAAATTTACCCCAGGAGATTTGTGGATAGCGGGGGCGATGATAAGCTGGGCGATTTATTCAATATATTTAATGAATTTTAAAAGTAATTTTGACTTAGTAACAAGATTCGCTTTAATGACTTTTTTTGGAATTTTATGCATGATTCCTCTTTCTATAGTAGAGAATTTTTATTTTTCTCCGGTAAGTTTTGATTTTAATTTTTTTAAATATACTTTGATGGCTGCTATTCTGCCCGGAATAATAGCTTTTTTAATGTACGCAAAACTTCAAACTCTAGTGGGCGCTTCCATGACAGGATTAACTGTTTATTTAATTCCAGTGTATGCATCTTTTTATGGATATCTTTTTTTTGATGAAGAACTACTTTTTTATCATTGGATTGGTGGATTGCTTGTTATTTTTGGAATTATCGTAGCAAACAAAAAATCATTTAAGTCTCTATGATTTACTTGGCAAAAACTGTTGGATTTATTGGCACAGGCCTAATGGGCCTACCTATGGCTAAAAATATTTTAGCTAAAAAATTTAAATTAAATGTTTGGAACCGTACTACAGGGAAAACACAAGAACTTAAAAAAAAAGGAGCAAAAGTTTTTGACGATATAAAAGATTTAGTTCAAAATTCTAAAGTTATAGTTTCAATGCTTGCAAATGATGATGTTTGTAAAGCAGTTCTTATAAAAAAAATTCAACCCTACTTAAAAAAGGGACAGATCGTAATTGATATGAGTTCAACAACTCAAAATACAGCTTTAGAAATCGGTAAGGCTTTAAAAAAAAAGAAGGTATTTTTTTTAGATGCTCCTGTTTCTGGAGGTACTATAGGGGCTGAAAAAGGAACTTTAGCGATTATGGTGGGAGGTGATAAAAAAATATTTAATGTCATGATGCCATTATTTAAAAGCATGGGCACCGCAATTTATGTTGGAAAAACTGGATGTGGCCAAGTTGCAAAATTAGCAAATCAAACAATTGTTGGAATTAGTATTGGCGCTGTTTCAGAAGCATTAATTTTAGCAGAGGCAGCAGGAGCAGATCCAAAAGCTGTGAGAGAAATTATGTTACAAGGATTTGCAGGCGGCCCAATTCTTAAAAATCATGGTTTAAGAATATTAACTAAAAACTTTAAACCAGGTGGAAAAGCATCAACGCAGCTTAAGGATATGAACAACATTATTAGTACTGCAAAAAAATATAAATTAAATTTACCAATTGCTAAAAAAGTCCAAGAACTTTATGCAAAGACTGTAAAATCTGGAAGAGCAAACCTGGATCACAGTGCGCTTTATTTGTATATTAAATCATTAATTTAATTAAAAAACATTATTAGACTCAGTGTAAAATATTTTCAACAATATAGTTTTTTTTTATATTTTTTAATTTTATATCCTTAATAGTGTAAAAAAATTTTTTTATTTTAATTTTATTAATTTTTTTAATTTTTTCAAAATCTTTTGGCAAAACAAAAAAATTGATATGTTTTTTATTTAATTTTTTTTTTATATCAGAATATTTACTGTTACGCTTAAAAATATAGCCAAGCTTTACATTTTTAAATTTATTTTTAATTTCAATTAAATTTTTTTCAATAAAGGAAATAAATAAAATGTTTTTATTGTATTTATTATAGACTTTTTCGAGTTTTCCTAAGTTAATTTGGTCTAATAAAGGTTTAATTTCCAATAAAATTTTAGTTTTAGGTTTTATAATTTTTAGAAGATCTTTGAGTTTAGTAATATTATATTTTTTTATATCCTGACTAGTTAAATCTTTGATTTTTTTTTTATTAAATAATTTTTTTAAGTTAAAATCATGAAAACAAACCAAGATATTATTCTTTGAAAAATGAACATCTATTTCAATATTATAGTTTTTTTGTAAACATTTTTTAAAAGCGCTAATATGATTTTCTCTCAAGCCTTTATTAATTAGTCCTCTATGAATAAACATTATTTTAAACCGTCAGTTTTATATAAAATTATGAGACCAGAAATCAAAAGTAAAAGAACTGTAGAGAATCCAATTCTTTGACTTTCGAAAATTAAAGTAGCAGACCCAACTAATGCAGGTCCTAAAAAAGATGTTAATTTTCCAGATGTAGCAAATAATCCAAACGCTTTATTTTGATCTTCACGTCCTATGATTCTTGAAATCATCACTCTGCTAGCTGATTGTATTGGTCCAATAAAAAAACCTAGTAAAGCTGCAAAAATAAAAAAATATAGTTTTGTTTTAGTTAAAATAATTAAAATTAAGAATAAAATTAAGAAAACAAGAGAAACTAAAATTGTATTTTTACAATTAAAGTGATCATTAAAATACCCACCTAGCCAGGCTCCAATTACAGCGGCCATATTCATTAATATTGACATAAACAATAATTCTTTAAGGTTTAGTTGAAAAATACTCACTGCAAAAATACCCCCCATAACAAATATTGTATTAAGTCCATCCCCGTATAATAACCTTGCTAGTAAAAATTTTGATATTTTTGTAAGACCTTGGTTCCATAATAATTTTCTTAAATTTAAACTTTCTTTTTTTTTATTTTTTTTTTCAATTTTAATTGAATTTAAAAGTGGTAAAGAAAATATCAAAAACCACAGAGCAACAAATATTACACTTGCTCTATAATTTATACTTTCTCCAAAATTCTTTAGATAATCTGATTGTATAATAAAGTTTATTGTTATTAGAAGGGCAATAACTCCTCCAAAATATCCCAGAGCAAAAGAAATACCAGAGGCAAAACCTAATTTTTTTTTATTAGAGGTATTAATTAAGATAGAATTATAAAATATAGAACTTAATTCATAAAAATAATTGGCTATACAAATTATAAATAAAGTAAAAAAAATATATTTTGTTTCAGGTTTTGAAAACCATAATAAGATCGTAAAAATAATACATGCCAATGTTGATATTTTTAATATAAATGAATTAATATTTTTTTTATCGGCAATAGCCCCTAGAAATGGCCCAGACATTGCAACAAGAAAACCAGAAATAGAAATGGTCCAACCCCAGTAAGCTTGTCCATCCACATTATTTTGAACTATAGAACTTACAAAGTAGTTTGAAAAAATAAACGTTATTATTATTGTTACAAATGCTGAATTTGCAAAATCGTAAAGTGAATAATGAAATAAGTTAATTTTCACATTATTATTTATTTTAAAAGCTTTATTTAAATTGTTTAATTAAATTATTGTTAGAATATAAGTAGATTTATATTATCTCTGAATCTAATTATGATAAAGTTTTTTTATAATTCAATTATCATCTCATTAGTAATTTATGTAATAATCATTTTATTTGTCTATTTTTTTCAACGTAATCTTTTATATCACCCGAATGTAAAGAATTTTAGTGGTTATCAAATCGATAATATTAACTTTAGTTATAAAGAGGTAAAAATTATTAATGATGATAAAATTGAACTAATAGCTTGGTTACATGAAAAAGATTTAATTAAAAAAAAAACTTTAATTTTTTTTCATGGTAATGCGGGTCAGTTAAACAATCGAAATTATAAGTTAAACGAGTTTTCTAAACTTGATATTAATTTTATCATTTTAGCTTGGAGAGGATTTAATGGAAATGAGGGCAGTCCAAGTGAACAAGGTTTATATCAAGACGCAAATAGTGTTATCAAATGGATAAAAAACAAAGGAGTAAAAGAAGAAAATATTATTTTATATGGAGAGTCTCTGGGCACCGGAGTGGCGATAGAAGTTGGACAAAATAAAAATTTTTCAGGCATAATTCTTGAAGCACCTTATACATCTATGGTTGAGCTGGCTAAGAAATATTACCCATTTTTACCAGTTAGATTATTATTAAAGGATAAATTTGAGAGTATAAAAAAAATAAAAAATTTAAAATCACCAGTTTTAGTTATGCATGGAGGCGCTGATCAAATTGTACCATTTAATATGGGAAAAAAAATATTTGATGAGATTAAAACGAAAAAATATGGATATTTTCCTAAGTTTGATCGACACATGATGACTTATAATTCTGAATTAAAAATTGAATTAGATAAGTTTATAAAAACTTTAAATTAATTTTTAATAAAAGCTTGAATAAAGTCTTTTGCAATAAAGTTATCTAAGTCTTCCTCTTTCTCACCTATTCCGATTGCATAAATTGGGATTTTAAATTGTTTTGCAATGGCAACAAGAATTCCCCCTTTTGCTGTCCCATCTAATTTAGTCATAATAATTCCAGTGATTGGAGTAATTTTTTTAAATTCTTCAATTTGATTAATTGCATTTTGTCCGGTTGTTGCATCAAGAACTAAAATAGTCTCATGAGGTGCATCATTATCAATTTTTTTTAAAACTCTAATAATTTTAGAGAACTCTTCCATTAAATTTTTTTTATTTTGTAGTCGTCCCGCTGTATCAATTACACAATAATCTGCATTATTTTGTTTTGCGTATTCAAAACTTTTAAATGCGACAGAGGCCGGATCGGAGCCAATATTTGACTTTATTATTTCAACATTAATTTTTTTGCACCAAAGTTCTAATTGATCGATGGCCGCAGCCCTAAAAGTATCAGCTGCACCTACGATAATTTTATTACCTTGATCTTTGAGTTTTTTACATAATTTTCCAATAGTGGTTGTTTTTCCAACCCCATTCACACCACAAACTAATACGACGGTTGGCTTATTATGCTTTGTTGAAAAAAAATCTTTTTGTAAAGGTATTAAAATCTCCTCTATTTCTTGTGCAATTGCTTGAAAGAAATTTTCTTTAGTTAATTCTTCTTTGCTATATTTTTTATTAGCTATATTTTTTCTAAACTCTTCTACAAAATTAATCCCCACATCCGCTTGAATGAGAATATCTTCAATATCCTGAAGAATCTCTGCTTGCGGTTTAGATTTATTAAAAACTTCATCAATTCCCTTTGTAAATTTTTCTGAAGTTTTTTTTAGACTTTCTTTAAGCTTTTTAAAAAAATTCATTAAGAATTATATTTTAAGGCTTATGTTATTAATATTTGAAACAGATCCGGTCATTATAATATGTTTATTTTTAGCCCATTCAATTTGAAGAGTTCCATTTTTAAAATGAATATTAACTTTTTTTTGAGTAAGCCCTAATTTATTTCCGGCTACTGCCGTAGCGCAAGCAGCAGTACCACAAGCTAAAGTTAATCCCGCACCCCTTTCCCAAACTTTTACTGTTATATTTTTTTTATTCATAACCTCAGCAAAAGTGACATTGCATCTTTGTGGAAAAAATTCATGATGTTCAATCTGTGGACCAATTTTTTTTAGCAATTCAAATGTTATATTTTTAAAAAAAATAATATGGGGATTTCCAATGCTTAATGTATATCCTGATAAAATTCCAAAAGTTTTAGTTTTAATTTTAACTTTCGTATGATTCATTTTTTTTGCTAAAGGGATCTTTTGCCAATCAAAATTGGGCACTCCCATATCAACAGATACTTCAGTTTTTCCCGTAAGTTTTGCATTTAAAATTCCGCTTTCAGTATTAATTTTTGATTTATTTAATTTTTTTTCATTCATTAAGAAGTAAGAAATGCATCTAGAGCCATTTCCGCATGCCCCTGTTTCCCCACCGTCAGAATTATAAAAAGTTATTTTGGCGTTAGTTTTTTTTTCTTTATCTTTATCTATAAGAATAACTTGATCACAACCTGGGCCTTGTTTTCTATTTGCAATATTTATGATTTGTTGTTTTGAGATATCAATTCTTTCTTTTCTTCTATCAATGATGATAAAGTCATTGCCGAGGCCATCCATTTTATAAGCTTGTATTTCGATCATCTGTTTTGCTGTTGTATCTTACAAATATTCTCAATTATTGACTTTTAAAATAGTAAAATATACTTTTAATAAAATTTTCCACAAAAATAAGCAGGTTTTGTGGTGTCCTTCTAATGAAGGAGATCAACACTAGTCAGCGATATTCGCCCACTAGTGCGATTGCTGCTGGAGAAAAAAAATGTTTGAAAATTTAACAAGTAAAATTGAATCTGCTTTTTCTTTTTTTAGTAAAAGCACTCAATTAGATGAAAAACAAGTCGATGAAGGATTAAGAAAAATTCGTCAGGCTCTTCTTGAGTCCGATGTAGCTCTTTCTGTTGCTAAAGAATTTATTGCAAATGTTAAGCCCAAAGCTATTGGGCAGGAAGTTCTTAAATCTATAACTCCAGGACAATTGCTTGTTAAAATTGTATATGATGAACTTGTTAAAATTTTAGGTAGTGAAAAATCAGAGATTAATCTCAATACAGTTCCGCCAGCAAAAATATTAGTAGTAGGTTTACAGGGTTCTGGAAAAACAACAACTTCAGCAAAAATTGCAAAATTTATTGAAAAGAATTTTAATAAAAAAGTAATGTTATCAAGCTTAGACGTTTATCGTCCTGCAGCTCAAAAACAATTAGAGTTACTTGGTAGTCAAAATAATATTCAAACTATTCCAATTATTGAAGGACAACTCCCTACAGAAATTACGCAAAGAACTTTAGCAGCTGCATCTCTATCGGGTTCAGATGTCATTATCTTTGATACTGCAGGACGCACGCAAATTGATAGTGTCATGATGAGTGAATTAAATAATCTTAAAAATATAATTAAGCCCATCGAAACTTTTCTAGTAGCTGACTCTTTAACAGGACAAGATGCCGTAAATATAGCAAGTGAATTTAAAAAAACAGTAGATTTGACTGGAATAATATTAACAAGAATAGATGGAGATGGAAAAGGTGGGGCCGCTCTTAGTATGAAGTCGGTTGCAAATTGTCCTATTAAATTTTTAGGGGTTGGTGAAAAAATAGATGATTTTGAAATATTTCATCCAGAAAGAATTGCAAATAGAATTTTAGGAATGGGAGATGTGGTATCTCTTGTTGAAAAAGTATCTGAAAATCTAAAAAAAGAGGAAGTTGAAGAGTTAGAAGAGAATTTTAAAAAAGGACAATTTACTTTTAATGATTATTTAAAACAGATTAGACAAATGAAAAAAATTGGTGGTATGGGAAAAGTTTTAGGAATGATCCCTGGTATTTCAAAAATTAAAAAACAGATCGATGAGGCTAATATTGATGAGGGACTTATTGGGAAGCAAGAAGCAATTATTTTATCAATGACTCCTAAAGAAAGAGATAATCCAAAGATTATTGATGGATCAAGAAAAAAAAGAATAGCGAATGGTTCAGGTACTGACATCGCTTTTGTAAACAAGCTTCTAAAACAACATAAAATGATGACAGGAATGATGAAAAGAATGTCTCAAGGTGGCGGAAGAAATTTTGGTGGTTTAGATGGAATACCTCCAGAGTTATTTAATAATCTAAAATAGAAAGGAAAAAATGTTAAAAATAAGACTATCTAGAGGAGGAACTAAAAAAAGACCCTTTTATCAAATCGTAGTTGCAGATTCTAGAAATCCAAGAGATGGAAAATTTATTGAAAAACTTGGATACTTCAATCCGTTGTTACCAAAAAGTAAACCAGAAAGATTAAGCTTAGAGTCAGAGAGAATAACTCATTGGATTAAAATGGGAGCTAAACCGACTTTAAGAGTTGCAAAATTTTTAGGTGCAGCAAATCTTGCTCCAGTACCTGAAAAAAGAAATAATCCGATTAAAGGATTGCCTAAAAAGAAAGCACAAGAAAGATTAAAAGCTGCACAAGCTCCAAAAGAGGCGCCAGCAGCAGCTCCAGCGGCAGAAGTAGCAGCAGCCCCAACAGCTGAGCCAGCTCCTGCAGAAGCTCCAAAGACTGAAGAAAAAGCACCACAAGCGGAGGCGCCAAAAGCTAACTAATTATTATGTGGTCTGCAAAAATATTCACTCTATATCCTGAATTTTTTCCAGGGATTTTAGATATCGGGCTTTATAAAAGAGCTAGAGAAAATAAAATCTGGTCTCTCGATGTCATCAACATCAGAGACTATGCTTTGGATAAGCACGGAAGTGTAGATGACACTCCTTTTGGTGGAGGAAGTGGAATGGTGATGCGTGCGGATGTAATAGATAATTGTTTGGATAAAAATACAAAAAATTCTAACAATGAACTTATTTATTTAAGTCCTAGAGGCGAATTATTAACCCAAAAAATTGCAAAACAATTATCAAAAAAAAATGGAGTAGATCTTATTTGTGGACACTTTGAAGGAATTGATCAGAGAGTTATAGAAGAAAGAAAGATCAGAGAAATAAGCATTGGCGATTTTATTTTATCCGGAGGTGAAACAGCAGCGTTTGTTTTTTTAGACTCCATACTTAGATTATTGCCAGGGGTTCTTGGTAATTCTTCCTCTTTAAATGAAGAGAGTTTTGAAAATAATTTATTGGAATATCCTCAATATACAAAACCTCAAGAGTGGAAAGGAAGAGCTGTTCCGGAAGTACTTTTATCTGGAAATCATGCTAAAATTAAGGACTGGCGCTTAGCACAATCCGAGGATATAACACGTCGCCAGAGACAAGACTTATGGGAAAAATATCATAAATAACAAAATTTTAATGCAAATTTCTACAATGAGAATAGACGAATTAGATAAACTTCATATAAAGAAAATTGGTGAAAAAAAGTTACCAGAATTTTCTCCAGGAGATACTTTAAAAGTAAACGTGAGAATTATTGAAGGAAAAAGACAAAGAATACAAGCTTACGAAGGAGTTTGTATTGCTAAAAAAAATCGAGGAATTAACTCTACTTTTACAGTTAGAAAAATTTCTTTTGGAGAGGGTGTTGAAAGATTATTTCCAGTTCATAGTCCAAACGTGGAGTCTGTTGAAGTTATAAGAAGTGGAAAAGTAAGACGAGCAAAACTTTATTACTTAAGAGAAAGAACAGGTAAATCAGCTAGAATTACTGAAAAAATTAGAAAGAAAATAGGTGTAGATATTATTCAACCTTTACCAAAAAAAGAGGCAGTCCAAAATATTGAAGCCCAAGCAGATTTAGCTGCTGAGCAGGCTCCAAAAAATGTGGAAAAAGCTTCAGCGCCAAAGACAGAAGCTAAGAATAAAAAGAAGTAATACTAGTTTTTATTTAATGGCAAAGACACTTTACGACAAAATATGGGAGAGTCATTTAGTTGATGAACAAAGTGATGGAACATCACTTTTATATATTGATCGACATTTAGTTCATGAAGTTACAAGTCCACAAGCATTTGAAGGATTACGTTTATCCAATAGAAAAGTAAAATTACCAGGTTCAACATTAGCTGTTGTTGATCATAATGTTCCAACAACTGACAGATCAAAAGGAATTGCTGATAAAGAGTCTGCAATTCAAGTTGAGACACTTTCTAAAAATTGCAAAGATTTTGGTATAGAATTTTTTGGTTTAACAGACAAAAGACAAGGAATTGTTCACGTAATTGGTCCTGAACAAGGATTTACTCAGCCAGGAATGACGATCGTTTGTGGCGATAGCCATACTTCAACACACGGTGCCTTTGGCGCACTAGCTTTTGGAATTGGAACTTCAGAAGTAGAACATGTGCTTGCAACACAAACTTTGATTCAAAGTAGAGCAAAAAATTTCAAAATTAGCGTTGATGGAAAATTACCATTAGGAGTTACTGCTAAAGATGTGATCTTATCTATTATTGGAAATATTGGAACAGCTGGTGGGACAGGTTATGTTATTGAATACTGTGGAGAGGTATTTAGAAATTTTTCTATGGAAGAAAGAATGACCGTTTGCAACATGAGCATTGAAGCAGGTGCTCGAGCCGGACTTGTTGCTCCAGATCAAAAAACTTTTGATTATATTAAAGGCAGACCTCTGGCTCCAAAGGGAGAAAATTGGGAAAAAGCCCTAAAATATTGGAGCACCTTATACACTGACAAAGATGCAAAATTTGACAGAGAACTTTATTTACAAGGAAAAGATATTGAGCCAACGGTTACCTGGGGAACAAGCCCTCAAGACACAGCATCTATTAACGGTAAAGTTCCTGATCCTAATTTAGAAAAAAATGAGGATAGAAAAAAATCTATACTAAGATCGTTAGATTATATGGGCTTAGAACCTAATACTGCTATCCAAGATATTAGAATTGATAAGGTTTTTATAGGCTCTTGTACCAACGGAAGAATTGAGGATTTAAGAGAAGTTGCAAAAATAGTTAAAGGAAAAAAAGTAAACAAAAGTGTTGATGCAATTGTTGTTCCAGGTTCTGGACTTGTAAAATTGCAAGCTGAAAAAGAGGGTTTAGATAAAATATTTAAAGATTCAGGATTTGATTGGAGAGAGCCTGGATGTTCAATGTGTCTTGGCATGAATCCAGACCAATTAAAACCAAAAGAAAGATGCGCTTCGACTTCGAATAGAAATTTTGAAGGAAGACAAGGACGAGGCGGAAGAACACATTTAGTTAGTCCGGTGATGGCAGCCGCAGCAGCAATTGAGGGTAAATTTGTAGATATTAGAAAAATTATTTAATGGAAAAATTTACAAAACTTAAAAGTATTGCAGCCGATCTTCAAATTTCAAATATTGATACGGATATGATTATTCCAAAACAATTTTTAAAAACGATTAAAAGAACAGGTCTTGGCTCTGCCTTATTTTATGAAATGCGATACGATGAAAAATGAAATTAAAAATTTTATCTTAAATAATGCCCCTTTTAATAAAGCGAAAATTTTAATTTCAGGAAAAAATTTTGGCTGTGGTTCATCAAGAGAGCATGCTCCATGGGCATTATTAGATTTTGGTATTCGATGTATTGTTGCAGAAAGTTTTGCAGATATTTTTTACAATAATTGTTTTAAAAATGGAATTTTGCCAATTATTCTTCCTGAAAACCAAGTTAAGGAATTATCTGAGGCCGCAAAAAAAAATAAACAAATAGAAATAGATTTGATTGATCAAAAAATTCATAAGGGAGATAATAGACCTTTTGATTTTGAAATTGAGTCATTTAGAAAAGAGTGTTTGTTAAATGGTTACGATGATATTGCTTTAACTTTAAAAAAAGACTCTAAAATTAATAGTTTTGAACAAAGAAAAAAAAATCTAACTCCTTGGTTATATTAATGAAAAAAAAACTTCTTATTCTTGCGGGTGATGGAATAGGACCGGAGGTAATAAATGAGGTTAAAAAAATTATTCTTTGGTTTAATAAAAAAAAATCCGCCGACTTTGAGATTACTGAAGAATTAGCAGGAGGAATTTCCTTTGATAAACATGGCAAGCCAATTACTGACAAAGTAATGAAAATAGCCTTAGAAAGCGATGCAGTTTTGCTTGGAGCTGTTGGTGGACCAAAATGGGATAAATTAGAATTTTCTAAAAAACCTGAAAGAGCTTTGCTAAGCCTTAGAAAGGATTTGGAATTATTTGCAAATTTAAGACCTGCAATTTGTTTTAAGGAACTTGCAAATGCATCAACTTTAAAGCCCGAGATTGTTTCTGATTTAGATATTATGATTGTACGTGAACTTACAGGAGGAATTTATTTTGGTAGTCCAAGAGGAGTTGAAAAATTACCTAATGGTGAAAAAAAAGGAATAAATACACACACTTATACAACAAGTGAAATTCAAAGAGTTGCCAGAGTTGCTTTTGAACTTGCAAGAAAAAGAAATAATAAAGTTACATCGTGTGAAAAATCTAACGTTATGGAAGCAGGTTTGTTATGGAGAGAAGTGGTAGAGGAATTACACAAGAAAGAATTTAAAGATGTAGATCTAAGTCACATGCTGGCGGATAATTGTGCCATGCAATTAGTTAGAAATCCTAAACAATTTGACGTGATTGTAACTGATAATTTATTTGGCGATATGCTTTCAGATGAAGCTGGAATGTTAACGGGTTCTCTTGGGATGTTACCCTCAGCCTCATTAAGTGGCAAAAATAAAGATGGAAAATTTAAATCAATGTATGAACCTTGCCACGGTTCTGCACCTGATATAGCAGGTAAAAATATTGCAAATCCACTTGCATCAATATTAAGTTTTTCTATGGCTCTACGTTATTCATTTAATATGGATAAGGACGCTGACATGCTTGATAATGCAGTTAAAGATGTTCTAAGTGATGGACATCGAACAGTAGATATTATGGAGTCGGGTAAAAATAAAGTTTCAACTTCTCAAATGGGAGATTTGGTAATTACCAAATTAAAATAGATGAAAATTAATATAGCGATAGTAGGAAGCACAGGTAATGTTGGAAGAAAAACTGTTGAAGCTTTAGAGAGAAGAAAATTTCCAGTTAATAATTTATATTTATTATCATCAAAACGAAGCGCTGGTAGTTTTATCAAATTCAGAAATAAAAAAATTAGAGTTGAAAATTTACAAAATTTCGACTTTAAAAAAGCTCATATTACTTTCTTCTGTGCAGGGTCTAAGCTTGCAAAAATTTTAGGTCCTAAAATTGCAAAATATTCAACGGTAATAGAACATTCTAAACATTTTAGAATGTTAAAAGATATTCCTTTAGTAATTCCAGAAATTAACGAATATGCACTTAAAAATTATAAAAAAAAAAATATTATTTCAAATCCAAATTGTTCTACAACGCAACTAGTTTTAGCTCTCAAGCCTCTTCACGATAAATTTAAAGTAACTCGAGTGGTTACCTCAACTTATCAGTCCGTATCTGGAGCAGGAAAAGCTTCAATGGATGAGCTTATTTCTCAAACAAAAGATTATTTGGCCAAGAAAAAGATCAAGCCTGTAAAATTTACAAAGCAAATAGCATTTAATGTTA
>Ga0194126_10008393_pt1 | contig 14067 bp, 14 predicted proteins | sample TA2KigC150mmetaG_FD_148641 | JGI IMG/M metagenome (GOLD analysis project Ga0194126, IMG submission 148641) | Freshwater microbial communities from Lake Tanganyika, Tanzania - TA2015035 Kigoma Deep Cast 150m | ecosystem: Environmental > Aquatic > Freshwater > Lake | place: Tanzania: Lake... | reverse complement strand
GGGCGCTGGGGTGGGGGCGGCGGTAGGCCGTGCCGGTGGCGGGGGGGAAGGTGAGTGCGTGTGCGTAACGGGCGGTGCGCTCCTATCTGGGGCAAGGGCCGGAAGGGTAGGAATAAAAGGCACTTAGCCTGTCATAATCCGGTCGGATTTATACACTTCTCTTTTCCTATTAATTCACTATAGTTATCGGGCGGCCGGTGGCCTTGGCCGGCTGGCCCTGCTCAGGCTGGGGCGGGCTGGAGGGTTGGGGCTGGACCACGGCCACCTGCGCCGAGGTGTGGATATGAATTTCCGCGCCGGCGCCTGGGGGCAACGTATCCCGGGTTAGAGCCGACACCGTGGCCCGGATGATCCCCAGGGCGGCCTGCATCTGGACCCTGACGTTCTCATTGTCCAGGAGGGCCTTGAGCTTCTTGATGGCCTTCCTGGATACTCCACTGAGGGAACCCTGAAGTTCTTTCAGGGTTTTCTCGTCAATTTCCTCGGTTTTTTCCGATTTTTTGGGCCTTCCACCCTTGTTCTTGGGCGGAGTGTCCGGGACAGGCTGCGCTTCCACGGTGGGCGGTGGGGCCTCGACCGGCTGGCTCACTGCCTCGCTTGAGACCAAAGCCAAATCCCGCTTTCCCTTCTTCTTCCTCTTGGTTTTCCCCACTTCCTTGAAATCCTGCAGGGCGTGACGGAGATCGTTATCGTCGGTCATCTGGGTTTACCCCTGGACACTTGAATATGATGAAATATCAAGTAGTTACGATATTCCCTCAAAATTATCTATGTATATTTAGATAGTTAACTAATTGCTTCATATGCGTAGAGAGATAGTACCCCATATGAAAATATCGGTCAATTTAAAAAAATGATGGAGTGACCCCTTGACAGCCTCACTACAGTGTATTAAGTTAAGGGGCAAGAGGCAGGGAAATCAAAAACCAGGGGGCCAGAGATGAGCGTGACGATTGGGTTGATCAGGACCAGGGGACGGAAGCTGGTTTACGGCAGGAAGTGGGCGGACGGCTTCGGGTTCGGCCTTAACCTCATTCCTGGGCGGTGGGGGTTTTATGCCTGGGTCATTTGGCGGGAGGCGTGCTGATGGGCAAGGAGATGATGACACCGGCGGTGCGGCGGGCCTTGGGGTTGAGCAAGCCCAGGAAGAAGGTGGGAGCTATTGACGTGGAGGAGTTCCTTCCCACGGTGAAGGCGATGGCCTTTTCCCTGGCCAAGACGGTGAAGATGCCGGTGGATGATTTGTTCGGCTACGGCTGCCTGGGGCTGGCCGATGCTCTGAAGCGGTACGAGAAAGCGAGGGGAGTGCCGTTTAAAACCTATATGCGTCACCGGGTGCTGGGGGCCATGTGGGACGGGGCCAGGGAGTGGGGCTGGTTTTCCCGGAAGGACCATGCCCGGTTCCACATGGGGCCGCTGGAGGACCTGGCCAGTGAGTCGTCCTTCGATCCCACCATTGACTTGTTCAGGCGGTTGGAGGTGGGGCTGCTGAAGGATAGGGCCAGGGCATGGCCGGAACGGGATAGGGAAATATTATCCCTCTATCTCCAGGGCTGCCAGCAGGTGGAGATCGCGGGGCTGATGGGGGTGACGGCCTCCCGGGTGAGCCAGATTATGAAGGGTGTGGAGCAGCGAGCCGGGGCTTAACCCTGGGGGCGGGGCGGGGGCCACGGTCCCTGCCTCGCCTTGAAGGCTAAGAACCTGAATAAATCCAATGATAGGGAGGACCGGAACATGGCAGTAGTGGCGCTGAAACAGGTGAAGAAACAGCAGGGATTGACCTTCGGGGAGGCGTTGCAGCAGGCCAAGTCTAATGAGCCGAAAGCCAAGGGCAAGAAGCCTACTATGCCCACCCTGGAGGCCACGCCGGAAGTGAAGCAGGCGGTGGATGAGTACCAGGAGGCCAAGACGACCTGCAAGATGGCCGAGGCCGCCATGAACCACGCGGGGGAAATCCTCATGGAGTTCGTGCGCCAGGCCCAGGACCAAGACGGCTTCGCCGGCCGGTTCCACGGCAGCTACGCGGTGATGGGCGTCAAGCACCAGGCCAAGGTGGTCTTTGCCAACAAGTATTCCATCAACTCCGAGGATGAAGGGGAATTGGCCGCGATCCTGGGGGAGAACTTCGACAGCCTCATCGAGAAGAAATTCTCCGTGAAGCTCAAGGAGCAGGTGTTCACCGACGAGGCCCTCCAGGCGGAATTGATGGAGTTGGTGGGGGAGCGGTTCGCCGACTTCTTCGAGACCACGGCGAGCCTGGGGGTCTGCGACAACTTCAACCAGCTTATCTACCAGGTGGTGGCCCCGGAGCAGATGGAGAGTCTCAGGACCTTCGCCCGGCAGTATAAGCCGTCCATCAGGTAGGAACCGGGACAGGGGGGGCAGGGGCAGCCCTGCCTCCCCGGGAGGGCAGGATGCGGATTGACAGCTTCAAATATTTCTACCCGGAAAGGCCGCGGCTCCTGCACATTGAGCAACCCCTGTTCGAGCAGTTGAGCCGGGACCCCAACTGGGTGGCGGAGCCGAAATACAACGGCAGCCGCTTGCAACTGCACTTGGTCAATGGCGCCTGGCAGTTCTGGAACCGCCACGAGCAGCCGATGGTTTACACCCCGAGCCGGGAAGTGTTGGACGCCCTGGCCGGATTGAACCTCACCGGCTACTGGCTGTTCGACGGGGAACTGCGGCATAAAAAAACCAGGGGCATCAGCCACAAAATCGTGCTCTACGACTTGTTCATCCGCCAGGGCGGGTTACTCCTGGGCCAACCCTTCGAGGACCGTAGAAGCCTCCTGGAAACCCTGCTGCACTACCGGGGCGACTACCACGTCCTGAGCCTGGCCCCCCAATATGAGGAGAACTTCCGCCAGGTCTTCGGGCTGCTCACCCAGGATGAGGAAATCGAAGGGCTGGTGCTTAAAAACCTGCAAGGACAGCTTCAGCTGGGCCGGAGCCGGGCCGTGGAGAGCCGGTGGATGTGGAAGGTGAGAGAGGCTTCCAACACGTATCGATTTTAAGGAGGGAACAATGGCTAAAGTTTACGTCTTTCAAGGGGTGGACGATGTGGACCCGGAGTGGGTGGGGGAAATCGAGGAGGCGCTGTTTAAATGCTGAATGGGCGCAACGCGGTGGCGATAGTGATTTGGGTCATCATTCTGGCCTTGCTAATCTGGGGCCGGGGATAGTAAAGATATGAAAAAGGCCGCGTGCTACCTCCGGGTCTCCACCCAAGAGCAGTCCGCCAACGGGGTGAGCCTGGAAGCCCAGGAGGAACGGCTGCGGGCTTACTGCGCCCTGGCCGGGCTGGACGCGGCGGCCATCATCCGGGAGGAAGGCGTCTCCGGGGCGAAGCCCTTGGCGGTTCGCCCCGGAGGGACGGAGTTGCTGGCCCTGGTATCTGCCAGTAAGATAGGGCACATTGTGGCCTTAAAGCTGGACCGGCTGTTCCGGGACGCGGCCGACGCCCTCCACCAAAGCCGGGCCTTCGACAAGGCGGGCATCGCCCTGCACCTGGTGGACATGGGCGGGCAGAGCTTGAACACCGCCTCGGCCATGGGCCGCTTCTTTCTCAACATGATGGCCGGGGTCGCGGAGTTGGAGCGCAACCTCATCGCCGAACGCACCGGCCTGGCCCTGGCCCACAAGAAGGCGCACCGGGAGGTTTACGCCCCGACGCCGTACGGCTTTGACCGGGAAGGGAGCATCTTGATCGAGAACCCGGCGGAGCTGGAAGTCGTGGCCCGGATCAAGGAATGGCGGGCCCAGGGCTGGAGTCTCCGGAAGATCGCCCGGGAGTTGAACGAGACGGGGACCCCGGCCAAAAACGGCGGGCGCTGGCATCCCGGCACCGTCAAATACCTATTGGAGAACAACCTTTATGACGCCGGCAGAATTAAAGGAACTGCGCCTCAAACTGGGATATGAAACCCGCCGGGAACTGGCGGAGCAGATGGGAGTCACCCGCTCCTGCATCGAACATTGGGAGTATGGCCGCCGCCCGATCCCGAAGTATGCGGAGAAGCTTATCAAGTGTCTGCTCGTGGCTAAACTGGCGGAAAAGCAATTGGGGATAAAGGTGTGAGCTATTTAAACACGGTGTTTGCTTAAGTGGAGATGCATGATGACGCTGATCTTGAGTTGTCTGACAAATGAGTATGTCATACAGGTGTCTGACCGACGATTGACATTCCCAAATGGTGAAATTGCTGAGGATAACGAGAATAAGGCTGTGGATTGGGCTGGCCAAGTAATTTTTGGATATACTGGTTTGGCTCGAATTCATTTAACCACGCCTACAGATTATTGGCTGGCAGAGGCATTGCTTAAAAGTGTATCGCCCCAAGGAACTATATCGCTGAATGATGTAATAGAGTCTGTCAGAATAAAAGCTACAAAGGATTTTAAACAAGAAGTCGCTAAAAACAAGAGGTTAACTATCATAGGGATTGGTTGGGTACAGTTATTGGAAACGAAGGATACCAAACCTGCTATATGTTGGATATCGAACTACCTTGATGATGCAGGAAATGAGCTACCCGAACCTTATGAAGAATTTAAATCTAATTTACTAATTTTTAACCAGCTTCCCAATGGGTTTATTGTTGTAGCAATAGGTCAACAAGTAAATCCTGATAAGGCAAGTTCGCTTAAACATAATATTGCTAGGTGCCTTAGGCATAAGGATATTGGTCCAGAGCCTATTAGTAGGCTTCTCATCGAGGTAATTCGTGATGTAGCTAAATACAATATTACTGTTGGGCGTAGTGTTCTCGTAGCTTGCATCCCAAAGGAATCATTGCGTTCAAGTCGTATTCCCATGCCCGATGGTTCCATTGGATATATAGTTTCGTCTTCAAAGCCGAGAAAGTCCGACAGAACTTTTTTATATATTCCCGAAGGGCAGGATCAAGGGGTTGAATATGGCCCGGATTTCGTTTTGGGAGCCTCTTGGCTTCGAGGCTATTTTGCCTCTAAAACTTCTGGAAAAGATTCTATGGAAGTCAGTGTCCGAACTATGAGACTGGAACCTGGTGCAAAACAGGGAGTGATCATGTTTGAAGATGGAACTAATGGGCAATTCATAAGTCCTCCCTATAGCAGAAATCAGCCATAACTTGATAAATAGTAGTGAGGTCCCGTTAATATTCTTTATGACTGAAAAACAGTTGGGGATAAAGTGATGAGCATTACAATTAACCTGGACAGTCTAACATCACACGACCTATCCTGTTATTTTGCAGGCTCACCCCCGGTAGTAATTATTGGGTCAGGTATATCTGCCTTTGAACCAACGAGATTGCCTACCGGACAAGATTTTTCTGCCGGCGTCAGAGATGCTCTTTTCGAAACTCCAGGGCATCCACCGATAACTGTAACGGACAGAAGGCTACTAGACAAGCTTCTTAGCGATGTGCCTTTTGAAATGATAATGGAAAGATGTCCAGATCAAAGCGCAATCTTGAAATTCATATCCGAACTCTATTCGGTTGATGATTCAAATGAGATACATAACGCCATTGGTGAACTTGTAAGAAATGGGGCTATTTATTCCGTTATAACCACTAATTATGACATGGGCTTGGATCGGGCCCTTACAGGGACCTCGTTAGTAAGAGTTGTTTCGGAATCTGATGTTCCTTCTTGTGGATCACGCCTTTATTTCAAGATTCATGGTAGTGCGGATGTGCCCAGTACAATGGTCTTCAGTCTTACTCATGAGTCTGAGATGCCCTCATGGAAACGGTCACTGCTGGCTAAGGCCATTGCTGGAAGACCTTTATTACTCATCGGGTATTCAGGCTTAGATTTTGAGGTTTGCCCAGAGCTAACTCGTTGCATGCCTACTGCCATATTATGGAATTTCTTTTCGGAGAGTAGTCTTAATAGATCCCCTGGCTTTAAGCATATTGAGCGCCTAGTTCCACCTAAGATAGCCTTGATAGGCGATATGCGTGAGCTCTTTAACCTCCTAGGTATGTCGGTGAACCCATGCCCCGCTCGAAGCGGAATACACAAGATAGGTAATGAACTGAGAAGTCGCTTTGGAACCGAACTACTTCTGCTATGGAGGGTAGGAGTATTATCATCAATCGGCCATGCGAGGCTCGCACTTGAGTCTATTGAACCATTCTCTCCTTACTCCTCCATGGACTCTATCATCCTTCTCGAACATGCTCAGGCATTATTCCATAATGGGCAGTATAAATCGAGCGCCAATCAATGGTTTCACTCTGCAAGATTATCGTATGATGAACATTTCCGCCTTCATAGAGAACTTGACGCATGCGACGCACTTCGCTGTTATGGTGACTTTCGAAACGCTTGGGCGACTGTCCAAAATGTCATTTTCAAGTTGTCCACATCGCTTTACGATGATGTAGCAGTTAGAGCTATTCTAAAAGAGATGCTTCTTACATGGAATCAATTCCAGATAAGGAAAAAACTCCTTTTAGGATTAGGATGTGAAAAACTACGGAATCGTGCAAGAGGTCTAATAGAACAGGGTGCACCCGAGGCACTCCGTGTGGGCCTTTGGCTCGACTTCCAGCAATTCAAGCTGTGGGCGGAAAGATTTGAGTTTCCCGATGGCACTCTGAGTAAGCACGGCGGGTACGAGCCATTGCCTACTCGAGAGGGCTACAGGCACTTGGGTTACTTTATACCGATACTAATGGATTTATATGATAGAGCTTCAGACGTCAGAAAGACCATATCGAAAGCCGAAATCGAAGAAGGGTTCGAGGCCGCTCAGGATATGGGGTGCCATCCTGTTGCGTGGAAATTGTCTCGTTGTGCCTTGAGACGGTTTCCTGCAGAAGCTTCTTACTGGCACTATAGGTACCGAACGCACTTTAAATCTTGCCAATACTCTTGGAAGCTGCGCCTGGCATATAAAATGGCCTGGCCTTTATAAGAAAGGGTAAATAAAGGTTAACCTGCCGCCACTAAGCACGATCAAGACCGATTTATCCAGTTTGGGACCCCGCCAAAGCTATTCGATGGCCGAGGGATGCTGCCAAAAGCAGCCCTAACCATATTGCTGCGCCAATTCCGATTAGCAGGAGCTTAACGAAAAGTTCGTTTGTTGCTACCATTTGTTCTCACCCTCTTGATTACCAGAACAGCTTTGGTCGAATGATAGATTGTCTCCTAATCAAGTTTTTAGAAAATTTTAATACAATTTGGAAAGCAAAATTATTTATTATTTTTTGCATTTAAAAAGGCGGGGGTAACCCGCCCTTAATTTTGGTGAGCGGAAATTATGAGGTTTTCAGGGACATTGTCCTGGTGAGCTTGACTTTCTTTTGGGCCGAAAGAGAACATTTTCCAGGGTACGGATGATCTCGTGCTTGGCCTCCTCGATTTCATCCCGGGTGGCGTAACGGGCCGTGGCGCAGATCAGCATCCTGGCCAACAGCAATTCGCACACCTCGTGGAAGGCAACGAGCCGAATGCCTGCTTCCCCTGGAGGCTCATCGTAATTATGGAAAACTTTCCCTAAGGCCAGGGTGGCGGTGCGCCCTTGAAGGTTCGCCCAACACTCACCCCGGCCCTCGATCTTTTGGTGGCGGGTGTTGATTTCCCAATCCAGCAGGCCCAGGCGCCGTTGCCAGTAGGCGACTTCCTCCTGGAAAATCTTGAAGTCCGCCGGCGTGGTCTTGTAGGCTCCCATGCCCTTAAGAATTTAGCTCCCGCTTGAAGTCCCGGGCCGGCTTGAAGTTGATCCCGGTGGAGGCGGGTTTCTTGACGGGTTTGCTTCCCGGGGCGAAGGGGGCGCGGTAGCTGCGGGCGGCCCGGATCACCGGCTTGAAAATCCCCAGGTTGTTAAGATTCACCTTCCGGCCGGCCATCAGCTCCCGCCGCACCAGGGAGGTAGCCGCGTCCAGGACCTCCTTGACGTACTTCTGGGCGATTTGGGTTTCCCGCGCCACCCGCTTCACGAATTCCGCATGGGTCATTCTGTCGTCAGCCATTCCTTTGACTCCTTTTTTAATGTAGTGCCCAACCAGCCCAAGGCCGCTCGAAAAAATGTCCACCTTGTCCACCTTGAGCCGAGGGTGAAAATCCTAATTTTTTGTCGGTTGAAACGATTAGGTTTTATATAGCTCTCCCAAGATGGACAAGATGGACAAAAACTAACTTTTTTCCCGACCCCTTCCAAGGTGGACAAGATGGACATTTTCATTGGGTTCTGTCCATCCTGAGGGGTATCGTCAAAAAAATTTTGTCCACCTTGTCCATCTTGAGGCACCCTTAAAATTGTTTATAACTTATCAAAATTACTGGTAATAAATTTAATTATCCCGGCCCCCCAAATGTCTATCTTGTCCACCTTTAGCGTCTTTTGAGAATGTCCACCTTTATCCCTCCCAAGGTCCGCCTTCGCCCTCATTAACTTCCCCGCGAACGTTGAAGTTATATTTTGACGGGTCGAGCTTCTCCAGCCTTCCTACCAGCTTGAACAGCCGGGGTTCGGGAGAATATCCAGTTTGAATGTTCGACTTCACCAGCCGATTCTTTACAAACCAGGCCATTTCCCGCTGGACCGTTTTCTTATCCATGTCGAACTCATCTGCCAGGTCTCCTTTGCGAATCCGATCCCCTTGCTGGCAACTCAGAAGTTGGCCCATAAGCTTTTTAAACCGCCATCCATTGCGTCCTTCTATGACTTTATCGATTTGCTTCCTTAAATCATCTATGTCTTCCAAGCCATAGCTTTCCCGGTACGCCTGGGCATGCTTGTGCAGCCGGCAGTTTTCGGCCCGGTAGATCCAATCCACCAAGAGCGCCGCTTCGCTCACGTGGTCCGGCAGCACGATCACCTGGGTGAAATCCTCGTTGGTGGAGAGGTCCAGCACGGCATAGGCCGCGGCCAGGCGGGCCAGGGTCTTGCGGAAGTCCTCGGGATAGACGATGGGCGGCTTGTCGCACCCGAACACCCGGCTGAGCTTCAGGGACCTGTGGCGGATTTCCTGGCCCACCTCGGGGGAGATGACGACCTGGTCCTCCTTCAGGTTCCAGGCGAAAAAGATCAGGGCCCGGAGGTCTTCCGCGGTCACCTTGGGCGGGTCCAGGTCTTGGGGAGGATTGAAAATCTCCTCCTTGTTCTCGATGTCGCCGGAGGTGGCGAAGAGGAAAAGATCGACCCGGCGCAGCATCATGTCGGGGAACAGCCCCTCCAGGGCCTGGCAGCCGTGGCGGAAGTCCTCCATCTTGCGCTGATTGCTGAACTGCTTGGGGTCCCGGGGGTTGCAGGAAAAAATGGTGCGGGTGGTGGACTCGAAAGTCTTGTGCTGGATGCGGTCGATCTTGATGAGGCCAGTGTCCAGGCCCTCGGCCATGGTCTTAAGCTCGTGCTGGGGGAGGTCCTGGGCCTCATCCACGATGAGGGCCTGGCGGCTCATCTTGAGCAGGGCCCCGGCCTTGACCCGCCAACCCTTGCGTTCATCATGGTCCAAACCGTAGGTGATCCCGGTGCGGGAGGCGGTGAGGCCGCTGACCCGGTCCCCGGCCCGGGCAAACTCGAAAATCCCCTGGCTGATGCTGGTCTTGCCGGTGCCGGTGTCCCCCACGATGATGCTGCTCAGCCAGCCCCGGATGCGCCCTTCGCCGGGGAAGTTGATCCATAAGGGAGAGCACAGCACCAAAAGAACTCCCAGATGAAGCTCCTGGCGCTTGTAGATGCGGGTGACATGATAGCTGAGGTCCAGGGCAATCTCATCCACGTCCATGGCCTGGAGTTTTTTAAGGCGGGGCCGGGCCGCGTCCAGGTCGAAGCATTGGTAATCTTCGTCCTGGGGGACCAGGGTGTCCACCAGCAGGACCGGCTGCTGGTCCCGGTAGCTGCCCACGATGCGGCCGGTGGCCTTATACTTGCCGATCTCCACCAGGTCGCCGCCCAGGACGTAGATGGGCTTGTCCAACTGGTTCTTTTGATTGAACTGCATGGGCTCGAAAATCTGGTGGGCGAAGACCTCCCGGACCACGATCTTGTCGGTGTCCTCCACCTTCAGGGTGGGGCGCTTGTCCCGATCGCAGACGTAATCCCGCAGGAGGTTTTTGAACTGGCTCTCCGTGGCCCGCACCCCGGCGATGAGGATCCGGTCCCCCATGGGCACGGGAATATCCTGCTGACAGGCGCCATTGCTTTGGCCGGTTTTTTCATCTTTGGGGCCGTTACACTTCCCTTCCACCCGGGCCTGGCAATGGGTCACCTTGATTTTCATGGCGGCGTAGTAGGCCACGGTATTCTCCCCGAAGACCTGCAGGTCCACGGTGACCCGCTGGCCGGCATTCTCCGATTTATCGATCTCGGTGAAACTCTTAAGCTCGATGGGCTCGGGGAGGTGTCGGATGGAGGTGGGGTAAGCGTAAGGCGGGGTTTCCTCGATAAGCTTCTTCAATGCCTCGCCGGAGCCGCCGTCGGTGACGATCCAATCGGTGAGGTCCTTGTGTTCCTTATCCGGCTTATCATAGAGCCAGATTACCTTGAGGGATAATACCCGGCCACTCTCCACCGCTTCCCGGAACGCGGGCAGGACGAGGTTGTGCACTCCTTCCCGGCCCTCCTTGTCGGCATCGTAGAGCAGAACCACGTGGCGGCCATGGAAATGCTTCACCCAATCCGGTTTGAAAGCCTTGACGCCGTTGGTGGAGCTGACCCCGATGCAGCCGGTGACCTGATCGGCCAATTGACAATCGTACTCCCCTTCGCAAATTATAATTGTGCTTCCCTGGGGCGCTTGGACGAGCCTTTCAAGGCCAAACAACCTTGCTTCTCCGAAGCCCGGCCAGTTAAGGGTCTTGGGGGTCTTCTTGGAATTATGGAACCTGATGTTCACCAGGCGCTTGCCCACCGGGGCCGGCTCCCACACCGGGATAGTGTTGCGCTCCCGAGACGGGTCCCAGCCGATCTCGAACCGGGCGATACTGGCTTCGGTTAGTCCCCGCTGGTCCCGGAGGTCTTGGATCATCTCGGGCGTCAGGTTCCGCTTGAACCGGGCCACGTCGTCCAGGGTGGGGGGCTGGTCTTTGTCCCGCCTTCCGGTCTTGGCCTCCCCGGTGATTACCCCGTATTTGCGGCCCAGGGCGTAAAAGGCTTGGTTCCGGTCAATGTAAGGACCATGCAACGCCAGCATGTCGAACACCCCCAGGGCCAGCCAGGGCTTGCCACCCGTACCGTTCTCCCCGAAGTCCACGTAAATGCCCTTGGCTTTGAGGTCCGGGCCCACATTGATGGCCGCGGAAGGGTTTTTGTCCTCCCGGAAGAAGCTGTGGCAGGGAAGCCAGCCGGCCGCGTTGGGCTTGGCTCCTTTGGCGATACGGATGCCGATGGCCATATACTCCGCCAGCACGTCCACTTTTTCCAGAATCTGGTTTCTTAACTCGCTCATCTATGCTTCTCTCTGCCGGTCCCGCCAGAACCGTTCCAACAGCCGGTAGGTCCATTTTTCCGCAAAGGCCCGGTTGGGGCAGGTCCAGAAGTGCACGCCGAATCTCTGGCTCCAGGCGGCGATGGAGGCCACCACGGTCTTGGGAAGGAGCCGGGAGCGGGACGGGGGCCGGCGCACGATGCCGTGCCAATCGGCCTCGATGACCACCGCAGCGAACTTGAGAAGGGACATGCGCTCCAACTGCCTCTCGAAGCGGCGGCGCTCGGCCCCGAAGGTGCCGAAGGCGTCGGCCAGGGACTTGCGCTCGATGGCGATCAGGCTTTCCAGGCCCTTGAGGGAGTAGTCTCCCGCGGGCAGGGCGGCCACCTCCACCAGGGGGACCGGGGTGATGGAAGCGAAGGTGAAGGGGCGCTGCTCCCGGGTGTCCACGATAATAGTCAGGGGCGTCTCATCTGCCCTTGGCACGGCGGCACCTGCACAGGTAGGGGATTAAAATCTTCAGCTCCGGAAGAATCTGGAGAATGTGGATGTCCATGCCTGCTATTTTAAACAGGTCCACGGCTTTCATGGCTTTTTCGATGGACAGGTTACGCTCGCCCTGGTTAACCCGGACGAGGTGGGATTTGCTCACCTCCAACAGCGGGGCGAATTTCAGCGGGATTTTTATGGATGCTTTCATAGCCCGTTAAATATGACAGTAGGTCAGCCATTGTCAAGAAGATTTTTGACCGGAATCGACCCTTAAGGGTTTCCCTTAGAAAAAATTAGGTTTTCCCTAATACTATTACGTTAGATAATATCTCCCATATCGCCCATGATAGGCCAACCATCGGATATTACTGACAATCAGTTTTGTCACCCTGAGCCGTAGGCGAAGGGTCTAGATTCTTCGCTTCGCTCATAATGACAATAAATACAAAGAGTTGTACTGAAGCAGCCGGGTAATTAACGTTGTAGTGCTAATTGCCAGCCAAAGATGAGCAAGATAAAAATCTCGGAATTGCGGAATCGGAAATTTCGGAAAAATCGAAAAAAATTCCCTGAAAATTACATTTCCTTGATATTTCTGCGAAATATCTCTTGACAGGGGTGACTGAATGTCATATCAGTTTATGCATGACTTCTATAAGCGAGAGAATCAAAGGGCTTCTGAAGGAGCGGGGTTTGAAGGCCAAACCCTTCGCCCTCAAGGCGGGGATCGAACCCACCCAGTTTTCCCGCATGCTCCGGGGCATTCGCCAGTGGACCGTTCCCCATTTGCAAAAGGCGGCCGCGGCTCTCGGGGTGCAGGTGGGCGACCTGACGGATGAGATCAGGGCCGTTCCCATCATCGCTTCCATTAATGCCTATCAGGGATGCCCTTTCCCGGAAAAGATCGACTCGGCTACGGCCCTAGGGTTCGTTCCTTTGCCGCGATTCGGGCTGGAGAAAGGAGAGAACGAACCCTTGCTCAGCAAACTGTACGCCATTCAAATCGAAGACGACAGCTTCATGCCGGCCATCGAGAAAGGAGTGAAGCTAGTCATCCAGAAGGACACCCATGAAGGCCTCCAGGAAGGCAACCTGGTGGTTTATTGCGACGCCACCGGGAAGGCCAATATCGGGCGCCTGTCCTTTTACGACGACCACCTGCTGCTCAAGTCTTTGAACCCCAAAGTTAAAGATTTGATTCTTCCTAAAGCCCACCTCAAGTTGATGGACCGGGTTATCGCCCAGCTATTCGTCTAACCCCGGCGATCCTTTTCACAACTTCTCAAACCTCAGTCAACCAAAAAAGCAAATTCCCGCCATTTTTTTGTTGACAAGGATGACCCTTTGTCATATTACCCAAAGGCGTAAGGTCACCTTCGTCGGGTGGCTTCGCTAGAGGAGGCGGATTTGTTGGAGCGCGTGGGAACTCTCTGGAGCGACGGGAACGGGAAGTCGTTCTCAGGGGTTGTCACCCTGCCCCGCCCCCTGGAGGCGGGACTGACCTGCAAGGCGCTGATCGTGCGCAGTCCGTCCAAGGGGAAGAAGGAAAAATACGAGCTGCACCTGACGCTGCCCCTGCCGCCGCCGCCCCCGGAGCCACCCGGCCCCGACGACATCATTTTCAAAGGAGAGGTTATGGCTCAATACTTCCGTCCTCCCCGGCCTCCGGGGAAGAGGTACAAGATCATGCTCTGGGGGGACTCCGGCTCGGCCAAGACCAAGTCGGCCCTGGAGTTCCCCCAGTGCGCCTACCTGGACAACCACGGCTCCGCGGAACCCTACGAAACCGGCTATCCCCAGCACCTTTATTCCCACCCCGAGGGGCCGGATGACGCCATGGCCGCGGTGACCAGCCTCCTCAGGGACCCCGGCGACCGCTTGACCGTGGTCATGGACGACGCCACCACTTATTGGGACCAGGTGCAGGTCAAGTGGTCCGACTTGTTCCTCAAGCGCCTGCCCCGTTCCAAGGGCCACCACGCCGAATTCTACACCTTCCAGCCCTCGGATTGGGTGCATCCCAAGCGGGAAATGAAGGCCCTCATTCAGCGCCTCATCGCCCTGGACCTGAACGTGGTGGTCGTGGCCCGGGCCAAGAAGGAATACGCCGGGTCCGGGGACGACTTCATGAAGGTCATCGGGGAGATCTTCGCCGGGGAGCGCAACCTGGTCTACGAGTTCGACTACATCTTCCGGTTGAGCC
>Ga0194126_10008392_pt1 | contig 14067 bp, 13 predicted proteins | sample TA2KigC150mmetaG_FD_148641 | JGI IMG/M metagenome (GOLD analysis project Ga0194126, IMG submission 148641) | Freshwater microbial communities from Lake Tanganyika, Tanzania - TA2015035 Kigoma Deep Cast 150m | ecosystem: Environmental > Aquatic > Freshwater > Lake | place: Tanzania: Lake... | reverse complement strand
TAAAAAGTCTGGGAACTTCGGTTTAAAAGTAAAAATATTAAATATATCATAGAATTATTCAATTGGACTTATTCTTGCTCTTGGACACTCTGCAGAAAAACCTGTTTTTGATAAGTAAGGATTGTTCTATAAAATACTATAAGGATAATACTAAAACACTACTTAAAAAACTGTTCTAAAAATTCTTTCGCTTCAGGAGCGACTCTATCAAAATCGTTTAATCCACTTTGTGATAAATCTCCTACTCCTTCCAAACCGCCCTTAAACCAACCTTCCCACTCTACTCCAATATAACCTTTATATTTGATTACATTTAATGCTTCTGCTGCTTCCTTAAAATTAACAATCCCTCCCCCAAACCAGCACATATTCCATCTACCTATTGTTCCAGATATATCTTTGGCATGGACGTGATTTATTAAATGCCCCATCTTCTTTATAGCATCGATTACATTCATGTGTGGCTTTATACCCAAATACAAACCACCAAAATCAATTGTAATTCTAATGTTATTAAGCCCAATTTTTTCAATAAGTTCCAGTGTAATATCAGGAAGATTAATTAAAGTCTCCTGATGAGGCTCAATACTAAATGTTAACCCCTTTTCTCCGGCATATTCTGCACATTCTTTAACCATATCGATAAAGATTTTTTTTGCTTCGTTTCTAGACATCAGTATATATGTAGGGGGATTATAATAGCCATCAATATAGCAGACTATGGTTTTCGCTTTAATACGGGCAGTTAAATCAATTGATTTTTTTACTAAATCAATCATTGCTCGTCTTTCATAATTTCTTGGCGCTAATGCCAAATGGTGTGCACCCACTGAAGAAGCAACAACTCCCTTTTGAGCCATAAATCCAGCCAATGTATTTAATGTTTTTTCATAGAGGTCAGGAGAAAGTTCAAAAAACTTTTTATCGATAAAATCCACTGCTTCATACCCATATTCCACTGCTTTTTCTATACACCATTCAACCGGTTTATTGCCCCAGGTATTAGTTGCTACCCCAACAATTCCCAATGAATAAGGATTGTTGGGCCATATTCCCAATGAAAGTTTCATTTACTTATCCTCCTATAATTTTTTTTATTTAGTTAATAATTTCATTATTTGATTTACTAATCTATTTAAGTAGAAAATTTAAACAGAAAGACACTACATTAATATAATCCACTAAGTTAAAAATTTATCACTTCTCTACTACTGTGCGAGATACCCACCGTCAACAACCATCGGATGCCCAATCACAAACATAGCCCTATCCGAACAAAGCCAAGTAACAACTTCTGCAATCTCTTCTGGTTCACCCAATCTTCCCATGGGATGAAGAACAGTTTTAATGGTTTTCTCAAGTTTGGGATTATTAGCAATTAAACGTTTATTCATGGGTGTAGCAATGAAACTTGGACATACAGCATTAACACGTATGCCCATGCGAGCATACTCAAGTGCTGCAGTCCGAGTTAACTGAATGATACCACCTTTTGAAGCCGCATAAGCCACTGATCCTTTTAGTCCAACAAGCCCAATAACAGATGACATATTAACAATTGTGCCACCACCCTGTTTAAGCATATACTTAATTTCATATTTCATACACAGCCAAACACCCTTTAAATTAATTTTAATTGTGCGATCCCATTCTTCTTCGGTTAAATCTGCAGTAAAAGCCATAGTATCGCCGACACCTGCATTATTAAAGGCAAAATCCAGTCTTTTATAAGCTTTAATTGTTTTATTTACCATTTCTTTAACTTCATTGGCATTTGAGACATCAGTTTTAATGAACATAGCTTCACCGCCAGCACTTTTAATTTTAGAAACTGTTTCTCTACCTGCATCAATATTACTATTATTTACAATTACAACTTTCGCTCCTTCCCTTGCAAAGGCAACAGCAGCAGCTCTTCCTATTCCTGTGCTTCCCCCTGTTACAAGTGCAACCTTATCCTTAAATATTTTTAACATCCTATTTTACTTCCTCATTATATATTTTTTCTTATTATAATGTTGATTATTGTGACAGAAACCCACCCTCAACAGCCATAATATGTCCTGTGACAAAAGAAGCCTTATCAGAGCATAGCCAAATAACAGCTTCTGCAACCTCTTCTGGTTCAACCATACGACCCATTGGATGAGCCTTAAGTCTTTCTTTTTCTAGCTCCGGTTGAGCAGCATATATTCTTTCTCCCATTGGTGTACGGGCTAGACTAGGACAGATTGCATTTACTCTTATCCCACCTTTAGGCATAGCATATTCTAATGCTGCTGTACGTGTTATTTGAACAACACCACCTTTAGATGCAGAATACGCAGGGATACCTGGACCACCGACCAGAGCAGCTACTGATGCTATATTAACAATAGCTCCCCCATTATTCCTGAGCATCTCCGGAATTTCATATTTCATACAAAGCCAAACACCTTTAAGATTAACATCAATCACATTATCCCAATTTTCTTCAGTACACTCAGCTGTCATTCCAGAAACTCCACCAATGCCTGCATTATTACAAGCAAAATCCAACCTACCGTAGTTCATTATGGTCTCATCTACCATTGCCTTGACATCTACTGCTTTTGTTACATCTGTCTTAACAGATAAGCCGTCCCCATCAATATTTTTAATCATTGAAACAGTTTCTTGTGCTTTATCCATATTGATATCTGCAACGACTACTTTTGCCCCTTCAATTGCAAATAGAAGAGCCGTTGCTCTTCCTATGCCCATACCAGCACCCGTTACAATTGCTACTTTACCATGAAATTGTTTTTTCATATCTTAATCTATCTGTAAAAGAGTTGAAAAACCCATTATTTTTAAACCAGTTTTATTTCCATCCAATAATCAAATTAAATTTTAACTTTATTCGCCAATATTTTTTAATATTTATCAATCATTCTTTATATTCTTTTTATATAGATAGTTATAATAGAGTTATTTCATAAAATATAACTAAGGCAAAATCCTCTTAGTAAGACCCTGGGGATACAGTTTTTGCTGGGTAAAGGCTTCCGCGTATAATACTCCCGCCTGAAAACCCCTAAATTTTGCAACTGACTTTATAAACTCAGGAGCATCACAATTATGCATGTCCTTTAGCCACCCGAGTTGAGATTTCATTTCCATCATCATTTTAATTTTTGTCTCGATAGTATCTGATATATTAACATATTCAGACGGTATAAAATTTACGCCAGCAAGAGTATCCATATAATAGAGATATGGTAACCTGTCAGATGATGGGTAATTTGTTTTCCATAGTTTAAGATTTGCTAAATAAGTTGCTTCAAACACTAACCTGCTTACATTTACATGATCAGAGTGATAATCATCTGGGGAATGTGTAATTATTAAATCAGGATTTGCCTGCCTTATGACATCAATTATTTTTTCTCTTGAACCTAAGTCTAAGACTACTTCTCCATCAGATATTCCTGCCCAGATAGAATTGGCTCCGATTAATTTGGCTGAATTTATTGCTTCATTTCTCCGTATTTTTGCTAATTCTTTAGAATTATAGATCATACTTCCTTTATTACCGTCACATACATGACATATATAGACTTCATGTCCTTTTTGATGATATAGCACTAAAGTTCCTGCGCAGAGTAATTCAATATCATCAGGATGGGCACCAATAGCAAGGATTCTCATTTTATATACTCCTTTAGTAATAATATAATCCAGTTTTGAATTAAAATACTATTAAATTATTTTTTACTTAATTAAAATAGAAGGTGACGCTAAAGTAAAGATCAAAGAACCATTCGTATCTAATAATTCTAGCTTAAAAATATATTCTCCAGGTGTATTTATTATATCCTTTGGTTTAATTTTCCAGGACATGTCAAATAATATTTCTGGAGATAGTGCTGCAACTTGTTCTGTGATTACCTTTTCTAAGACATTCTCATTTAAATCAGCCAGAAAAACCTCTAAATTTATATTTTCATAATCTCTACTGCTACCCACTTGTAACTGAATCTCAATTGGTTGATTATTTACAATTTCATAGACTTGTTTATCTGGCATTAACCATCCTGCAAATTCTGTGTTAGCCATCATTACATTTTTCAAATCTCTTACAGCATAAAAGTAAGTAGTAAAATTGACCGTTTCCCCTACGGGTATGGAAACATTCCCTTTGTAACTTTCAAAATTTACAGTAGGTTCTGCACCTTTTATCTCTTCATAAGTATTCCCAAAGGACCATACAAATATACCTTCAAAAAAGTCATATGGCTCCCAGATTTTAATAAGTGTATCTTTAGTATCATGATTAATAACAGAAAAAAATGGTGCCATCATTTTATCTGCTGACACATAAAACAAGCCGAAATTATCAAAGCCACTCCATGTACTCAAGGCTGAAGGCCAGGAAATGACATCCCCCTTTGAACCCATCCAGTTGTCTTTACTTTGTTCAACGATAACTTCTGAAGTGGGAATGATTAAACTGCTGCTATCAGTCATGCCACCACCGGGAGTGATAATCGAATAATCTTTCAATTTGATGTTAATATCCTTTTCAGTTTTATTACTTATTTTGGTTTCTAATTTTACAAATGATGAATCTCTTTTAACAGTTAACCAAAATTCCACAAAAGCCAAACTTATGAAGTCTTCGCCCCACATATATACTTCTACTACGTCAGGCCCTTCCTTTGTTAGTTTATATTCTAAATCATATGGTTGCCGATCTCTTGGATTCCAAGGTATAGAAAGATAGTAACCGCCAAATTCCACCATATAATCAGAAGTAGTTTTAACCGTAGACGGCTTTGTATTACTAAGAAATTCACTATTGCCAGTGGGTTTAAATTCATAATCAAAAATAAGTCGTCCCCGGTTTGGAATGGCTGATACTTTAACATACTTATTTTCTATTTTAATTATGTCAGGGTACGTTTTTGTAGTTTCCAATTCAGCTACAGGCATAACATAAACATCAGTTGCTATAGTAACACTAACATCCTCAGAAGGTGTTAGTGTAATTTCTTTAGAAGAAAAAGGTTTTTCAGGCAGTTGTTGCTTAACACAACTAACTGTATTAGAACATAATAAAATAATTAAAATTAGCATAAAAATAACTACTCTAATTGTATTTATTTTCGTCATAAATTCCAACCTCCCTTATTCAAAATAGAACGAGTAAACATTTCAATTAAAAGATATCATAGTTAATAATATCGTATTATTAACTATTGTTTTATTGCACCGCCCATAACACCCTTAATGAAGTGTCTTGCCACAGGGAAAAATAATATAATTACCGGCAAAATAATTAAGACTGAACCTGCTAAAAGTGGGCCATATTCAATATATTGCTCAGCTGTAAGAGTAGCAAGCCCCAGGGGAGCAGTTCTATTACTGCTACTGGACAATAGAATTGACGCAAACATATACTCACCCCAAGCAATTATAAACGCATAAACTCCTACTGTTAATAATCCAGCACCAGCCAGTGGAAGAGTAATCCTAAAAAAAATAGTTAACTTATTTGCCCCATCAATTGATGCTGCCTGTTCTATTTCTATTGGTATGGTTTTAAAGAAGGAAGAAATCAGCCAGGTACAAAATGGTGCAGCTAAAGCTGTATAAATAATTATTAAACCCAAATGCGTATCTAATAATTTCAAATTTAAAAACATTCTATAAATTGGAATAATTAATAAAACCGTGGGAAATACATAAATAAATAGCATCGATTGAATTAATATTCCTCCTCCCGGATATCTATATCTGGCTAAACCATAACCTGCAACTGAGGAGATTAAAACAGTTAGCAATACAGTACCTAGTGAAACCTTTAAACTGTTTAAAAGAAATAGGGGAAAATTTCTAACCGGCGTTCGAACCAAAAGTAAAGTTAAATAATTAGATAATGTAGGTTGTTTAGGAAAGAATCCTGTTGCTGCATTTATTAGTTCACTCAGAGGTTTAAAGGAAGAGATAAAAATATAAATAATTGGAAATAAAACTATTAACAATAACATTATTATTCCAATATTCACTAAAATAGTCCTTATTATTCTTGTACCCATAATTGTCTTATAAAGCTCCTATTATTATGTAAATAAATATCAAAAAAATTTTTAACCAATATATATTTATATCTAACCTTAGTCTTCTTTTTTTGGCGCAAATAATTTAAAATATAATAATCCTATTATAACTAGGAATACAGAACCCACTGTAGCTATAGCTGCTCCTTCTCCTAAACGAAATACTTTGAAGGCCCTTCTATAAACCAGCACAGGTAGAGTTTGTAATATATGCCCCGGTCCACCCTCTGTGGTGAGCCAAATTGCATCAAAAGCATTAAAATTCCATACTAAAACCAAAAATCCCATAAACCAAATTATTTTACCCAACAAAGGGAAAGTTATATAAATAAATTGTTTCCAAAAATTTGCACCATCCACCCGGGCTGCTTCGTAAAGTTCTTCAGGTATGGTTTGCAATGCCGAAAGAATTAATAAAGTGCCAAAGGGCATGAGTTTCCAGCTATTAAAAATAACCACAGTTGGTATTGCTGCATTTTGTGAACCAAGAAAACTGATTTGCGTTCCTATTGTATTTTTTAGTATCTCATTAAAAATCCCAATTTCAGGCAGTAACATCCACCTCATTGATACAGCCAAGGCAACCATGGGAACTATATAGGGCAAGAGAACGCTAGATCTTATAAAATGAATACCCTTTAGTTTTTGATTTAAAATAATTGCAACAAACATGGGTATAATTAATTGGATCACAAGGCTACACAATGTCCAAATAAGTGTGCTGTTAACACTTTTCCAGAAAAGAGGTTCACTAAAGATTAAACGGTAGTTATCTAACCCAATAAATACTCCTTCTGATTTACCCATTCTTATATTATAAAAAGATGAATTTATAACTTGGAATAATGGATATATAAAAACTACACCTATTAATGCAAATATAGGAAAAATGTATAGATACTTAAGGAAATTAACTTTATAGTTTACTTTCATTTACACCACTTTTTTATAAGCAGCAGTTTCATATGGAATGAAACTGCTGCCTTCCAGTAATATTTTACCAATTATTAATCAATTATTTAACCGGCACAGAATATTTTTCCATTTCATTATGACCCCACTCGACAGCTTGCTCAACTGTCATTGCACCAGTAACAGCTCTATTAATTACTTCTGCAAGTACATTTGCACCAGTAATGTCTCCTATTCCCAAATTAACCCATTTTCCGTATTCAAAGCCATACAAAGTTGCATATTCGAGTGACTCAAGTGCAAATTCATTCATCTCCTTAAAACGAGAGATTATTGGATCATTCCAAAATTCTGGAGCCTGCATTGTAGCTTCTGTTGGGGGATAAAACCCACCTTGCTCTTGAACTGCGGTTATTATGTAGTTAATTTCAGGTCGCAATAAAAACCTAATGAATTCATAAGTTGCTTCTAAATGACCAGGCTTATCTTTGGTCCATTTATAAATATGTATTTCATTTGGATACGTCAGCGTACCTGGTTGACCATCTGAAGGATATGGATGGTGTGCACCGCTATAGTCATCACTGTCCAACTCCATATGAAATCGCCTTTGAACTGCAGGGAAATAAGACGACATAGCTATTTTCTGTGCCATTGTATTTAATTCAACTTCACCCCAAGACCAAGACTCAGCTCCAGGAGGATTGTATTTAAATAGATCTGCATACATTTTAATGGCTTGGACTGTTTTAGGATTATTAAATATTACATTTCCTTCCTCATCAAAGAATTTTGCTCCAGTATTAGTCATGAATATATAAGCCTGTTCTGTTGTCATTAAATTTATTGCCCCGCCAAGTGCAACTCCATAAACACCATTATCAGGGTCTGTGCATAACTCAGCATATTCAAGATACTCTTCCCAATCCTTGGGTGGTTCAGTAGTGCCAACATATTTTTCTAAAAGACTAGGTACATATGTTAACATCATAACCATTGTCCATATGGGAATACCCCAGTATTCGTTGTCATGAAAATATATCTGTTTTTGGCCTTCAAAAAATTTGTACTTTTGATCCATTTCTTCCACTAAATCTGTAACAGGTATTACTGCATCAAGTAGAAAACTTGTTAAAAGTAAGTCAGGTATAGAAAACTGGAAATCCGGACCATCTCCAGCTTCTATAGCAGCAATAGTTTTAGGCCATGCATCTCCCCACATAACTACTTCTTGTTCTACTTTAATATTAGGAAACTCCTTTTCAAATAAATCTATCACTTGTTCAAAAGCAGCAACCCGATGAGCAGGAGCTTCATGATGCCAAAATTTTAAGGAAACAACTTCTTCAGCTGCTGTTTCCTTCACTTCTTCAGCTGCTGTTTCCTTCACTTCTTCAGCTGCTGTTTCCTTCACTTCTTCAGCTGCTGTTTCCTTCACTTCTTCAGCTGCCTTTTTACACCCACCTGCACTTATAATTAACAGCGAACTGCTAATTATAAATACCATGATCCATATCATTGCTTTTTTCATATTATTTTTTCCTTTCTTACTTTTTTATGATATTACTTAATTAAAGCATATCTGGGTTTGTTTAAATATATAACCGCACAGATCAATGATTATATTTAAACAAATCCGTTATTAATCGTTCATAGCTTACACTCCTTTCTGTTGTGTTAATGTTACTAATAATATGTGCAAAATAAATACACACCATAAACTTAAAAATACAAGAAATATTTTAACTTAGTTAATATTTGTTGACTAGCATAGTACATTTATTACCAGATACTGTCCCCGACCAACATGCTAAACCAGCTAATTAGCGTCCGGGTAACTAGATATATGCATTTTTACTTATTAACATTATTAACCAAAGTTTATGTATTTATTGAAATATGCTTTTGACTCTTAGATAATTTTATCAGAAATTAATTAAAGCATTTTAACTTTATACCAATACTCTTCCTCATATTTCTCATTAGCCTCATCGCCACCCACACAATTAGCACTTACCCATATTTTTGGTTCAACACCTTTAGATAACATATACTTAACAGTTTCTTCCTCCATTCTTCTTACAATATAAGCGTCTGTAATTGTAGAAATTGGGCAAATAGTGCGGTCGAATCCTTCAATTTTAATTACTGTATCACCAATAGGGTTATAGTCATCAATAAAAAGATCTACAATGTCCATTAGGTTTTTTTTCGATTTATGTCGGGTATAATGATCCATAGGAATATCCTCTTGCCATATAGAGCTGCCGACCCCAATTACAATAGCGCCACGTTCCTTACATTCCAGGGCAGCATCAATTGTCCCTGCATTTATTCCTATGTTGTTAAATATAATAACAACATCATCTTTCTTTACACGGAAGTAACTCATTAAAGCACGAAAATACCCATGAACCCTCTCGACTCGGATACTTCGAGTTCCACCATTTATGGGGGAGCTGCTTACATCTAGAGTAGGGTTAACAGTTACAAAAGCCCCTGCCCGATGACTCATATCAAGAACCGGGACATATGTATGACCTCCTGTAGCAACCAGTTTTACTAATCCCCCCTCAATCATTTTATCACCCATTATTTTTCCGGCTTTGACAAAATTTTCAACCTGAAGCTCTTCAATTTTGTCTAAAAACTCTTTAGCAATCTCAAGAATACTTTTACCACTAACAGGGTAATTACGTGGCCACTTATTATTATTCATTTTTACTATTTTCCTTTCTACTAAGTTTATATTGGTGATAATACAAAATCAAAACATGTTTTGTCCTCCTTTCTTTTTTTAAATAATATTTTTGTTAAAAATATTCTATATTTAATTGTTATAGTTCACCTCAAAAATATATAAAAATAAATCTTTTAAACTATCATTTTCTTTTTCCTTAAATAATAACCATAATCCATAATAGTCAGAAATATCTCTCCGCATTTAAGAACCTTTAAAAAATCAGATAAATAGTAAATGTAAAAAAATTTAAATTTGTTTTTCATATAAATTTCTTATTTTTCATAAACTGCTAATATATTTTCGATGGGTGTGTCTGGTGAAATATAATGTGAAGGCCCCAATATCAATCCTGAGTTCTTGTCATATATTTTTCTTATTCTTTTAACCTCCTGCTTTATTGCCTCCGGTGTTGACAAAGGTAAAAGTCTTTGAGCATCCAGGCCACCATGAAAACATATATTTTCACCAAATTTTTTTTTAAATTTTCAATTTCCATATTTTTAGCAGAAACTTGAACAGGGTCTAAAACATCAACTCCTATTTCTATCAGGTCACCAATTATATCACTGCAGTTACCGCATATATGAAAACAAACGAACAAGCCATATTTTTTAGCCTCCTCCACTATTTTAGCATGCCATGGCTTGTAATATTTACGCCATAAATCCGGGGATATCATTAAAGATTCCTGATTAGCAATATCATCCCAAATACCATAAATATCCATAGACGAACCTATTACTGACAGATTTTTTTTATTAAATGCCACCATGAACTCACCTATTTTATTAATAAGTGCCTCCGCAAAACTTTTATTTGCTACAAGGTCCATCATTAACTTACCTATTCCTCTTATAAAAATTGATGTCATAAAAAGAGAGTTTAATAAAAAAGTATTAAGAAAATATTTATTTGAAGGTAATATATTTTTATAGCTTATAATTTCAAAATCCTTAATTTCTTTTAGGATTGCTTCTGAGACTATTCTGTAATTTTTAAAATCAAAAAGTTCAAGAGTTGGAAAACTGTAGTTTTCCAACTCTTTACTACATGTATAATCATATAGGGGTGGATTAAGATGAAAAACTATTTCCTTAAAATTTCCCATTTTTATTTCCACCGGCTTAATTCCCCATATAAAAAAATGATTAAAGTCGTACAATGCATTAGGATTTGGACCTTTATAAACAGGAATAAAATTTCTAAACCCATTAAGGGTTTCTCCACCAGAAAAATTATCCGCACCAAGAAGGGAGGTTAACTTTTCCCAATCATTTTCTATATTGCTCAAATCAAAATATTCTACTAGTTTCAAATTTATTGAAGGGTCACCCCTGTACATTAAGGGTATTGAATCTGTATTTTCATGAAGAATAGATTTTGTAATAAAATTTTTCATTTCTATTAAATTTAAAGATATATGTATTTATTTATTCTAATCCATATAAAAATAAATAAACCCTTTCTTTAATTATATTACTAATGCATTTCCACATCAGCAAGACCTATACCATATCGATAAAAATTAAACTGAACATCTGGATGATCTCCCAGTAGGGACATTGGAACTGAAGAGTCAGTTATTTTTTTTGAAATCATGTAAGTAGTTAAACGTAAACCAAAGGGATTGTCGTGATTTCCAGCATGCCAAATTGAAACCTTTTTAGATTTCCATGTTTCTAATGGCCCCACTGTCAGTGCCTGTAATGGAATATTAGAAATATTTCCCCCACTCGATGTCCTTGCATTCTGGATTATTGTCAATGGATGAAGATCAACTAATCTTACAGAAAGTTTACGATATTCCTCAGGTGTGGGAGGATTATATAAATAATTTCCCTCCCTTTTAGTGGGATCGTTAAAAGCCCAATGCTTTACTTCCCCCTGTCCTCCCTGCATTATCAAACATTTTACTTCATTGAAAGAATTGCTATATTCTTTAATATTATCAGCTTTTAAGAAGTGGAGATTATCCTCGGGCATCATTAGTTCTCTTTTTATCTTATTAAAGCAAAGCTCCATATTTGCTTTTTTAAAGCTTAGCGGATTAGCAGTGGGGACTTCTTTACCATGCATATACCATTCATCCATCGCCCAGAAATGTGCATATTTAAGATCGATCTCCAGCTCATTTACCAATTGTGCAACTAAAGGTAAATGCTCGGTTGGTCCTATGGGACCACAAATTCCTGTTGGATTTGATTTAGTTGCCTGTTTCCAACACCATATGTATTCCAGAGCTTCTGCAAGATAGAAAGATTCCAAAGTTTCATAAAATTTTACAGTAAAACCAGTTCTAGAGAGTGCGATAATATCTTTTTCATCTAGATTTTTTGCAGCATTCAAAATTTTTTTATCTAATGTGGTGTAATCCCACCAGTTCTGTGCAATACTACTTTTATTTCTCATTACATCTCCAGTGCATTAAAGATTCTAAAACAATTTTTTCTATTTTGATAATTTATTGATTTCTTTTTCTGATAAATCAATATCTTCTTTAAGTCTTCGAGACTTATTATATTTTTAGTTAGAATTTCTTCAAAAATTTCATCTCACTTACCTCAAAGATTTAAAAATATAAAAATGTTATGATAATATAGCGCTTAAAGTATCTATATTTTTATAATTTATAAGGATATAAATAACCTAAAATATTATTTATTGCAAAAATTGAGCACCCTAATACCCCAGCATCTACACCAAGTTCTGCTTTTTTGATTATAGGCAATTTGAAAGGAACTACATTTTTTATTATTTTTCTAATCGGACCAATAATCAATTTTTCAACTTCTGGTAGTTCAAGAATATCCCCGCCAATAACTATTGTTTCCGGATCCAATATTAATACGAGATTTGAAATTATAATTGAAAGATTTTCAACCATATTATTTATTACTTTTTTTGATGCATTATCCCCTGTTAGGGCAGCTTTACAAACCACTTCAGGAGTAATTTTCTTTAAATCATTGCCAACAATTTCTGTAACTAGAGTTTTTTGTTTTGATTTTATGACACCTAAAATCTCAGTTTTTAAAGCACCTGGTGAGCTGTTTTTTTCCATTACACCTTTTATCTTGTATTTAGTATAAAGCTGTTCTTTGCTACTTAAAATAAAACCTACCTCTCCAGCTGAAAAATTTGAACCTTTATAAAGCACATCATCTATAATTATTCCTGCTCCAATTCCTTCTCCAATTTCTAATATAACAAAATTTTTGAGATTTTTATTTTCTCCAAGATATTTTTCTCCAATTGCAGCCATGTTTTTGCTATTTTCAATAAATATCTTTGTTGGAAAATTCTTTAATAAAATATTACGAAGATTTAAATTTTTCCAATTTGGAAAAAGTGGTGCTCCTTTAATAATACCTTTTTCCGAGTCAATATCAGCCGGCAGACCTAAACAGATTCCTTTAAGAGGAATTTTTTCTATTCCATGATTTTTTTCAATATTATTTATAAAAAAATTTATTTCTTTAATTACCTTATCTAAAAGACTTTCATCTTTATAATAAATCTTAAAACCTACATATTTTTCTAATATTTTCCGGCCTAAATCACTTCTGACAATTCTTATTCTGTCTTTTGCAAGATCTACACCAATGACGCTACCATTTTTAGAATTGAAGCAAATTTTTGTAGCCTTTTTACCTCCTTTTGACTTATCTTTACCTAATTCTTCAACTAAACCTTCAAAAATAAATTTATCTATTATTTTTGATACCGTAGGTGGACTTATATTTAACTGTTTTGATATTTCTGCTCTTGAAATAGGGGAACACTCCATCAAGTAATTGAGTATTATTGATTTATTCATCATTAATTGATGTTTTGAACTTATAGTATTTTGTAGTTTAAGATTTAAAGCCATTATATTTAAAAAAACTTGTAATATTTATATAAAGACTAAAATTTAAAAAATCTTTTAATTAGACACTAATAAGAACTAGATACTTTATTAACTTAACTTAGTATATAATATTTTACTTTATTTAAATTCCATGTCAAGTAGCCGAATTGATTTACAGCAATTCCGCATCTTGCCACTTAACAGCCCCAATTCAAGCTCAGAAATGCTATTTTCCTGCAGCATTTGTATTCATCAATTTCGCAAAGGATAAAAATATATTAAAGATATTGAGCACAATAAATAAAAACAGGATAAAAACAACAATTGCATTTTGGCTATGCCTGTATATATGATCGCCATTCCATGTATCTACTATCTCGCCAAAGCATTTGTTTTCAATCTGCCAGCGGCTATGAAGTATTGATACAGCATTTTTTGGGCCAACTATGCAAGGCAGATTGGTAACCCAATACCAGTCTGCC
>Ga0194126_10008391_pt1 | contig 14067 bp, 12 predicted proteins | sample TA2KigC150mmetaG_FD_148641 | JGI IMG/M metagenome (GOLD analysis project Ga0194126, IMG submission 148641) | Freshwater microbial communities from Lake Tanganyika, Tanzania - TA2015035 Kigoma Deep Cast 150m | ecosystem: Environmental > Aquatic > Freshwater > Lake | place: Tanzania: Lake... | reverse complement strand
GCACCCGCACCGACACCCGCGCCGACACCCGTCGCAAAGGCTGCGCCCGCACCGACACCCGCGCCCGTCGCAAAGGCCGCGCCCGCACCGACAAAGGCACCCGTGGCGAAAACCGCCAGCGCCTCGAACAAACTGCTCTCACCCGTGGTCCGTCGTTTGGTGACCGATCATCGCATCGATGTCGACGCGTTGGTCGGCACAGGCCCCGGCGGTCGAATCACTCGCGAAGACGTTCTAGATTTCATCGACAAAAACGGTTTGACCAATGGTGCATCGGCTCAGGGTGCAGCAAGCGCGGCAACCGCGTCGGCGCAAGCACCAGCACCGGCGCAAGCACCTGCGCCTGCACCTGCACCTGTCGCCAAAACTTCCCCCGCACCGGCTGCCAGGTTCACTTCGCCGTCCGAGCGCGAAACAGTTCTGCCTCTCAGCAAAATTCGCCGTCTCACCGCCTCGCACATGATCATGTCGCAGGCCGTGAGCGCGCACGCGTTCAGCGTCGTCGAAGTCGACTATGCCAATGTCGATGCGACTCGCAACGCGGTCAAAGATCAGTTCAAACAATCAGAAGGCTTCACGCTGACGTATCTTCCGTTCATCGCCCGCGCAATCGTCGACGGGTTGGCCGAGTTTCGACATTTGAACGCCAGCATCGAGGGCGACAATCTCGTCGTGCACAACTATGTCGACCTCGGCATCGCCGTAGATCTTGAATTCAACGGTCTGCTGGTGCCGGTTGTGCGAAGTGCCGACGGCAAGCGCCTGCGCGCGATTGCCCGCGAGATTTCAGATCTCGCCGCTCGTGCGCGCACACGCAAACTCACGCCAGACGAAATTCAGGGCGGCACCTTCACGATCTCCAACAACGGGTCGGCCGGTTCGGTGTTGACGATGCCGATCATCAACCAACCGCAGGTGGCGATTGTTTCCACCGATGTGATCGTGCGCAGACCCGTCGTGGCTCATTTGGCCGACGGTTCAGAGAGCATCGCGATTCATCCCGTTGGCAACCTGGCAATGAGTTGGGACCACCGCGCGTTCGACGGCGCATATGCCGCAGGGTTCTTGGCAAAAGTCAAGCGAGTTCTTGAAACACAGGACTGGTCAGCGGAGATCTAAATCGTGTCTCGCGAGAATGCTGAAGTCGCGACGAAACTCAACGTGCGCTGGTTGGGCAAAGTGCCGTATCGCGAGGCGTTGGCGATTCAGTCGGCGATGTTCACCCACACGGGCATGCAGCATCTGTTGATGCTCGAACATCCGCATGTTTTCACATATGGGCCGAGTGCCGACCTCGAAAAAAATCTGAAGTGCGACCCCGCCGCGGTCGGCGCCGAACTGGTCAAGGTGAATCGAGGTGGCGACATCACTTATCACGGCCCCGGTCAATTGGTCGTGTATCCGATCTTGAATCTGGTCGCAAAACACGGTGTTGGCGGCCCGGCCGATATGCGGGCCCATGTTTTTGGTGTCGAACAACTCGTGATCGACACGCTCCAACAATTGGGCGTGAAAAGTGTCGATCGTCTCGCCGGTTTCCCCGGCGTCTGGGTAGACACGGACAGCGACGAACCCAAAAAAATCTGTGCGATCGGGGTTCGGGTCTCGCGTGGTCGAACGATGCATGGTTTTGCCTTGAATGTCTCGACCGACCTGAGTTTTATGCGCGACCACATCGTGCCCTGCGGCATCGCCGAATTCGGCGTGACATCACTTCATGAACTGGGTTTTGCTTTTTCGTTGCGCGAAGTCGCCGATGTCGTCGCGCGATTGGCCGCAGATCGCTTCGCCAATGGCAAATCAGATCGACATGATGTCGCTTGGGGTGCCGCGCCGGTCGTCTCCTCTGACCAGTCGGCGCCAAAGCCGGCAGTGCGCACCAGCGTCGAGTACACCGCGCGCAAACCCGAGTGGTTGCGCCCCCATGTCAACCATGGCGCCGAGGTTTTGTCGACCAGAAAGACATTGCGTGATTTGAATCTGGTCACCGTGTGTGAACAGGCGGGCTGCCCGAATCTTTCTGAATGTTGGGCAGACGGCACGGCGACGATGATGGTGTTGGGCGAGCGATGCACGCGGGCCTGCGGTTTTTGTCTGATCGACACCCGCAGGCCGCTGGCTCCCGATGTCAACGAACCGATGCGGGTCGCACAAGCGGTCGCCAAAATGAGACTCGAACACGCGGTGTTGACGATGGTCGCCCGTGACGATCTCGCCGACGGCGGCATGGCACATGTCGCCAGTTGCGTGCGCGAGATTCGCGCGCGATCGCCGTTCACCCGCGTCGAAACCTTGATCTCCGACGCCAAAGGCTCGGACGCGCTGGAGATCTTGTTCGCCGAACGACCAGATGTTTTGAACCACAACATCGAGACCGTCGCGCGACTGCAGCGCGATGTGCGCCCATCGGCGGGTTATGCGCGAAGTCTGGGCGTGTTGGCCCGCGCTCGGGCGGCCGGCCTGACGACCAAATCGGGCTTGATGTTGGGTTTGGGCGAGAGCAAAGCCGAGGTCGAGGCGACGCTGATTGACTTGGCGAGCGTGGGCGTGCAAATCGTGACGATCGGTCAGTATCTGCGACCCTCGGCGCAACATTTGCCCGTCGTGCGTTGGGCCGACCCGCAAGAGTTCGTCTACTTCGCCAGGTTCGGCGAAAGAATTGGCATCGACCATGTCGAGGCGAGCCCGTTGACTCGGTCGAGTTACCACGCAAAGCAGGCAGCCGAGGCGACCGCGGCGCAAAGCGCCAGCGAGCCGACTGCGCCACAGTTCGTGAGCGTGCGATCATGAGCCTGCGCAAGATCGTGCAGGTCATCGACTCGCAAACCACGCTCGAGGGCGGTGGCTTCAAGGTGCGCCGACCGTTTCCGACACCGGGTGTCGACCACATCGATCCGTTCTTGTTGCTCGATGAAATGGGCCCAGCCGATTACGCACCGGGCGAAGCAGTCGGCGCACCGTCGCATCCGCACCGAGGTTTTGAAACGGTCACATATTTGATCTCGGGGGCGATGGTGCACGAAGACTCGATCGGCACGCGAGCGGTGATCAAACCGGGCGGCGTGCAATGGATGACGGCAGGTTCGGGTGTGATCCACAGCGAACTGCCGACCGACGAGATGTTGGCGCTAGGCGGTCGCATGCACGGCTTTCAACTCTGGGTGAATCTCAGCGCCGATCGCAAGATGATCGCGCCCCGATATCAGGGTTACGACGCCGAACAACTCGCGCAGGTCAAACTTGCAAACGGCGGCTTGGTCAAGATCGTCGCCGGCGAAGTTTTGGGCGTGGTCGGCCCCGTCGAAACAACGAGCCCGATGACATATGCCCACGCCGCGCTGCGGGCAAACGATTCGATCGAATGGACACCCGACCCGGCGCACACGGCGCTCGTGCATGTCTTCGAGGGCGAAGTCACTGTCAATGGTCGGCGTGTCGTGTCTGGCCAGATGGTCGTGTTCGATCGATCTGCTGGCGCCGTGCACATTTCGGCGCCAACTTTGCCGGGGGCGCAGTCGGCGCAATTGCTGATTCTTGGTGGTGCGCCGCTCAACGAGCCGGTCGTGCGCTACGGCCCGTTCGTCATGAACACGCGTCAAGAAATTGTCGATGCGGTCGACGATTATCAAAATGGTGTGTTGGTGAAATGAGCGTGATCTCGGCGACGAGCCAAAGCGCTCTCTATGCTTCGCGTCTCAACCGAGTGCGCGACGAAATGCAGCGCCAGGCGATAGACGCCACGCTTCTCAGCGTCGGCCATGATCTGCCGTATTTGACGGGGTATTGCGCGATGCCGCTCGAGCGCCTGACGATGCTGGTCGTTACGCACGACGCACCGGCGACGCTGATCGTGCCGCGACTCGAAGCACCGCGAGTCACCGCACACGACGAAGTTTTCAAGATCGTCGCCTGGGGCGAAACCGAAAACCCAGTCGAGATCGTCGCCAAACATCTCGGTCGCGCCAAGAAAATCGCGATTGGCGACCAGATGTGGGCCCGATTCCTGGTCGAGTTGATGGGTTTCGTCTCGGGCGCGAGTTTCGCCCGTGCGGTCGATGTCGTGGGTGCGATGCGGATGATCAAAGACGCCGCTGAAATCGCGGCGCTGCAGGCGGCCGGGGCGGCGGCTGATCGCGTGGCTTCGCAACTGCAACGCGGCGAGATCGCCCTGCGCGGCCGCACCGAAGCCCAGGTATCTGCCGACATTTCAGCGCGTCTGATCGCCGAAGGTCACGATGCGGTCAACTTTGCGATCGTCGCCGCCGGCGAAAACGCGGCGAGTCCGCATCATCACGCGGGGCCGCGCGTGATTCAAAACAATGAGATCTTGTTGTGCGACTTCGGCGGCACGATGAACGGCTATTGCAGCGACATCACGCGCTGCGTGTTTCTCGGCGAGCCCTCGCGAAAAATCATGAGCGCCTATTCGGTTCTGCGGGCGGCACATTCGGCCGGCGTCAAAGCCGGCGTCGTCGGTGCGACCTGCGAATCGGTCGATGCGGCCGCCCGCGCAGTTATCGACGATGCGGGCTTCGGCGACTTCTTCATCCATCGAACGGGTCACGGCATCGGCATGGAGGCCCACGAAGAGCCGTATATGGTCAGCGGCAACAAACTGCCGATCAAGGCGGGTCATGCTTTCAGCGTCGAACCGGGCATTTATCTGCCGGGCAAGTGGGGAATGCGGCTTGAAGACATCGTGGTCGCCACCGAGGCGGGGCCGTTGTCGATGACCCATGTCGATCATTCACTCGTGATCTTGAGTTGATGCGACTCGACGCCGCGACATTTCTGCTGCAGTGGTCGACGGGCGGCCTCGCATTCTTGTGGTTCACGCTGCGCGGCAACGAGATCTCGGCGGGTTATTCAAAGTTGTTGCGGGGGACTTACGGCGTCCTGGCGTTGCTCGGTGTCGTCGCCGGTTTTTATTTCGATCGCGTGATCATCCGCGAGATTGCGGGTCTGGTCGTGGCTGGCATCGCCCTTGCGACTTTTGCCAAACGCGACTCGCGCTCTGATCTTGTCGCCGTATCTTGCGGCGCAATCGGTTTGATCGGTTCGGTCGTCGCCAACGGCGGCTCATTGGTCGATTTATTGCGCGTGATCATCGGTGCGGCGTTTCTCGGCGCGGTCACCGACCTGATGTTGCTCGGTCACTGGTATCTCGTGCAGCCCGGCATGACGCGAAAACTTCTCAACGATTTGACCAACGCGGTGTTGTTCATTTGGCCGCTCGAGGTCGTGGCGATGATCTTGCCCACGGGCATGATCAGCGTCTTGAACAAGACGATCGACGACGGGTGGAACGGCATTCTCGGATACTTCTGGTTGGGGTGCGCCGTCTTGACTGGGCTGCTGGTGTCTTTCACTCGCGCCGCGTTGAAAGAGCGAAGCTATTCGGCCGTGATGGCGGCGACCGGGTTGAGTTATCTGGCGATCCTCACGGCGTTCGGCACCGACCTAGTCGCCCGCGCCGTGCTCGCCGCCTAATTTGGCGAGGTGAGCGGCCACGGGTTGCGGCGCTCGATGTCGAGGGCGAGATCCAACAACAACTGCTCTTCAAAATGACGGGCCATGATCTGCATGCCGACAGGCAGGCCGTCGACGAAACCAACCGGCACCGAAACGCCCGGGTTGCCGTAAATGTTCGCCGGAAATGTCAGCACGCCGTTGTTGCCCGCGCCGCCGACGACACCACCAAATGTGTCGGGCAGCGGACCCTCGGCGTTGAACGCCACGTCGGGGTTGCTCGCGGTGATGATCAGATCAACTTCGCTGAAGATCTGCGACATGCGATTGTTCAGTTCGGTTCGTCGTTGCTCGAACTTTCCGCGCGCCTCGACGCCGTAAAGGTTCGCCGTGCGTTCGATGCCGTAGCGAATTTCGGGCGTGAGTTGATCGGCGCACGCCGGCCATCGATCACCGAGTTGAAACGCAATCGCCGCCATGCCCGTGACCGACCACGCCGCACCGAGCCGTGGCAGCGAAAGATCGACGACATCGCGGCGTTTCAAGCGTGTGCTCGCGACAAGTTCTTCGGCGGCGCGTTCGATCACTTGCCACATCGCCGGCGAGACCACACCGCCGCCGAAATTTGGCACCATCGCAACCCGCAGACCCGCTGTCGAAACCGTGCCGAGCCCAGTTTCCCAGCCAGATGTGCGTTGCAAACTGAGCGGATCATGCGGCTCGTGGCCATTGACGACATCGAACCATCGAGCCGTGTCGCGAACGCTGCGCGACAAACAACCGATCACCGTGGTCAGGTTGCCGTTGGGTGCGCCGGGTCCGCGCGGCACCCGACCGAAGGTCGCTTTGAGTCCGAGCAGTCCGGTGAAACCTGCGGGTATGCGAATCGAGCCGCCGCCGTCGCCGCCCGTCGCCAGCGTCACCAATCCGCCGGCAACCGCCGATGCGCTGCCACCCGACGAACCACCTGGGGTGCGGTCGCGGTTCCACGGGTTTCGCGTCGCGCCGTGCAGCACCGTGCGCGTCAAGTTGACCCCGCCGAATTCGCTGGCGTTGGTCTGGCCGATTCGTATCGCCCCGCCAACCCGGCAAATTCGGTTCACCTGCGTGTCGGTCGTCTTGGCCAGACGATCTTTGAACACCATGCTCGCTTCGGTGTCGGGCCAACCGGCGACCAGGTCGAGTTCCTTTATTCCGATCGGCACGCCACCAAACGGCAGAGAGATGTCGGCGTTCTTCGCGTCGCGTTCGGCGGCCTCGCGATCCAAAAAACAAAACGCATTCAACTCGCTCTTGTCGATTGCGGAGTAAGTTGCTTGCAACTCTTCGGTGGGTGAGCGCTCGCCGGTGCGAAACGCCTCGACCAACGACACCGCGTCACCCCGCCACGGAGAGTCAGCCATGACTCAAAACTAGTCGGCATACAGGTGCAATTAATTAGAGTGTTGAAGTGGATAGTCGCAGTTTTCTCGGTCTGACCCGCATCGGCGATTCCTCTCGGTTCTCGATGCCCGTCGACCTGCGGATTTCGACTGGCGGTTATTTCATGTATGGCGGCGCGGGTCTCGGTTCTTGCATCAGCGCGCTCGAAACCGTGTCGCAGCGCAATCTGGTGTGGGCCACCGCGCAATACCTGTCGTTCGCAAAGACCGACGAGGTAGTGACGATCGAGGTCACCCTCGCTGTAAACGGTCCGCAGATCACCCAGGGTCGGGCAGTCGCCCGAGTCGGCGAGAGAGAAATTCTCACGGTCAATGCCGCGCTTGGCGATCGAAACTTCGTCGCCGTCGGTCAGTTTTTGAAAGTGCCGACGGCGCCGGCGCCAGATCTGGCGCGCGCACGCGAGCATCGATCCGAGGTATCGGGCACGATTCATGATTCTCTCGAACAACGCATCGTCAAGGGTCGAACGCTCGATCAACTCGACGGCACCTTGAGCGACGGCAATGTCGTGATGTGGGTGCAAATTCCCGCGTTGATCGAAAGCGTCGACGCGACGGCGCTCGGCATTCTCGGCGACTTCGTGCCGATGGCGGTGGGACAGGCGGTGGGGTTGGCCGCGGGCGGCAACAGCCTCGACAACACGATCCGCATCGTCAAACTCGTGCCAACCAAATGGGTGCTGCTCGACATATATATAGACGCGATCGAGCGGGGCTTCGGGCACGGGCGGGTGAATATGTTCGCCGAAGACGGCACCTTGATGGCGATCGCCAGTCAAAGTTGCAAAGCACGAAAGTGGAAGAATTAAGCGGTGCGGCAACAACGACCCGGAATGACAGTGCCGTTGCCGGGGCATCTGCACGCGCAACGCGAGAACTACAAGAAACTCGCCGATCTCGGTTACACAGATGTTTGGTCGGCAGAATCCGACGGCGCCGATGCGTTCACCCCGCTGGCGATGGCCGCCGCGTGGGAGCCCCGCTTGCGTCTCGGCACGGCGATCGTGCCCGCGTATACGCGCTCGCCGGCGCTGATGGCCCAAAGCGTGGCGACGATGGCCGACGCCGCGCCGGGCAGGTTTGCCATCGGCATCGGTTCGTCGAGCAATGTGATCATCGAAAAGTGGAACGCGATTCCGTTCGTTGAGCCGTACAAGAAAGTTCGCGATGTCGTGCGCTTTTTGCAAGACGCGATGAGCGGCGAAAAGATCACCAAGCAATACGACACTTTCAACATCGACGGGTTTCGTCTCGGCATTCGTCCCGAAGTCAAGCCGCAGATTCTGGTTGCGGCGTTGCGCGAGGGCATGTTGAAGTTGGCGGGTCGCGAGGCCGATGGCGCGATCATCAATTGGCTGTCGGCCGACGACGTCAAGAAAGTCGTCGAAGTCGTCGATCGGGCGGCGCAAAAGTCGCCAAACCCGTCCCCGCGCGAGATCGTCGCCCGAATTTTCGTCTGTCCGAGTGAGAACGCCGATCTGGTGCGCGGCGCGGCCAAGCGGCTGATCGCCGCATATCTGACGGTGCCGGTTTACGCCGAGTTTCACAAGTGGCTCGGGCGCGGCGAAATGTTGCAACAGATGTGGGATCTCTGGAAGGCGGGCGACCGCAAAGCCGCCGTGGCGGCGATACCCGACGAGGTGGTCGATCAATTGTTCGTGCACGGCAGCGTCGCCCAGTGTCGGGCGACGATCAAAAGATATTTCGACAACGGCGTGACGACTTCGTCGTTGGCGATCGTCGCGTTCGATCCCGAAGTCAGTTATTGGAGTTGCGTCGAGTCGTTGTCCCCGAGCGCCGGCTGAAACATGTCTGTCAGCGAAACCGATTCGGAAGTCGCCGCGCGTCTCGAGTTCGAGCAGTCCCAGCGCAGCGAAGGCTGGAAACTTCTGCGCGGGTTGTTGCGCGACCAGCGGCGCAACCTGATCATCGGCGTTTTGATCGGCATCTCGTGGGCGTCGTTCAAAGTCGCAGTGCCGCAGGTCACGAAGTTCGCGATCAACGAGGGCATCGAGAAAAACGGCCCGCTGTTGCGTTGGTCGTTGATCATCGCCGGGCTCGGCGTGCTCACCGGCGTCTTGTCGGGCTTCAGGCGTTATTTCGCTTTCCGCGAGAGTCGCTGGGCCGAAACTTTGTTGCGCGAAAAACTTTTTGGTCATGTCTTGAACCTCAACATCGGCTACCACGACAAAGCCCAGACGGGTCAGTTGATGAGTCGGGCATCCAGCGACCTGATGCAGATTCAGGGATTCATCGTGATGATTCCGATCACGATGTCGAATGTCATTCAGATCATCGCCGTGGCGGCGATCTTGTTCGTGACCGATCCCGTGTTGGCGGTGGTGGCGATGTTGCCACTGCCGTTCGTCAATCTCTCGGCACGCCGTTTCAGCAATCGAATCCACCCGGCGTCGATCGCCGTGCAGGCGGAGCAGGCCCAGTTGGCCAATGTCGTCGAAGAGTCGGTGTCGGGCGTTCGTGTGATCAAGGGTTTCGGCGCCGAACGGGTGCAGTTCGACAAACTCGAAAAAGAAGCCGACGACATCTTTTCCGAGTCGATGAAAGCCGCCAAGATTCGCAGCAACTTCATGCCGGCGATCGATGTCTTGCCGGCCATCGGTGCCGTGGGTGTTCTCTTGGTGGGCGGGCATCGCGTCTTGTCGGGCCAACTCTCGATCGGCGACATGGTCGCTTTCAATGTCTATTTGACGCTGCTCGTCTGGCCATTGCGAAATGTCGGCATGATCATCGCCCTCGGTCAGCGGGCGGCTTCGGCGCTGGTGCGCATCAACGAGGTTCTATCGACCGATTCTGAGATCGTCGACCCACCAGAGCCCCGTGAATTGCCCTCGCAAAACGGGCGACAGTTGGGCTCGGTGAAGTTCGATCGGGTGCAGTTTGGTTACGACCCGACCCGACCAGTGTTGAAAAACTTCAATCTCGACGTCGTCGCGGGCGAGTCGATTGCGATCGTCGGTGCGACGGCGTCGGGCAAGTCGACGGTGCCACGACTGCTGTTGCGCTTCTATGACACGAACAGCGGCCACGTCTTTTTGGACGGAGTCGACGTCCGCAAAATCAAATTGCACGAGCTTCGTCGTCAAATCAGCGTCGTCTTCGAGGACACCGTGCTGTTCAACGACTCGGTGAAAAGCAACATCGCCTTTGCCAAACCCGATGCGTCGCAGGCCGACATCGAGCGCGCGGCAAGACTGGCGGGCGCGCACGACTTCATTCTGCAATTGCCGAGCGGTTACAACACGGTTATCGGCGAGCGCGGGTTCTCGCTCTCGGGCGGCCAGCGTCAGCGCGTTGCGATCGCCCGTGCGATCATCTCCGATCCGCGGGTTTTGGTGCTCGACGATGCGACGAGCGCCGTCGACCCGAGCAAAGAAGGCGAGATTCGCGAGGCGATGCGCACGGTGATGTCGGGCCGAACGACGATCGTCATCGCGCATCGACCCGGGACCATCGCCCTGGCTTCGCGTGTCGTGTTCATCGACGACCAGACCGTCGCGGCGATCGGCAAGCACGAAGAACTCGTGGCGACGAACGCCCGCTACCGAGAAGTGCTCGCGAGCATGCAACAAACCGAAGACCTACCCGCGAACTCTTCGCGCGAGTCGGCGAAAGCGACGAAATAACATGTGGCACGCGGGCGGGGTCAGCGACGAAGATCGCCTGAGTCGCGCCCAGGCGCGCACGATCTTGGGACGTGTCTTCAAAATGGCTTCGCCGTTTCGCAGGACGATGTATATCTCGTTCGGCTGCGTTCTGATGACCACGGCCGCCACGCTGGCCGCACCGGTGATCGTGCGGCACGGCATCGACGCGGGTATCCGGGCGAAAAATTCGAGCGAATTGAATCTTGCCGTCGTTCTCTATCTGGTCGTCGTCGCGCTCTCTTACATCTTCGGCCGTTTGCTTTTCGTGTTCGTCAATCGCACGGGCGAGTCGTTCTTGCGTCTGTTGCGTCTCGCGGTTTTCAGGCAGATGCAGCGGCAATCCATGGCGTTTTACGATCGCAACAAGGCCGGCGTGTTGGTCGCCAGAATGACCGCCGACATCGAGTCGATGTCTGAACTCGTGCAGTGGGGTTTGCTGCAGTTCTTGTCGGCGATCCTGATGCTCGTTTTCTCGATCGTCGTGTTGCTCTTTTTGAGTTGGCAGTTGACGATCGTCGCCCTGCTGGTGATGCCCGTTCTGGTCTTGTCGTCGGTCAAGTTTCAACGCGACTCGAATCGCGCCTATCTGACGGTGCGCGAGCGGGTCGGCGCCAACCTTTCGGCGTTGCAAGAGGGCATCACGACCGTGCGAGTGATTCAGGCCTACGCCCAAGAAGACGAGGTCAAGCGCAAGTTCAAGATCTCGAATCGGTCGTTGTTCGCCGCGCACGAAAAGAGCGTTCGGGTTTCGACCTGGTACTTCGCGCTCGTCGAGTTCTCCGGCGTTCTCGCCACATCGCTGATGATCGGCATCGGCGGCTGGTTCGCGCACCGCGGCACAGTGACGCTCGGCACGGTCGTGGCGTTCGTGTTGCTGCTTTCCAGTTTGTTCGACCCGGTTCAACAACTTTCGCAGCTCTACAACACCGTGCAGTCGGCGGGGGCGGCACTCAACAAGTTGTTCGCGATCCTCGACGCCAAACCCGAAGTTGATGAACATCATTCGGCGGTCGATCTGCCAGACGTCGGTGAACTGATGGTCACCGATGTCTCGTTCACCTATGCGGGCGCCGAGAGCGCGGCGCTCGAAGGTGTCTCGATCAAAGTTGGTGCTGGCGAAAAACTCGCCCTCGTCGGGCCGACCGGCGCGGGCAAGTCGACGTTGGCCAAACTGATGGCGCGTCTCTATGACCCGCAAAGCGGCACCGTCTCATTTGGTGGCGTCGACCTGAAGTTGGTGACGATGACGTCCCTTCGTCAACGCATCGCGGTGGTGCCCCAAGAGGGTTTCTTGTTCAACGGATCAATTCGCGACAATTTGCGCATCGCCCGCGCCGGCGCCACAGATGCCGAAATCGAAGCGGCGATTGCGGCGATCGGGGCGACCGAGCATTTCTCGCAATTCAGCGATGGTCTCGACACCGAGGTGCACGAGCGCGGCAGTCGTTTGTCGGCGGGCGAGCGACAATTGGTCGCGCTTGCGCGGGCCGCGCTCATCGACCCGGCGGTGCTGGTGCTCGACGAAGCGACCTCGAATCTAGACCCAGGCACCGAGGCCGAAGTCGAGTACGCACTCGAGCGACTGATGGTGGGGCGCACCGTGATCGTCGTCGCGCACCGTTTGTCGACCGTGCAAAGAGCCGACAAAATCGCCGTGATCGTCGACGCCAAGATCGCCGAATACGGCAGTCACAGCGATCTGCTCGCGCGCAACGGTCACTACACCCAGCTCGCCCGCGCCTGGCAAAAATCCCACATCATTGTCTAGTGATCTTGATGGTGTCAAGGTCGCCGGTTTTGAAAATTCGTCACCCGTCCTTCGACGGTTCCCGGCGACGTGAAACGGCGCAACGAGCAGACGTGCGGGCCTCTACGGCCCTCGGCGGAACCCGCCGTTCGGCGGCGTGTGCGCGCAAACGTTCCCACGAACGCGACGAGCGATTTTCCGTTTTGATTGTCCATCAAACTCAGGTTTGAACGAGGCGAGTGACCCGCCAACCCCATCGGATGGCCGTATTCGTGAATCCAGAGGCTCCAGAGCTCAAATTTTCTGTCGAAAAACCACTCAGATCCGCCGAACAGATTTTTCACTGCTCCCTCCGCGCTCTCAACCCGCCAGTTCGCCATGCCGAGGTCTGGCACGCCAAGTTTGATGGTTCGTGGAAACAGAACGAACACGAAGTCTGACGCAGTGAAGTCGAGAAAAGGATCAGCAAGGGAAACGATTTCTTGAGCCATCGGCAACACCGTCGCCGCGGTTCAAAAGCGTTGCGAGACGACTTCGAACTGCAACGCACCGACCGCGGCCAAAATCGGTCGCGCCGTGGCGTAAATCTCGGGGGCAAAGCGCGGCACCGCGGGGTATTCGACGGGTTGCGAGACATTAGAGCGCGTCGTTTTGCCCGCGTCGGGGTGCGAAATGATGGCGAAGGTGCGTCGGCGGGCAGCCTGAAAAACAACATCTTTGTCTTTGCTCATCGCCGCAGTTTCGCTCGTCGACCCGAGGCGAGTTTGGTTTGCGGCGACTTTCTATTGTTCGCAGAAAATCAGCGTAGAGTCTTGACGATGAAGAAATGGATGCGCAGGCTGGTGTTCGGCGTCGTGCTGTTGCTCGTCGGCGTGGTGGTCGGGCCGTGGGTTTACATCAACCTGATCAAACAAGACGCACCCGAGGCGTTGACCCTCGATTCGGTGTCGACCTCGTCGACCGTCGCCGCATCGTCGACCGTCGCCGCGCCTTCAACGACGGTTGCGCCGAGTACCACGACGAGCGAGTTCGACGGCGAATGGAAGATCGCCAGCGATTCTGTCGTCGGCTATCGGGTGAAAGAGATCCTTTTTGGCCAGAGCTCCGAGGGCGTCGGGCGCACTTCGGCGATCACGGGTTCGTTGACGATCGCGGGTCGGCAAGTTTCGGCGGGCAGGTTCGTGGTCGACATGACGACGCTGAAAAGCGACAGCAGTCGGCGAGACCGCCAGGTGAATACCCGAATCTTGAGCACCAGCACCTATCCGACGGCGAAATTCGTTCTGACGACGCCGATCGACCTCACACCAGAGTCGTTCACGGGCACCGATCTGGCCGTCGAAACCGTCGGCACGCTGACGCTACATGGCGTGACCAAAGATGTGAGCGTCTCGCTCGTGGCGCGACTGGTCGACGATGTCATCGAAGTGAGCGGCAACATTCAGATCGTGTTCGCCGATTGGTCGATACCTGATCCGAGTATTGCGGCGATCGTCGTCGAAGATCGCGGCTTGCTCGAGTTTTTGTTGCGCTTCACGCGCTAAAAGTCGCGCTGTTGAAAAATTTGGCGCGCTAGAAAACTCGTTGTCAGGCGTTTAGCGTGACATAAATTCCGCCACTCGCCTCTGACGCGTCATAGCGCATCAACGGGCGGGTGGCGGGCCCGGTGACGACGGCGCCGGTGCCGGGTTCGAATTGTGAGCCGTGCAGTTCGCACTGGAGAACGTTTCCCACTCGGGCGACG
>Ga0194126_10008389_pt1 | contig 14068 bp, 6 predicted proteins | sample TA2KigC150mmetaG_FD_148641 | JGI IMG/M metagenome (GOLD analysis project Ga0194126, IMG submission 148641) | Freshwater microbial communities from Lake Tanganyika, Tanzania - TA2015035 Kigoma Deep Cast 150m | ecosystem: Environmental > Aquatic > Freshwater > Lake | place: Tanzania: Lake... | reverse complement strand
AGTCCGCCAGACGGTGCCTTTACCGGCGCGTTTTTTGATCAATGACCTTACCGAGCAGTTGATTCCGCTACGGGAAACTGGCTGATCGAGGTTCCTTGGCTCTTGGTTTTTTGCAAGCCGGATTTCTGTTGGTTTTCCTCCCGGCGCCGGAGGCGCTGGGAGAAGGCTTTGGCCCGTCGCTCCTCCACGATGGCCTGACGCAGGCCGTTGTGGGCTTGCTCCGGGGTGACGAAGTCGATGCCCGAGTGGTAATGCTCGGTGTCATACCAGTGGAAGTACCGGGTGAAGTAGGTCACGGCCTCACGGTCATCCAGGAACCGCCCCGGGTATTCCGGGGCGCGCTTGGCCGTGCTGAAGGCCGATTCGATGAAGGGGTTGTCGTTCGGTGTGCGCGGTCGGGAGAACAACTGCGGCATGCCGTGGTCTTCACAGAGCCGCTGAATCGGCTTGGCCTTCATCTGCCGGCCGCGGTCGTTGATGATCTCCGGCCGTTGGTCTTCGGGCAGATCGAGGATGTTCTGGTCGGTCAAACCACCCTCGAGCAGCCATCGGGATTCCTCGGCGGTCTGTGTCCAGGCGATGCGCCACTGGATGGTCTTCCGGGACCACTCGTCCAGGAGCAAGTAGAGGTAAAGGTACTGCCCCTTCTGGTGGGTCATCAGGTAGCTGATGTCCCAACACCAGCGTTGGTTGGGCCCGGTGAGTTCTTTCCGGACGGGCGGCTTCGATTGGCCGTTGTGGCCGCGCCAAGCACCGCGAGCCGTCATGAGGCCCTCCTTCCGCAAGACCCGGTAGACCGTCGAGAAAGAGGCCTGAAACAGGCCCTTGTCCGCGGCGGTCACGGCCAGGATGCGATGGGACAGATCGGCGTACTGCTCGTCCTTGGCCATCGCCAGGATCTGGGAGGTTTCTTCCGGCAGGAGCTTGTGAAGGGGTTCCGTGGGACCAGGCTTGCGATCCTGGAGGCCCCGCCCGAGTCGGACCCTCTGCTGCCAGCGGGCGATGCGGCGGTACTGGATCATGAGGATCGAGCACGAGCGCCGCACCGACACGCCATTCTGCAGGGAGGAATCGATCACCGAGAGGATCTCCAGTTTGGTCTCAGCCTTGAGCCGTTGAGCGGCTATCGCCCCGACGAAACCCCATTGGTTTTTTTTCGCAGTATGGTCAGTTCGACCGCCATGTCAGCGAGGGCTCGTTCCTTTTCCAACAGCTCCTGTTTGAGGGCCTCGCATTCAGCCGAGGGCACCATCTCGGCCTTCCTGCCGGGTTTGGCGCTTAGCCGCACCAGTGCGCCCTCCTTGACCTGCTGGCGGATGCGGGCCAGATCGGTCGAGAAGAGGCCTTCCCGGCGCAGGAGCTCGCCAACGGGTTTGTCGGTGGACTGCGCCTCCAGATAGATCTGGAATTTCTTCTCGGCGCTGAGGAAGCGGCGTTTCTTCGGGCCCGATTCGGGCGTGTCGGATGGATGGTCGTTGGTCATGTCGTGGGTGGGTGTTGTGACCGCCTCAGGCGGGGGGATGGTTCCGGTCGCCCTCCGGGCTCCCTTCACCATCCCCCCGCCTGCCACCTCGCAGCGTATTGGATCTCTCTTGTCAGGTCACGGACTCAGCAACGGCGCGATGGTGATGCCATTTAGCGCCAGCATCGTAGGGTGAGTGTTTCCCTGCGGGCCCTGGACAATCAGCCCCCCCCCAAGGGATCCCTTTCCCGCGGCCCGGACCGTCCCCACGGGGTAGGGGTGGGAGGGGGTGAATTCCCGCGATTGGGTCGCGAGGGACCCACGCCTCAAATCCTAGCCGCAAAATTTGGGTAGGATGCGCTTTACGAGGGCCGCGAGTTGGATCGGACGTGACCGAAACCCCGATTCGTCACTTCCATCTCTCTGCCCTGGTCGCGCGAGGACGGCTTTTTCGGGCTGCGCGCTCGAAACTGGCCAAGCGATTTCGAGTTGCTGTTTGCAATTGACAGGAATCCGGCATTTCAATAATCTGAATAAGTTCCCCTCCGGTACTCACCGATCCAAGCGCACTCGTTTTGTGCCCATATGAATCCCATCAACCACCGACCCCGAGTTTACTATCGCCGATCACTCGCCAGAATGCTTGTGGCCCTCTCGCTTGGAGCCGCGATCTCATCCGCGTATGCCGGTTCCAAGGGGGAGATCACCGTGCGTCATCGCGGCGACGCGAGGATCACGGTAGACGGCGACATCAGCGACTGGCCGCTCGACAAATTCACGACCGTCGCGCAGCAGCCGCTGTTCCCACAGGGCCAGCAAGCCGATACCACCCTTGCCAAGGGCGATCACCTCGTTTTCGACAAGGCTCGCATTGGCCGCTTCAACGGAACCGGTGAGAGCGCGTTTTCAGCGGGCGACTCCGATTTTGGTTCCTCGATCTATTTCGCCTACGATGCCAAGTTCCTGTATCTGCTAGCCGTCACCATCGACGACACCCTCCGGGACGATCGCGACGCGTCGGAGTTCGGTTCCACCGGCTTTTTCAATGATGGCTTCGAGTTTTTTCTGGATACCAAAGGAGACAGCACGGACTGCATTTCCGACGACGGATTTCCGGCCGTGGATAAGACCGAACCGAACGTGGATGACTTCCAAGTCACGGTATCGCTCAATTCGAAGTTCAAGCCGACAGGGTCACCTGCCAATGTTTTGGGCGCCCGTCAGACGATCGAGCGCGGCGGCAATCCCGACTTGATTGGCACCGACAAAGGCGGCCCGGGAGGCATCTACCGCGACCAGTTGGATGCCCTCGCCGGACCTGACATCGCGGCAAAAAGCTATGCCGATCTTCGAGCCGCCGGTGCCAGGAATCCGGAAATCGCCGCAAAGCCCGGCGTGAAATTCACGGGATACGCTGTTGAAATGCGCATTCCGCTGCGCGGACGGATTCCAAACATGATCGCCGATCACTCTATGGGCTTTGAACTCTTCTGGCGTGACGTCGACAAAATCACCGATGACCCCGAGGGCAAGGATGCCGGGGCGGGTGGCGGCGATATTAGCTGGGCCACATGGGCGCAAAGCACGGAAGTTCCCTGCGCCGAGTCCGTGAAGGCGCTCTTCAACTCGGCCAACTGGGGCAAGCTCGTCTTCGATTCAAGCAATCCATTGGTTCCCGTCCCGGCCGGAAAGCCCAACATCCTATTCGTGACATCGAATGGGGCGAACATGGCCAACGCGGACGCGGACCTGGTGGAACTCATCGAAGCTCACGGATTCGGCGTTACTCCCTTCACCGCCAACGGCAGCACTCCCGAGGGACTTCGCGCCGCGGCGGAAGGCAAGGCCGCCGTTTTCATTTCGGAGACCATCGGGTCGACCTCGGTCCTCGAGCCGCCAGGAACCGGTACCGGTGTGTTCAGTTTGAAGGATTCGAATGTTCCCGTCGTGTCCGCGGAGGCGTACATGTATGACAACGCGGGTTGGGTGAAGCTCCCGGACGACTGGGAATCAGCCAATGGGCGAAACGATTTCGCTGGCTGGGGTAATTCCGGACGCTCCGATCTCGCGGACACAGCCATCCAGAACGGAAGAGACTCGTTGTTCATCCGCAAGGCGGACCATCCCATCGCCAAAGGCTTCGCCGCGCAGGTCAAAGTCTATCACGACCTCTACAGCCTGAATTTCGGGTTGCCATCACCGGATGCGGATGTCGTCGCTTCCATCCAAGGCGACGGGACGTATCCCACGATCTTCGTCTATGAGAAGGGCGACAAGCTCGTGGACGGATCCACCGCACCCAACAAACGGATTGGACTATTCCTGGGACAGAACGCGGCGCCGGATTTCAACACTCCCTTGGCGTCGACCAATCTGACTTCGGATGGAATGGCGTTGATGATTAGCGCGATCGCCTACGCCGCGGGGGTGACCAGCAGCGACGGCTTGATCAAATCCGTCACCGCCACCGGCGGCGACGCGGCACCCGACGTTGTTTTTACGGGCCAGACGTATACCGACAACGCCGGTGCCAGCGTCGTTTTGCGGCACTACGGCGAGGAAGCCTTCGCGTTCATCGATCGTCTGCACCAGTGGAACGGCGCGACGGCAGACCTGCCCTTGCCTTGGTATCTCCAAGGGCGGCCTTATGTCATCACTCGGAACAACAACCGGGACAACGCCGATCTGAAGATCAAGATCGACCTGTCCGGTCCCGGGACGATCTATCTCTTAGTCGACAACCGAGTCGGAAAGACGGATCCGGCCGACGCCTCCACCCCGCCCACCGTAGGACCTGGCGCTCCCAATATGGCTTGGGTGTCGACCGAGAACGGTTGGTTCCCGGTCAAGACAGGTTATAACCGGACCTCGGACAACACGAAACCCGATGAAGTGGGTTACGACGAGAACGGTGTGGCCACGGTGGGGCCCGGGGTCGACATCAACCAGTATGGTTCCGTCTTCGCGAAGCGCCTGAGCGCGGCGGGATCGGTGGAATTGGCCGCGCAATTGCAGGGTCGCAACATGTATGGCGCCGTGGTCTCGAAGGATGCCCCTCCCGGTGGAACATCCGTGCAGCCGCCGGTCGAGAAGATCCAAATCGTCTCGATCAAGTCGGCCGGCGGGAAAGTCACGGTGACATGGACCGGTGGTGCCAGCCCGTTCAAGGTTCAAAAGAAGGCCAACCTGTCCGACGCCAACTGGACCGACGTTTCGACGGTGTCGACACGTTCCGCGGAGGTCACCGCGGATGGCGCAAGTGTGTTCATCCGAGTGGCCGGCCCGTAGTGATAATCCCCTAACCGGAAGTTCCATCGCGGCAGCGGCCCGACGTCAGCAAATGGCGTAGGGCCTTGTTGGCGTTCGGATTCGGTCCTTTGTTTGGGGTGACGCGCATTTCTCTGGAGCCGTGAAACGTTTTCGCTGGCCCTACTCGGCGCGGGGCTGCTGCCTCGGTGACGGCGGAATTCCAACGGTGCGCGGATCTCCCAAGTCGCCTTAGCGGCGGGTGAGCACACTCCTCCTGCCTGACCCGGACGCCGAGCGCACGACGGGTCTGCCGGACGGTTACCGTCGATCGACATTTCAGGTTTCCGTCCAATCGTCCCTTTTCCATCGCACAAATATGGACTGTATCTACGGGTGTTCCCGGTTGATCTCGGTGGTTTCGGGGCCTACGGCGATTGTCTCCATACGTCCGCCTGTCCATTGGATTTCAATCGCCTTCGGGGATTTGTGGCAGCCAAGGATGAGTGTGGTGCTGTTTTGAGACCAATGGCCTGAACCTAGCCCAATCAGATGTGACGGCCCGCGCGTATCATCCAAGTAGGTCACCCGGACGCGGGTGCCGATGGATCGGGGATTTGCAGGGGAACCATTCAAGTGCAGTCGAATGCCGCGCTTTGGACTCCGATTGCGAAACAAAAGTGTTTCACCGCCATTTTGCGCAGCCACCACATCGTACCGTCCGTCACGATCAAAGTCGGCAATTGCCAGCCCACGCCCCTCGCCGGACAAAGCGAGGCCGGATTCGCGGATCCCAACAGGGTGAAGTATCCCGGAGCCATCACCCTTCAGCCACAACAACGAGCCGGCGTCCTGCCGGGATTCTCCTGGGGCGGTGCCATGAAAATTCTGACTGATAACTAGATCGGTATTGCCGTCCGCGTCGATGTCGCCGGCAGCCAACCCGAACACGGGTGCCCATTGAACAATGTCGGGAAGTGGTAGCCCCTCCAGATGGTCTCCACGATTCAGGAGGACAATCGAGTCGAGTACCGAAGCTTCGGCGAATCGGGTGGCAACAAGTTCCGGGAGGGAGAATAGCCGATCCGGCGCCTCCCGGGCGAAGGTGCCAAACGTGGGAAACGATTCGGCGACGGACGGAAGGATGGTTGCCAAGGTAGCTCGATCGCGTGCGGGAATCCGGCGGCCACCTGTAGATGGGCCGGACAGTAGTTCGACGAGGACAGACGAACGGGCGGGCGCAGGATCGTACCCTAGCAGAATCCGATGATCCGCCCGAGCGTCGTTCCTGCCCCAATTTCCGGCCGCAAGATCCAGGTGTCCGTCGTTGTCGAAGTCGGCGGTCACAATCGAGTTCCACCAACCCGTGAGTTGCGAGAGGGGAAGTTGATTGGTCGATGAGCCGCGGCGCAGGCGCACTTGCGGATTCCACGTGGAGATTCCAGTGCTGGAGACTTTCTGAATCGCGATGGGTCCCCAGTCTGCGGCTGTTACCAACTCAGGTTGTCCGTCATCATTCAAATCCGTGAAAATTGCTCCGGCCACCATGTGACGATTGGTGGAGCTGATTTGCCATCGGGGTTCATGAAGGAAGGTGCCAGCCTCGTTACGGAGCAAGAGGGAATCGGGCGGGAGTGGAAACCGGCCGGGTGTGTGGCGGCCGCCTACGAAAAGGTCAAGATCACCGTCTCCGTCGACGTCCGACATCGTCATGGGGCCGGCCGAAAAATTCACAGCGGACATGCCCGGAGTGATGACACCTGTGTTCATCGAGAATCGCAGCATGGCTGGGACGTTAGTGGTTGATTCGTGGATTCGGGAGACACCCAGAAGTAGCGAAGAAGAAGAAGGGTCGGGTTGCCAGGCCAGAATGGTGGACAAATCTGGGGCCGGAAGACTTCCGAGAGGTGCGGCGCGCTGTCGAACAAAACCGCCTTTGCCGTCATTGCGAAAAACGCCCGGAGCCGCGCCGCGGCCGGAGCCTACAAGGAGATCCTCCCATCCATCACCATTAAAATCGAACCAAGCTACACCCGGGCCCAATGAGCCAAGCCTACGGGGAAGCAGGGATTGAAGGGTGAAATCACCGGTGTCGTCCTGATAATGCCGATGATTCAGCGTTGAGCTGATGTTTTCGAAAACGGGGGGAAGACGAGTGGATTCTGGGTCCGCCTCAAGCGTGGCTTCGGAAGTGGTTTCATCGATTAGATAGATATGGTTGGGCAGCGCGTTTGTGATCCGGGTGACTTGGCGATTCCGCCACGTGACGGAGATGGAAATGGGGCCCCCACGGTGACCTGCAGCGAATGTTCGGATTGGATCGTCACCCGAAAGGTATCGGCCGCCGGCAATCATTTCGTGGGACTGCTCGGGCAGACCCGGTGCGGAGACGCGGATGACTGCACCGATGCCGCGGGTGTTGGGGGTGTTGCCTGCGAGGCGGATGGCAACACGTGGGCGTGCGCTCGTGTTTTGAAGGATCAATGGCGGGTCATTGATGCAGGATACGATCACATCGAGGTCACCGTCGTTGTCGAGATCCGCGGTGGCGATTCCATGCGAAACGTTCCGCGAATCAAAACCCCATGCCTGTCCGCGGTCTTCGAAAGTGCAATCGCCTCGGTTTCGAAACGCGGCATTCGGTGTGTCGAGACGCGGGAAAAGTTTGCGGGCGAGGAGTTCCTCCCGCGGTGAGGCTGCGCTGGTCCGTTTCGCGTTTTCGAGCTCGCGCATAACGTCTATATTCTGGGCATCCCGCCAATGGCCGGTCGAAATCAAGAGGTCATCGAAGCCATCGAGATCGACGTCGAGAAAAACGGGACACCACGACCAGTCCGATGCGTCGACGCGCGCGAAACGGGCAAGTTCAGCGAAGGAACCATCGCCGCGCTGGATGAAGAGCGTGTTTCGGGGCGATTGCGGGCGTAGGCCCTGTTGTTGTCGCACCTGCGAAAAGGCGCTCATTTCCAAGACTTGGACGTGTCGGTTTGTCCAGTCGCGCGCAAGCATGTCCGCAACAAAACAATCCGTGAGGCCGTCGCGGTTCACGTCGGCAAAGTCTACCCCCATGGAAAACAAACTGGTCTGGCGAATGAGATTGCCGGAAGCGGCACGGAAACGTCCGTGCCCATCATTGATCCAAATCCGGTCTGGCGACTGAAAATCGTTGCAGACATAGAGATCCGGATGTCCATCCCGGTTGATATCGTGGAACATCGCAGACAACCCCCAGTCATAGGGGACGGCGGCGGGCTTTCCGGATTCATCGAGGAAGTCACCGCCGGTCCAGTCGATGGGTTTGAACCGTCCAGAGCCGAGATTTCGGAAGAGCACATCGGGTTCGCCGTTCTCCATCACACCATTGGCTTGATCGAAGGTGAATCGCCCGGCCATTTCCGCTGAACTAGAAGGAATGCCATTGACGGCAAGCAGGCGGGAAACACCATTCGTGACACCCATTTTGAATCGTATGCCCGGCATGTCGCGCATGGTGTCATTGCGATAATTGACAATGTAAACATCCAGCAATCCGTCTCCATCAATGTCGGCCAGCGCAAGTGAGGAACTCCCTCGGCGGGATTCGAGTCCGGAGCCGGCGGTGGCCTCGGTGAAGGAAGCGCGTCCGTCGTTCAGGAAGAGCCGGGTGCCGCGAGCTATGGCATTGACGAGTAGGTCGAGGTCGCCGTCGCCGTCGATGTCCGCCAGCGCAGCGCCGGTGGAAGCCTGGTCTTCGCATGCGGTACGGGACTGGGCCGTGATGTCCTCGAACCGCCATCCACCAAGATTTCGAAAAAGGGCGTTGGCATTGTCCAATCCGCAGAAATAGAGATCGGTGAAGCCGTCACCATCGACATCGCCAGCCGCGACCCCAGATCCATTGAGGTAGATCTGGTTGGTGAGTGAACGTTCGTTGGCAATGGAATTTGTGAAGCGGATCCCGGTCAGGAGCGGGGGTAGGCTTTCGAAACCTTCGCGATTGGAGGGAGCGATGCCGACGCGGGCCGCGCGATGTCCCCCAAACGATTCCCAAGAGAGTTCCGCGGCCAGCGGTCGCAGTGACATGCAGACAAGCAGAAACAGAGTTACGGTGCGCGAGTACATGAGTCAATGCCTCCAGATCCCCCATGTTCGCCTCGTATCAGCTTCCTGTCCGTCGATGCAGTGCTTTGCCTCCGACTTCCTTCAGATCCCGCCTCGCGGCGGATACCCTTGTCGTGCAGCTATGCAGTTCCCCTTGTCGGGCCTGCTGGGGACGCTCACCCGTTGGAGAGTACGCCCTGCCGGGCGCATACGAAAGGGCGGACACCGAATTGGTGTCCACCACTTGTCCGAAACACGATGGCGACCGCGACCGGCTTATTGTCGCAACCGGAAGAACTTCGAATTGGCCTGTGCGGCAGGCAACGTGAAGGTCCCGCCAGCAGGAGCGGGCGTGACATCCGTCCACTTCGCTGGCGAGAGGCTGTCCGTGGACTGCAAGGTGCCGGAACCAGCCCAGCGAATCGTGACATTGCCGCCGCTTGCGGTGAAGTCAGTGAAACGGCCGACGCTCGGAACCGATCCGCCGGTAATCAGCGCATTATCGAAGAACGCCCTCGTGACGTTTCTGGTTTCGTCGGCGTAGGCTCCAATGCCGAACGTGAGGTTCGAAGTGTGGGCAAATCGAATCTCGGCACCAAAGACACCGTCGAGGAAGAGCTTCACGGTGGTTCCGTTCGCGACAACTTTGATGCGGTGTTTTTTCTGGTTGTCGAAGGTCCCGCCGTCGAAAGCCGCGATGTTAGCAGCATTGCCAGTGGGGTTGTCATCGGCGGCGCCGGTCTGCTTGTTGTAGCCCCAACCAAAATTTCGGCCATCGTGCGCAACATGTTCCCCGAACAAGATGAAATTTCCACCCGGTTCACGCACCCAGACACCGGACCGCTGCTCAGCACTGGTGCCGGTGACAAGGTCAAACTCAAGCAGATTCCGGTCCACTTCAAACGTCGCTGGTTCGGTAGCCGACGCAGAATACTTGTTGGCCGTATTCAAGGCCAGACCAGGCCACAACGACGATTCCGCAATCACGTTAAATTTTACCTGCCCATTCTCGATGGAGATTTCGGATTCCGGGGTTGCGGTGCCCGATTCGAATGCCGTCTCATCCTTGATCCAGTTGGCGGCGTTGACCGAATTGCCGCTGAAATCGTCGGCAAGCAACACGCGGGGAACAGCAACGACCTCAACCGAAACAGAGCCAGACACACAGACACTCGGAGTGCTGGCGATTTCAAATACCGTCGAACCTAAGCCAGCGGGCTGGATCGCGATGCTGCGTGCATTGGGACCACCCGCGGCAAATTGCAGTGTCAGCACACCATTCACTGCTCCGGCCGGCACAGCCACTTCGGGATTCCGGCTGGTCACAGTCACCGTTACCGTGGCTGCGTCATTGAGAAGTTGCGGAATTGTTAGGTTAATCGACTTGCCCGAATCCGCAAGGGTTTGCGAGACGGATGCGGGCGAACTGGTGATGCAGGGAAGTACGTTCTCGACGCGGGCGTTGTCGAAGGTGGCGGTGATCGCGTCGCCTGTCGCGCGGGCGTAAGTGCCGATCTCAACATGAATGCCGGAACTGACCTCGAACGGGAACCGTCCGCCGGAAACATTATTGAGGAATACCTCCACGGATGAACCGTCGGCCACCATCTTTACGGCAAACTTGCCGACTTCCGCATCGAAGGCGTCAAAGGCACCAATGCTAACGCCGCCGCCCGTACGAGATCCAGGATTCACGTTCACAGACCACCCAGTCTCTCCAAAATTCTGGCCAAAGAAGACGAACTTAGAACGGTCCGCCGTGGTCAGAAATACTCCAGTGCGGCCCGCCGTGCCAGTGCTGGCGATCTCATTCCGATCCACGGTGACCATGAGGTTGAGATCGGGTGTCGCCTGAAATGATTTGACGGACTTCACCGATGCCCCACTCCAGAAGTCCGATTCGCCGGAGCCTTCTATCCGAAGGGCTCCGTCCGAAGCGGCGACTGTGTACGTCCCGGTGCCAACTTCGAATCCGGCGTTGTTGACCCGCCATTTTGCCGTGTCGAGAGCCCCGGCGAAAGAGTCCTCCAATTGCACACCGGGTCCGGAAATGATCGCAACCGATAGGGACGTGGTGCTTGCAACGTCGCCTTCGACGCCGAACTGCGTGCCACCAAGTGACACGCCACGGACGCGGAAGGACTGCGTGTTGGGTGCCCCCGCGGCAAACGTGAGGTTGAGTCGTCCTTCGGTTCCGCCATCCGGAACTGCGATCGCCGGATCAGCGCTGACGATGCGGACGTTCACCGGTGCCGTGGCGTTTAGGCCTGCAGGAATCTTCACCGTGATTGGCGGACTGGTGGTGCCGACCCGGGCACTTGCCGAGCGCGGGCTGAATCCCGCGCCGCCTGCGGATTCAATCTTGATATTGTCCCAGACGGTACCAGCCGTGTCGTTGTTGGCGCGGGCATAGCTGCCGAATTGGATGACCACGGGTGAGAATGGGAACTTCACCTCGGCTCCCTGGTTGCCATCGAGCAGCAACTTCACCGTCTTGCCATCTGCGATAAGGCTCATTCGGTGCAATCCGCCGTCATCGAACGTAACGCCGTTGAATGCGGCAATATCCGTGCCGCCACCCGTTGGCACATCACCATCCTCGCCAATCTTCCGGTTAAATCTCCAACCGCCTTCACCGCGTACATCTGCAAACAGAACGTACCGGGTCATGGTTTCATCCATGATCCAAAGCGCGCTGCGGGATGCGCTTCCCTTGCCTGATTCCCGGACACGGTCAATCGACACAGTCAGGGTGGATTCCTCAGAAGCCTCAAACTTGGGAACCACACGGAGCGTCGCGCCGGACCACCATTGCTGGGTCGTCGTACCCGTAAACTCGACCGTTCCATTTTGCGCCACGCCCTTGATGTCTCCCTTGCCGCCCTCGAAGAAGGGCGAATCCGCCTGATATTGCGCCGGGTCGAGCGTGTTGGACTTGAAGTCATCCTGAAACACAATGCTGCTCTGTCGGACGATGGTCTCGATCTTTATGTTGTCCCACTTCGTCGACGCCGTGTCGTTGTTCGCGCGGGCATAGCTGCCAAAGTGGAATGTTACCTTCGATACCGGGAATTTCACCTCGGCACCAACGACCCCATCAAGCAACAGCTTCACGGTCTTTCCGTTGGCTATGAGACTCATCTTTTTGTTTCCACCGTTGTCGAAACTGCCGCCATTGAAGGAAGCGATGTCCGTGCCACTGCCCGTCGGCACGTCGCCATTTTCACCGATCTTACGGTTGTAGCGCCAGCCGCCCTCGCCGCGGACGTCAGCGAACAAGACGTATTTCGATTTGGCTTCATCAAGAATCCACAGCGCGCTGCGGGAGGCAGTTCCAACCCCCGCTTCGGCCACGCGGTCGATTGTGAGTTTCACCGGAGTCTCCTCGGTGGCATTGAATGATGGAACCACCCGAAGCGTGGCCCCTGACCACCATTGCTGCGCGGTGGTGCCAATAAACTCAACCATCCCGTTTTGCGCCTCCGCATGGATGTCACCCTTGCCACCCTCAAAGAACGGGGCGTCGGGCTGGAACTTCGCGGCATTGATCCCATCCGTGAAATCATCTGAGAAAACCACGCTGGTCGGCTTGGTGACTTCAATCTTGAGATTGTCCCACTTTGTGGATGCCGTGTCATTGTTCGCACGGGCGTAGCTGCCAAATTGAAATATCACCTTGTTGAACGGAAACTTCACTTCAGCGCCCACCACACCATTCAACGTCAGCTTCACCGTCTTTCCATCCGCAACGATCCCCATACGATGTAGAAGTCCGTTGTCGAAACTGCCGCCATTGAAGGGAGCGATGTCGGTGCCACTTCCCGTCGGCACATCGCCGTTCTCACCGATTTTGCGATTGAACCTCCAACCGCCCTCGGCGCGCACATCGGCAAACAAAACATATCGGGTTTTCGTCTCGTCCAGAATCCACAGGGCACTGCGTGAAGCGGAGCCCACGCCCGCCTCGGCCACGCGGTCGATGGAGAGTGAAACCGGCGAAGACTCGGAGGCATTGAACGTCTGGTTGACGCGGAGAGTTGCGCCTGACCACCATTGCTTGGTGGTGGTCCCGACAAACTCGATAACCCCACCACCCGCCTGGGCCTTGATGTCGCCGATCCCACCCTCAAAGAACGGCGCATCCGGCTGATATCTCGCGGGATCGATGGCGTTCGACGTGAAGTCGTCCTCAAAGACGACCGTTGAGATTTGAGCGGACATTCTTAGTCCACAGAAGAGAGCAAACACGGCGGCGAGCCATGTGCGCGGGAGGACAATGCGATGTTCAGTCTTCATATGATTACAGTTGTCTTTCCATTTTCCTGCCCCCAAGAGCTTCGCCTGACGTGACTTCACGGCACGACCGCAGCCGCCCGGAGTAGGCCGGACGAGGGGGTTTTCAGGACGGGGATTGGAGGGAGAGTTGACGTACAGTCACTGACGTCAATTCCAAACTTCAAAGATTTTCCACAGCCATTCCAGACTCCTGTCGCCTGATGAAGAAGCCCTTCCAGAAACCTGAACGACTAACGACCTACGCGAAACTGGCTCTCCGGATGAACTGGGGCGTCTCGGTCAGTACGCTCGGCGAGAATCGGAATTTAGCGAGCTGCGCCCATCGGAGTGGTGGAGGAGCCTGGACGCGTGGAGCCACAGCTGCTGGCGGATCTGTTCCGGCAACGGAGACCTCGACCAGAGCGACGACGATGAACCTGCCATCGTCATACAGGCAGCTGCCTAGGGGCGATTTGCGTGTGCGTTGAAGAGCTTGAGGCGAAGCGGTCGCTTGGTTCACGTTGGGCCTCGATGCGGTTCTGGTGGGTCAACCACAAGCAGACCTTCGCCGAGGAGGTTGGAGGCCATTACATCTGGTGCCCAAAGCACAAGAAGGATGGGGCCCGAAACCATTTCTACGAAACTCTCAGAGAGGTTCAGCGAGGCGACCTCGTCTTCTCATTTGCCGACGCCCACCTGCAGGCAGTCGGCGCGGCAAAACTGCCCTGCTATTCGTGCCCGAGACCGGATGAATTCGGAAAAGTCGGCGAGGCTTGGGATCAACGAGGGTGGCGGGTCGACGTCCAGTTTCAAAGGTTTCAGCGACCTCTCCGCGTGGCCTCGGTGGCGGACTAAATCGCGTCCCTGCTCCCGATCAAATATTCCCCGATTCAACGGGATGGCCGCGGGAATCAAGGGGCTTACCTCGCGGAGGTTTCACGCGAACTGGCCCGTCGACTTCTCGAATTCGCCGAACCGGGGTTGATGCTCCTGATGGATCCCGCG
>Ga0194126_10008381_pt1 | contig 14081 bp, 9 predicted proteins | sample TA2KigC150mmetaG_FD_148641 | JGI IMG/M metagenome (GOLD analysis project Ga0194126, IMG submission 148641) | Freshwater microbial communities from Lake Tanganyika, Tanzania - TA2015035 Kigoma Deep Cast 150m | ecosystem: Environmental > Aquatic > Freshwater > Lake | place: Tanzania: Lake... | reverse complement strand
CGTACATGGACGAAGCCGCATTCGTACACTCATGCTTGCAGCAGTGCAGCATAGGCGCCACACATCGGTTGCTTGAGTTGGCTTGCGGCACCGGGTCACATGCTTTGGCGTTGGAAAAGTTCGGCTATGACATCGTTGCGACAGATTACTCGAATGACATGTTAGCCTGTGCTCGGCGCAAAGCAACTCAAGTTCTATCCACTGTAGACTTTCGATGGCAGGATATGCGTTCGCTTGATCTGCCTGGTCCTCCATTCGATGCTGTTATGTGCCTGTTTGACTCGATTGGCTACGTTGTAACGAACGAAGCGTTAGTAGAGGTACTGCAAGGGGTGCACCGTTATCTGCGGCCGAACGGCTTATTCGTATTGGAGTTCTGGCATGCTGGCGCGATGCTGCACCTTTATGATCCGGTGCGCGTCCGCCGCTATTTGACTCCTGATGGACTTGTACTGCGCATTTCAGAGACTACATTGGAGTGCGCTAGGCAATTGAGCCAAGTTACTTACACGATCTACGAGTTACACAACGACGGAGCATATTCGAGCCTCCAAGAAATGCAGGTGAACCGTTACTTTCTGGTCCAAGAGATGGCAGGTTGGTTGTCAACCTGTGGTTTTGTGCCGCTCAAGTGGTTTGATGGGTTCGCTGCAAAAGAACATATCACTGAAGAGACCTGGCACGTTGTGGCGGTAGCTCGTCGTCAATGAACAGGGATTAATTTGAATAAGTAGAGGGTGCCTTAAGGATGAACGTGGGCGTATTCCTTGGAGATATTACCCCTGACGTTGGCGGGGGATATACCCTTCAGGCAGAAATCTTTCATTCTCTTGTGGAACTTGCTGGCGAAAGTAAACACAGTTTTGTGATTTTCTATAATTCGAGACGTACTAGGGAAATGAAGGCGAGTATGAAATCTAACAGTATAAAGGTTTTACTCTATCCTTCCCCTAATCTGGCCGAGCGTGCGGTGTCCAGGGCCTTGTTGGAATTTCCAGCGTTGCGCAAGTTTTGGAGACGACCAAGTTGGCTCGAGCGCATGACACATAAAGCAGGGGTTGAGTTTATGTGGTTTGTAGATAGTACAACTGCCCATGTGGATTTGCCTTACCTCTGTATGGTACTAGACTTGCAGCATCGGCTTCAACCGTGGTTTCCAGAGGTATCTGGTAGCTGGGACGAACGCGAGGTTTGCTTCAAGCGCTCCCTACAATGTGCGTCGGTAATCATAACGGGAACGAAGGCGGGGCAGGAAGAAATAGAACGTTTTTATCAAGTACCGCCTGAGCGGATCAAGATTCTTCCTCACCCAACTCCTGTATTTGCGCTGAAGGCCCACCTTGGCGACGGAAAGGATGTACTTGCCAAGTACGGTATTCCGAAAGGTTACCTTTTCTATCCGGCCCAGTTCTGGTCGCACAAGAACCATGCCAACTTACTGCTATCCGTGCAGAGATTGCGTGACGAGTACAAATTGATTCTTCCAGTAGTGTTTGTCGGTTCAGATAAAGGAAACGAGAAATACGTCAGGCAACTTACAGACAAATTAGGATTATCCATGCAAGTGCATTTCTTAGGGTTTATTCCGCCCGAAGATTTGGCTTCACTCTATCGTAACGCCTTAGCGCTAACCTATGTGACATTCTTTGGCCCGGAGAATTTACCCCCCCTAGAGGCCTTTGCATTAGGCTGTCCGGTCGTAGCATCGAAGGTTGCTGGCGCTCAGGAACAATTGGGCGATGCCGCTTTGTTAGCGGATCCAAGAAGCCCGGAACAGATTGCGCTGGCAATCAAGTCTCTTTATGATAATCTCGAATTGCGCAGGACACTGGTGCAACGCGGATTTGAGCGCGCATCGAAGTGGACCGGAGTAGATTTTATCAAGGGTGTGTTTTCGATACTTGACGAGTTTGAACCATTTCGCCGTTGCTGGGGTGGATGACCTAAAAGCGCGGGTGTACTGCTTGTTCTAATTCAGACCGGACGGCGACAGCAGTCAAAGACTGCACAATCAGCGGTATCTGGCATGGAACCCATTAATTCCCTCCTTACGTTCCTAGGACTCATCGTGGCTGGCCCGATACTGGTTTTTCTCGTACGGCGTTATCCTGGTGCTATCGTGGGCTTCTACTGCACCACGCCAGTTGCATACGAAATCTCTGTAGGAGGGCCGTTCAATGTTAATCACATTTCATCCGCTTTTATGCTTGCTGCTGGGCTCTATTATATTAGTCAAAGGTTCCCTGGCAGGCGCCGCCCAAATACTTTCGGGGCTAAGCGGCTATTGATTTGGCTCGGTGCGTTTTTCATGTGGACCCTGGTCAATATCTACTTGCCAGAAATGCCTGCTGTGGGAGCTGGCTTAGAGGTAATGCACAATGCTTTACGTTATGGCGTTCTTCCGGCTGTTGTGCTTCTAGTCTTGCCGCCAAGCACTAAAGCGGCCAGGCATTTCATATGCGGCGGTCTCGCTGGTGGCTTAATGATTGCAGTTGCGCTTTTCCCTGAATTGGTGGGAGGAATGGCCATTTACGTTTCTGGGGACGAACGACTTTCGCTTGGTAGAAACTCGCATGCAACAGCAAATGCGATAGGGCTATCGGCTCTTTTGTCTCTCTATCTTGCCAGCGGTTCTGATCTTCGTCGTTCTCGCTTTGTCTTCTTAACATTCATGTTTATCTTTCTTTTCCTCATGTTCCTAATTCAATCAATCCACGTCGTCATCGCGTTTGGAGTCGCAAGCACATTCTATATTTTTCTTGTCAGAATTCGTGCCCGATTTTCAATCTTTGGGTTTGTCTGTTTAATTCTTTCTCTGGGATTAGCAGTCTTCGGATATTTACAGATATTCCCTACAAATATTGGTGGGCCAAGGTTGGCCGCGTTTGTTTTGAACCCGATCGATTTTGGAGCTATTAGACTAACTCTCTATCGTGTCGCTATTGATACCTTCATACACAATCCCCTAATCGGGGTCGGTACTGGAGTGTTTGAGTCCACCTTTTTGGAAGTTCCGCTCATATTGCACGGAGTTGGAACTTCTCCTCACAACTTCTTCCTTGATGTGGCGGTCCAGGGAGGTCTGGTCTCACTTGTATTGATAGGTGGGTTTATCTCTGCCGGGCTTCGTGGCGGAATTTTTGCGATGCGTCAAATGCAAAATCGCAAATTGTCTGCACTGGCACTTACGCTGTTTCTGTTTACGATTGTGCAGTGCCAATTTTCAGGTGGGATTTCAGGTACATATCATATGTATTGGACCGTCACTTTCATGGTCTGGCTGGGGATGGCTGCTAAGATAGAATCTCAAGTGTCCAAGCCCAGCGCCATACCAGAGGATACTGGGATGCGTGTCCGCTACAAATTCCGAAGCAAAGTATAGTAACATGCGATTGCCTCGAATATCTATTGTAACTCCATCGTTTAATCAGGTGGAGTATCTGGAAGAGACGATTCGGTCTGTTTTAGGCCAAGATTATCCAAACTTGGAGTATATTGTTATAGATGGTGGGGGTACTGATGGTAGCGTTGAAATCATCAAGCGTTACGCACCCCACCTGCACTACTGGGTGAGTGAGCAAGACCATGGTCAGGCTGATGCAATTATGAAAGGATTCCAACATGCTACAGGCGAAGTGCTCGGTTGGCTTAATAGTGACGATGTATACCTTCCCGGTGCACTCTCGAAGGTTGCTGAGACTTTCCAGCGCTCCCCCGGAATTGGCTTCGTAATAGGTGACTATGTGAGAATTGGAACGGACAGCCGAATCGTCCGTTGTCATAGATTACCCAAACTCAGGAAATGGTTGTATTCTCCTAACATGAACTGGATACCACAGCCAAGTGTATTATTCACCCGAAAGGCCTTTGTGAAGGTAGGCGGACTGGATACCCACTTGAGCTATTCGATAGATGCGGATCTTTGGTGCCGCTTTATTGATCATGGTATAAAGGGCCGCAATATTCGGGCCTACCTGTCTGCTTTCCGGAGCCATCCTAATTCGAAGGGTTCCACTCAAGGGGCAACTACATCGGTAATAGAACAAAAAATCCTCATTCAGCGGTACTATTATAATGTACGGCTACCGCGCCGTTTCCGCAGAGTACTATGGCTCACCCTACAGATGGCAAATGGAAACTACTTGTTGTCAGCCTTAGATACGCTTGCAACACGTGGCAGGGCGTGGCAATTTGCGGCGAGCAAAATTCGTATGTTAGGAGGGTAGACTGTTTAGGCATTCGCAAAGCAAGCATTGGCTTCACGAAAAGTGCTTCTATCTTTCTCTTTGGTGATTAAGGGAATCTGACAAGCCTCTGTTTCTTTATTTGTTCGGAGATATGGCGTTAATGTTTCCCATCGTCCTTTGGTGAACAGCTTCTGAATTCCTCCTTAAATTAAGCAGTCAAGATTCATCAATTAATGATTGATGGGCTGTTTAAATGAATATATGTTGTATATACTCGCAAGAAGCTTTTGCTACAGTAGATAAACCATTGAGTTCTCCTGCAGACATACCATTTGGCATTTCCTATATTGCAACTGTACTTAAAGAGAGAGGTCATAATGTTGCCTTTATGGTACTAACCCCAGATTCAAACATAGATAAGATGATTCGTAACTATATAAACGATAAAAGACCATCTCTGTTTTGCCTATCGGCCGTATCAAGCCAATTTCCTTTCATTTGTAGTGTCGCAAAAGTAATTAAACTTATTGACCCATCTATCTACATTGTCTTGGGGGGACATCATGCAACTCTTAACCCAGATGATGCAATACGTTCACAATATATAGATTGTGTTTGTGTAGGGGAAGGTGAGTTGCCTATTATAAAATTGGCATCTAAAATAAAGAACAGAGAACGGATTAGAGAAATAAATAATCTATGGATTAAAGATAATTCTACAAATGAGATAGAAAAAAATATGACAAATGCTTTCATTGAAGATTTAGATAGTCTTCAAATGATAGATAGGAATATGTGGAAACCATGGATCGAAAATAATAATCGAATGCACAGTATTTTAGTGGGACGCGGATGCCCAAACAGATGTACATTCTGTTCTAATCATATATTATCCAAAATATCAACGGGAAAATATGTTAGATTTAGATCTCCGGAAAATATTATTTTAGAGATTGAATCTATCATTTACTCAAACCCAAAACTCAATTGTATTTTTCTGGAGGCAGAAACTTTAAGTGTGGATCTGAAATATGCCTATCATCTTTTAAGTAAGTTAGAAGATTATAATAAAGGTAGAACAAAGAAAATTAGCTTTGGCGCTAATATCTCCTTATCCAGAGGGATAATTGGTAATGAAGAATATTTTATGACACTTAAGAAAGCAAATTTCAGTTTCATTAATATTGGACTAGAATCTGGATCTGAAAAGGTTAGAAACGAAATTCTTCAGAGGCCAAAACACTCCAACGAAGACATAATAAAGGTATGTAGGTCATTAAAGAAATGGGGTATTGAGGTCAATCTATCTGTCTTAGTTGGGATCCCAGGGGAAACATTGTCTGATTTTGAAAAAACGATACAATGCGTCAGAAAATGTTCACCCACATATGTATATTTATCAATATTTTATCCGTACCCCGGAACTAAATTATATCATGTGGCAAAAGAGATGAATCTTATCCAATCAAGTATGGCAGACGTGCGTCTTGAAAGAAGAAAAGCAACGATGGATTTACCTGGTTTTTCGAGAAGGAGGATTCAATTGGAGTACGTTTTATTTTATTACTATGCATTTAAAAGAGTGTGGCCACTAGGGAAGATAATTGTTCATGTAATTAGAACACTTATTTCCACCAATTATACGACAGAAAGACTTTACAGGAAGATTCTTTCGTTAGGGCAAATGAGAACTCTGCAACATAAAATGTCAGCCTCTTCAAGATAATAGCGGAATATTGTGTTTTGAATTCTTGCATTGCCTAAAAGGTGAAACTGTTGCTTCCTCAAACGATGTTGATCTAACTAATGGCGAAAATACATCTTCTCTATTTCGATTTACATACTGGTTATTATCCAAGTTTTAATCATGGTCTCGCCTATATCATTGGAACGCTAAGAAATGAAAGACACAAAGTTACTTTAAGCCATTTGATAGATGAAAAAGATTTTAATAATACGATAAGGCTTTTGGAAAGGGAAGATCCTGACTTAATTGGGTTATCCTTTACAACTAACCAAAAAAAATACGTCCGCTGCTTTTTGAAAACCGCCAGATTATCCGCGAAGTTGAAAATTGCAGGCGGAGTTCACTGTACTATGGTGAAAGAAGGAGTATTTGAGGAATTTCCGGAGATTGATGGAGTATGTATAGGCGAGGGTGAAATCCCTCTGAAGCAGTTGTGTCAACGATTAGAAAAGAACGAAGATTACTTATCTACCTCGAGTTTCTATTTTAGAACAAAAGATGGAATAATAAAAAATTCTATTGCGCCTTTGAAAGATATTGAAGCTATGCCACTCCCTGATTATTCCCCGTTCAACTATCATAAAATTATTTCCGATAGCGGGGAATGCTTTCCAATGATGTTATCTAGGGGTTGCCCTTACGGTTGCTATTACTGTTGCAACCGAACCCTTCGGCAAATATATCCCAACAGGGCTAAATATGTCCGTTTCCCATCAGTACAGCATTCAATCAAAATTATAAAAAACAACTTATTGTTATATCCAAAAACCGAAAAGATAGCGTTTGCTGATGATACCTTCACATTGAATAGAAAATGGTTATACAGTTTTTGTAAGATTTATAAGGAAGAAATTGGTTTACCATTTTTATGTAATGGGAGGGTTGAAACGATTGACGATGAAACTGTCCGCTGCCTAAAAGATGCTGGGTGCATGTCCATTGATTTTGGTGTAGAGAGCGGCAATGAGTGGCTGAGGGAGCATATCTTGAATAGGAAACACTCCAACGAGAGGATAAAAGATGCTTTTAGAGCCACTAAAAAATACGACATAAAAAGTTTTTCTTTTAATATAGTAGGTCTACCTTTTGAGACCGCTGATATGGCACAGGAAACTGTAAATCTGAATTTAGAACTGCAACCAAACTTCGGGAAGAGTTTTTATTTTTTCCCATATCCTGGCACCAAACTTTATCAAATGTGCCATGATTATGGATTGGTCCGCGATAATTATGATTCAGTGTCTGGCTATCTAGAATCGCCATCTTTAAAAGAAATATTCATGTCTCACAAAGATATGAAATCATATTTTGGACAACTCCAAGCCTTTTTCTATACAAGGCTGTTGTTCTCGAAGATCAGGATACCAGGGTCTCTTGAAAGACTCTTGATTAGATTTGTGCTGATTTTCAATAAAACATTTCTGCCTCTTTTAAACCCGACTACAAACAACAAGTTTATTTTGGGATTTAGAAAAATCATACGAAAAATTGCAATGAAATATCTGCAATGATTTCTAAAATAAAATAAAATAAGCATAGATTGAATGAAACAAATAATCCAAAACCATCGAACAGGCGTGCTTGAGCTGGCTGAAGTGCCGGTTCCCATGTGTTCCTCCGATAACATATTGGTAAGAAACGTCTCATCCCTTATCAGCATTGGGACAGAGCGTTCAATCATCGAACTGGGAAAGAAAAGTCTTCTTGGGAAGGCGAGGGCTCGGCCCGATTTGGTAAAGAGGTTCATGGACAAAGCGAAAAATGAGGGGTTCATTAAGACATTCAAGGAGGCCCTTGGCCGATTGGACAATCCCACAGCTTTTGGGTACAGCTCGGCCGGGACTGTTGTCGAGGCAGGTGCCCATGTACAGGGTTTTTCCCCCGGAGACCATGTGGCGTGTATCGGCGCCGGATATGCCAGTCATGCTGAATTCATTACCGTTCCGTCGAATCTTTGCTGCAAAATCCCTGCTAACGTGACGCTTGAGGAGGCATCCTTCGGAATGCTTGGAATTATTGCCCTGCACGGCATTCGCTGCGCCAGCCTGACCTTTGGGGCATCTGTATCAGTTATCGGGCTGGGACTTCTCGGACTCCTGTCTGTACAGATTCTCAAGTCCTACGGCTGCAGGGTGTTTGGCTTAGACATCGACCCCGGGAAGGCGAAACTTGCCCATTCATTAGGAGCCGATTACGCTTGTGCGGACGAATCAGAGCTGAAGTCAAGGGTAGAGCATGAAACCGCTGGTTACGGAGCAGACGCTGTCCTTATCGCCGCTGCAACACAGAGTTCCGGGCCAGTCAACCTGGCAGTGGACCTGACCATGTTTCGCGGAAAGGTCGTTCTTATCGGGGTGGCGGACATCCATCCGCAACGAAACGAGATGTGGCACAAAGAGGTCGAGATCATCGTCTCGAAGGCGGGCGGACCTGGCACATTCGATCCTTTCTACGAAAACAAGGGAATCGACTATCCGGCAGGTTACGTCCGGTGGACAGAGAATAGAAATCTTGAGGAATTCCTGCGGCTCGTAGCCGAAAACAAGGTCGACGTCAAATCACTAATTTCTCATCGATTCAGAATTGAAGAGGCTGAGAGAGTCTATAAAGATATTATTGATAATAGAGGAGGACCGTATATCGGAGTTGTTCTCCGGTATCCTGAAGAAGGTGATATAAGTAAGGCAATAGATGAAAGGTCAAAAACCCTTAAATCCATTACCCATCATCCATCACCTACCGACTCTGAGATTTCACTGGGGGTCATTGGCGCTGGGCTGTTCGGGAAAGCCCTGTTTCTTCCAGCTCTTAGAGGTTTGAAGGGCGCGCGGCTCAGAGCCCTTTCGACCTCTTCAAGCGCGAATACGTATCATACCGCGAAGAAATATGGGTTCGAGATCTGCACGACGGATTATCACGAAGTCCTGAATGATGAGGATATAAGGGCCGTGATTGTTCTGACTCCTCACAGCCTTCACTCTCAGATGGTTTGCGAGGCACTTAATCAAGGGAAACATGTTTTTGTAGAAAAGCCACTTTGCATATCCGAAGGAGAATTACGGGAAATCATTGAAGCTTACTCCGAACTCCGAACTCCGAACTCTGAACTGGTGTTGATGGTCGGCTACAACCGAAGATTCTCTCCCCACGCAGTCAAGATTTCGGATTATTTTAAAAACCGCACTGATCCAATGGTTATCCATTATCGAGTCAACTCGGGTTTCGTGCCACAGGATCACTGGGTCCATTCAGAGGAGGAGGGCGGAGGCCGCATTGTCGGCGAGGTATGCCACTTCATCGATCTCATGCAGTACCTGACCAGCTCCAGCCCGGTTCGAGTCTTTGCCGAAAGAATATCCGGCAACAACCGGACCTCCGTAAATAATGACAACCTGGTGATCAATGTGAGATTTGCGGATGGCTCCATCGGCAATATCGTTTATACAGCGAGCGGCGACAAAGCCTTTTCGAGAGAGCGTATTGAGGTATTCTGTGAAGGAAAGACAGTGGTGTCTACTGATTTTCGTGAGACCCATTTCCAGTTTGCCGGGAAGAAGAAAACCTTCAAAACCTTCAACCAGTCGATGGGGTACCAGGAAGAACTTCAATGTTTCGTCAATGCTGCAAAGGGAATAACTACCCTTAGTATAACCCCTCAAGACATCTTTCACTCGACAGCAACTGTATTCGCTATCCATCAATCCTTAAGCCTGGGCACTCCTGTCGTGGTCTCCTTACCTTGATTATCCATAGTGCATTCAGTCACATAGATTCCTTAATCCTCTCCGATGAAAATTCTCCTTGTTACAGATGCTTATCCGCCTGAAATTCGATCGGCCTCGCACCTGATGCAGGAGCTCGCCGAAGAGTTGAAAGACCGTGGACACTCGGTAACCGTAGCCACTTGTTATCCGAAATACAATTTGGAAAATGCCTCCCCCGGAGGCAAGTTTGATGAACTTTCCTTCGAAAATGGCATTCGGGTGGTCCGAATCCACACCCTTCCTCACCATAAAGTCAATTTCCTTCTCAGAGGAATCAGCCAGGTCACGCTGCCGTTAATTTTTTGGCAAAAAATGAACCCCTATTTGAAGGATGGCGTGGACGCTGTTTTAGTATACAGCCCACCCCTTCCGTTATGGCATGTTGGGTTTAGAGCCAAGAAAATACATGGTGCCAGGTTTATTCTGAATATTCAGGATATCTTTCCTCAAAATGCCATCGATCTTGGAGCGCTTCGGAACCCCATCCTGATCAGGCTCTTTGAAGGAATGGAAAAAAATGCATACAACCAAGCAGATATCGTTACCGTGCATTCCAGAAATAACAAAGAATTTTTAATTCGAGAAAAAGGCGTTCCGTCCGAAAAAGTGGTGACGTTACATAACTGGGTGGATATGAGGAATGATGGACAACCGGTCAGGTCAAATGGCTTTCGCAAAAGATGGGGGCTGGAAGATAAGTTTATCTTCTTTTTCGGGGGCGTCATGGGGCCGTCACAAGGACTTGATTTGCTCATCGGCGCTGCAATGATGCTGAAAGAGATAAAGGATATAGTCATCCTTTTGGTTGGGGACGGGACCGAGAAAGAGAGACTGCAAGAACTTGCTCGTCATCACGCCCTGGAGAACATGGTCTTCTACCCCTTTGTATCAAAAGAGGATTACCAGCTTTTGCTCAAAGAAGTGAATGTAGGTTTGGTTTGCCTTACCAATAGGAACAAGACTCCGGTGGTTCCTGGAAAGATCCTCGGGTATATGGCTGCGGGCATTCCTGTCCTTGCGTTCCTCAATAAGCAGAGCGATGGGCACCAGATCATTCGAGAGGCAGAATGCGGCTATACAGAAGTTTCGGATGGCGTTAATAAGGCAGTTGATTTGATGTTGCAAATGTATAAGGAAAGAGATCGATTGCAGAAATTAGGGGAGAATGGTTACAGCTTCGCGGCCCGGAATTTTTCTAAGAAGGTCTGCGTAGACCAGCTTGAACAACTGATGTTGCAATGAAAAAGGTAATGACCATTTTCGGAACCCGTCCGGAAGCCATCAAGCTCGCACCTATTATCGTTGAATTGAAAAGGTATTCGGATATCCGCTTGCGGATTTGTGTTACGGCCCAACACCGGCAAATGCTTGACCAGGTGTTAGGTCTTTTTGGTATTACCCCGGACATCGATCTGGATTTGATGCAACCGGGCCAGACACTGGCTGACCTTACCGCCCGGGTGATTGTTCAGGTCGATCGGGTTCTTCGGGAAGAAAGACCGGACGTAGTCATTGTGCAGGGGGATACCACGACAGTCATGGCCGCGGCTATGGCCGCGTTCTACCGGAACGTGAAAGTAGCCCACGTCGAAGCTGGTCTTCGCTCCGGATACATATTTTCGCCGTTCCCGGAGGAGATGAATCGGCGCGTGACAACCATTTTTAGCGCGTTGCATTTTGCCCCCACGAAAAGAGCTGTTAGTGCATTGTTGCAAGAGGGGATCCCGGAGGACCGGATTTATCTTACAGGAAACCCTGTAATCGATGCACTGCAGATGATTGTGGAAAAACCAGTTCCTGGTGAAGCAGAAACCCTTCTTCGCAGGGCTCGACTAAGTGGAAATGGTCGCAATCTGCGACTGATTCTGGTGACAGCCCATCGAAGAGAAAACTTTGGTGAACGCTTCGAAAGCTTGTGCTATGGAATAAAATCCCTGGCTGAAAGGAACCCGGATACCGCCTTCATTTATCCGGTGCACCTTAATCCCAACGTTCAGGAACCGGTTTCTCACATTCTTGGGGGTGCCGAGCGCATTTTCTTGACCGGCCCGGTGGAATACGATGTTTTAGCCCATCTAATGAAAGCCTCCTATCTCATTCTTACCGATTCCGGTGGTATTCAAGAAGAAGCACCCTCGCTGGGAAAACCGGTGCTGGTGTTGAGAACCGAGACTGAACGGCCCGAAGGCATTGAGGCGGGAACTGCTAAACTGGTGGGGCCAGATGCTGAGCGAATTGTGGCGGAGACTGAGACCTTGCTGAGAGACACCGAAGCCTATCACCGTATGGCAAAGGCGGTCAACCCTTATGGAGATGGGAAGGCGGCCAGAAGGATTGCCGATATCCTTCTGCCACAAATATAAATACCATTTGCAGGAGGTTTGAATTGGCCGACTACCAAAAAAGAATATCATGGGTCGAAAGCTATCTGGACAGATTAGGCTTATCGCAGGATGTTTTAAATTATTATCAGGGTAGATCCGTTCTGGTTACCGGGGGCGCCGGGGCTATAGGAAGCAACCTCCTGATCGCGCTTTCCAGGGTGGTGGGGAAATCGGGAAAGGTTGTCGTACTGGATAACCTTTCTGCAATTAAATCAAAAGACCCCTGGAATGTAACGCCCCTTCCGAACATCATGTTCGTTCTCGGAGATGTCCGGAGTGACATCGATCTGAAAAGAGTTTTCAAAGAAGACCCTACTCTAATATTTCATCTTGCAGCCTTTTTTGCCAACCAGAATTCGATCGACTATCCCGAAACCTCAGCGGAGGTCGATATCATCGGCCAGATTAAACTGCTCGAATGTTCGCGGCTTTCAAAGGTCGAGAAATTGATCTATGCCTCAAGCGGATGCGCAATTTACGGATCGTATCCCCAGCTTCCCCTGAAGGAAGAGTTTATCTCCATGCATTTAACCACCCCTTATCAGATTAATAAGATGACGGGGGAGATGTACTGTAACTTCTACCATCACCACTACGGTCTTCCGATCATCAATTGCAGGTTTTTTAACTCCTACGGGCCTGGTGAAGCTCCGGGTCAATACAGAAATGTTATCCCAAATTTTATCTATTGGGCCATGCTGGGTCGATCCCTTCCGATCACCGGAACTGGCGAAGAGACCCGGGACTTTACCTATGTGCTCGACCTTGCGCAGGGGCTCATCAAGGCTGGATACGAAAAGAAGGCAGTAGGTGAAAATTTTAATCTGGCGTCGGGGAAAGAGGTGCGAATAAGAGACCTGGCTGAGATGGTTAATAAAGCAACAGGCAATAAAGCGGAAATCAATTTCCGGGAAAGGCGTAAATGGGACACAAAGCCCCGATTGCTCGCCTCCATTGAAAAAGCCAGAGAGTTGATCGGATATCATCCACTGATCGATTTTGAAGAGGGCTTTCAGACCAACATCGAATGGTTTCGCGACCATTGGGAAAAGATCGAAGCCGCTGCCGATTTCCCGCCCGGGATGAGTAGCGCGGTCCGTGGAGCCGAATCCATTTGTGAACTCCAGGCCGAAAAATAGATGCGTTCAGAACCCTCGGGTTGTGATTCCCCGGACCCCAATCTCCCTGACTTAATTTTTAAGTCAGATTCACAGGTTAAAACTTCTGAGATGACACAGAACAAGATACCTTTGAAGTCCATCATTTCACCTGGAACCAGCCCTCCGACTTAACAATTGAGTCAGAACCCCTGATAGTTAGAAATCAGAGTTGTATCCATTCGCATTAACTTACGTAAGAGCCAAATAAAGGTAGCCTACTGTTTGAATCGCCTCCCCTGGCTTAATAATTAAGTCAGATTTGAATCACCCTGAGATCTCCCTGAAATATCCGCAAACCAGCAGAATAGAAAATCCTCTTTACTGAATAATTACTTTGCGGTCCGTGGGAAACAGATCCGATCCAGAAGAAGTCCTGGCCAAGCTTTTTGGGTCGATATCGAGGGCCAGAAGAGAAAAAAGGGGACAGGCTACTTTTTGATGATCTCTCTGACTGAATTTTTGAGTCAAATCTTACACCGCACCCATTTCATTTCCTTCATCTGACCCGAAAACATAAATCTTAGAGCCCTGAGCAGCCAGCCTCCCTGACTCACTTTTTGCGTCAGAAACCCCATAAATAGAAAGCCTGGCCAGTTGGGGAGCAGATTTGTCTCAATTGTTGCTTCGCCCAACTTGGGCTCTTCGTGAGATAGGTCGATCAAACTCCACAAACTGAAGAATCAAAGAAACCAAGGTAACCAGACTTTCTGAATCAATTTTTGAGTCAACTTTTCTGCCCATGAAAAAAGATCCGGATTCAGACGAAATGGAAGGAAAAAAGGGGACGGTTCTATTTTTGAGATAATAGTCCGGAGACCCCTGTCGAAGCGACCTTGTGA
>Ga0194126_10008379_pt1 | contig 14083 bp, 12 predicted proteins | sample TA2KigC150mmetaG_FD_148641 | JGI IMG/M metagenome (GOLD analysis project Ga0194126, IMG submission 148641) | Freshwater microbial communities from Lake Tanganyika, Tanzania - TA2015035 Kigoma Deep Cast 150m | ecosystem: Environmental > Aquatic > Freshwater > Lake | place: Tanzania: Lake... | reverse complement strand
AACGCTTATTTTTTCTTCGCTATCTGCTATATAGCTGCTGCAGCATTCTACGGTGCTGCTGCCCTGATGATTGTAAGACGTTGCGCAGTTGGAGCTTTTTGGTTCATAATCCATCATTTCAATAAACCTTAAAAATAAACTATAGTCTCTTGCAAAATTTATAAAATCCCTGATATCGCTGCTGTCAAGAAAACCAGTAATTACAACATTTAGCTTTATCTCTTTAAATCCAAGACCTGCTGCAGAAATTATATTATCTGTAAGGGTCCCCAGGTTTCCTCCCCTTGTAATCTTTGCATATTTCTGCGGATTCATGCTGTCAATACTTATATTAAGCCTGTTAATACCTTTATCACTTAGCGCTTTTAAATGCCTGCGCAAAAGAAGCCCGTTTGTTGTAAGTGATACATCTTCAATTTGCCTTATATTCTTCAAGCCTTCAACCAGGGTTATGATATCCTTTCTTACAAGGGGCTCGCCTCCCGTAAGCCTTATTTTTTTAATGCCTGCCTCTGCAAAAAGTTTTGCCGCCCTCAATAATTCCTCATAAGACAGCATGTCGCCGTGGCCCAGCATTTCAATTCCTTCTCCAGGCATGCAGTATACACAGCGGAGATTGCACCTGTCTGTAACAGACATCCTCAGGTAATCAATTTTCCTGCCAAAATTGTCGCAAAGCATATCTTTTGATTCTTTGTCTTCCAAAATCTTATTTTCTATTTTTCAAATAAATGCACTGAACTTGCTTTAAATGATGCTTTTATTCTTTTGCCGGCCATAAGGCCCATTCTTTCTATTGAATTTGCGGTGACAAATGATATTAATTTAAAACCGCAGTCCACTTCAATTTTTTTAAAAAAGCCAAAATCCTGTACTGCTGAAATACTTCCTTCTAAAAGATTTAATGCAGAAGAATTTTTTGAATAAGAATCGGGGCCGTATCCTGGCCCAACAGTTTCATCACTATAAAGAGTTACATCTTCCGGCCTGATTGCAGCAGTTACTGCCTGGCCGGGGCAGAACCCCGAAACTGCAAAAATGCTTGAGCCGTTTATTTTGACCCTGCATACATTATCTTTATTTTCAATAACAATTCCTTCAATCAAAGATTCAATTCCCACAAATTTTGCAACAAATTCATTTGCAGGCTTTGTAAAAACATCTGCCCTGCTGCCAGACTGTTCAATTTTGCCCTTATTGATAACTGAAATATAGTCTGCAAGCATCATTGCTTCATTCCTGTCATGAGTCACATATAATATGGAGCGGCCCATATCTTTTAAAACGCCAAACAAATCTTTTCGCAGGCCTTCTCTTGAAAGCTGGTCAATATTTGCCAGCGGTTCATCAAGAAGAAGTAGTTCAGGCTCAAGGACAAGCGACCTTGCAAGCGAGACTCTCTGCTGCTCCCCGCCGGAAAGGCTCTTCGGGTTCCTTAAAAGAAGTTTTTCAAGATGGAGTTTTTCAATAAGGTAATCAAAAACCTGCTTTTTTTCTTTTATTTTTATTTTTCTTAAATTAAGCCCTAAAATTATATTATTATACACTGACATATTGTATAAAAGCGGTTCCTGGAAAACGGCCGCCATCATTTTCCTGTACAGCGGCTTTTCTTTGCCTGATTTTAATATATCGGCGCCATTAAATATTATCTGCCCCTCATCGGGCTCTTCCAGCAGGTTAATAAGCTTTATAAGTGTGGATTTTCCTGACCCGTTTGGCCCTATCAGCACACAGGTTGTGTCTGAGCCAATTGAAAAACTGTCAATGCTTAAATCAAATGCGCCCGGGTAATTTTTTTTAAGGTTTTTTATCTCAAGAATCTGCCTGCCCATGACTTATTTTCTTTCTGCTGTATAAGCGTAAGCACTAAATTTACTGCAAATGCAAGGGCCAGAAGTATTATTACAAGCGCTATTGCCATAGCAAGGTTTCCCATACGAACAAACTGCACAGTTGCAGTTGTAAGTACCCTTGTCTGCCCTTTTATATTTCCTCCCACCATCATCACTGCGCCAACCTCAGATATAACTCCGCCAAAGCCTGCCATTACCGCTGCAAGCGTTGGCAGCTTTGCCTCATTTGCCATTATCCAGAGAACCTGCCACCGCCCCGCGCCGAGTGAAAGCGCCTGTGTTTTAAGACTGGGGTTTACCTGCTGTATTGCAGCAAGAGTCACTCCCGCAATTATAGGGGCTGCAATTAATACCTGGGCTATTACCATTGCAGTGGGCGTATACATTAGTTGCAGAAAACCAAAAGGTCCACTGCGCCAGAGGAAAACTGCAACAAGAAGCCCTGCGGCAACAGGCGGAAGGCCCATTCCCGTATTTATTATTGACACAACAAACCTCTTGCCTTTAAAATCATTGAGCCCAACTGCAAGACCCACCGGGATTCCTGCAATCATTGATATTATAACTGCAATGCCTGACACTTTTATTGTTAGCAGAACTATTTCATAAACTTCCCTGTTGCCGGATAACAGTAGTTCAAACGCCTGCTTTATTCCTTCCCATATAAGATCCATAATTTTTTATCTCTTGTGCCAATGTCTTTAATTATTTGCCTTGGATTGTAAATTATTGTTTAATTCAAAAAATCCCAAATTATTATTTTATTTAAATGGCAATTATTTTACTGCATCCGGGTAAAAAAGGGGCTCCCCGTATTTATCAATTCCAAATTCTTTGATAATGGCCTGAGCCTGCTCTCCTGTTATCCATTTAATAAATTCTATTGCGCCATCGTAATTTATTTTTAAACCAGGATGTTTTTCCGGGTTTACCGCTATTACCCCATAAGGATTAAAAAGAGCTTTATCTCCCCAAAACAGCTCAACAAGCGTAAAATTATCTTTCTGGGCAAGCCATGTTCCCCTGTCGGTTAAAGTGTGGCCCTGTTTTTCTTCAGCAATTCTTAAAGTCTCGCCCATGCCCTGCCCAGTTTCAATGTACCAGTTTCCTTCAGGGTCAATTCCTGAATTTTCCCAGGCAGCCAGCTCTTTTTTGTGTGTGCCGGAGCCGTCTCCCCTTGAAACAAATAAAAACTTTCCTGCAGAAATTGCCATTAATGCCTCTGCTACGCTGCCCATTGCCGATATGCCTGCAGGATCACCTTTTGGGCCCACTATTAAAAAATCATTATGCATTACATCCTTCCTGCCAACGCCGTAACCTTCCTTTACAAATGCGTCCTCAGCTTTTCTTGAATGCACAAGTATGACATCAGCTTCGCCCTTTTTCCCAAGTTCAATAGCTTCGCCGGTGCCAACGGCGATAACTTTTACAGTATAGCCGGTTTCTTTTTCAAAAACCGGTAGAATTGCATCAAACAGTCCGCTGTCCTGTGTGCTTGTAGTGGATGCAAGAATAATTTCCTTACCGGCGCTGCATGAGAAAAGCGGCAGCAGTAATAAAAAAAACAATGCGACAAGTGCCAGCACTGTTGCCAGTTTTTTAATTTTCTGCATTTAACCTGCTTTCCTAAAGGTTTTAAAGACAAATTTTTCCAAAGAAAAAACATTTAAATTAACCGTACCGGAAAGAAGAAGTATTCAAGAAAAAAGCCAGGAGGCAAACCCGCCATCTTAGCATTTAACCAGGCATTTCTGCATAAAAAAACCGGCACAAGGAGAATGCCGGCTATGCCTGTATGAATCTCCTTTCCAAACGGGAGGCTAACCGGTTTCCCTGTTAACCCTAACGCTCATCTTCCATGACGCATTTATCAAATGCCTTTGCCTTAAAAATACTTTTTGTAAAAACTATTTTCAGGGCACCCCCGATAAAATGTTTTAGGAATAATGAGTCGGAGAAAATATTTAATTTTGTTGGTTTATTTTATTGCCTTAATAAATAAATATCAACAGTTTCTTCCTTATAAATTGTGCTGGTGTCTTCAGGAAAAACAGCCAGCCCGTCAGCTTCAGCCATTGATGTGAGAATTCCTGAACCCTGCATGCCTGTGGGTTTAAAATAATACCCGCTGTCTGTTTTTTCAAGAACCACCCTGATAAAGTCAGTCCTTCCCTCCCTGTGCTTATAGTCCTGGGCTGCTTTTGCCTGGATTTTTATCCTGAAAAGATTTTTTATCAGCCATCATTTTTTTATAAGCGGCCTGACATACATTTCAAAACAAACCATTACTGAAACTGGGTTCCCGGGCAGGCCGAAAATAAATTTATCTTTATAGGATAAAAAAGCAAGCGGTTTGCCGGGCCTCTGGTTAACGCGCCAGAATATAAATTCTGCCCCAGTATCGGCAAGTATCTCCTTTACAAAATCATAATCACCGACTGAAACGCCTCCGCTTAAAAGAAGTATGTCGCATTCGCCAAGAGCAGCAGATATTTTGCCCCTTATAAGTTCTTTATCATCTTTTACAATTCCATACATTTTAAAATCTGCGCCCGCTTCCCGGGCCTGGGCCGCAAGAGAGTAGCTGTTACTGTCACGCACCTTGCCCTCATCCAGCTTATGGTTTATATCCACCAGTTCATCGCCTGTGGACAGTATTGCAACAAGTGGCGGCTTATAAATATCTATGAGATTTACACCTATTGAAGCCAGCACCCCTATATCTGCAGGATATATCTTTTTCCCGGATTTAAGCACTGTTTCACCCTTTTTAATATCCTCTCCCCTGTATCTTATATTTTGCCCCTCGTAAAATTCCCTGAACACAAGGACATCCCTGCCTTCTTTTAAAGCATCTTCTTTCATTACTACACAGTCACAGCCTGCAGGTATGGGCGCTCCTGTCATAATAGGAACTGCAAATCCTGATTCCACGGTTATATCGGGCACTTTTCCCGCAGGTATGTCTTCCTTGATTAGTTTCAGCCTCACAGGATAATTTTTATCTGCCCCTATTATGTCAACTGCCCTTACAGCAAATCCGTCCATTGCAGAATTATCATATGCAGGTATAAAGTCATTTGATATGATGTCCTGCGCAAGAACTTTTCCGCAGCCCGCAAGTATATCAACTTTTTTGGTTTTTAATTTTACTTCACATTCAAGCACCTTTGCCTGGGCTTCTTTTACTGAAAGCATCTAATATCTCCACTTTAAAGAATTTTTTACCATTTTTTTATTTTTTTGACTTTTTCCGCTGATGAAACTGAATCAAGAAGAGCGCTTATTTTTTTACCATTTATGGAAAAATCCCTGTCTATTTCATTAAACGGGACAAGCACAAACTTTCTTTCAAGTATTCCCGGATGGGGAAGCATAAGCAAATCTGAAATAATTTCTTCCCCGTTAAAATAAAGCAGGTCAAGATCAATTATTCTTGGCCCATACCTGGGGGAAAAAGGCTTCCTGCCCATGCTGTATTCAATTGATTTTAGCAGCCCTAAAAATTCAAATGCATTATAATGACTGTGACTTTTGCCCTGCAGTATCTGGCCCTTTAAAACAATATTATAAAAGCTGCCCTGTTTCTTTACATACATTGGCTCACTTTCATAAATTGAAGATACTTTTATTATCTTTATAAATTCATGCCCTGAAAGCCTGGCCACAGCATTTCTTAGATTTTCCTCCCTGTCAGCCAGGTTTGAGCCAATCGAAAGATAGAAAATCGCTCCATTTTTTGCAGTATCATTTTTAATGCCGGCAATTTCATTGCTATTATAATAAGCATTAACAGTTTCATCCTTTGAGTAAGTAAATTCAGCCCCCACTGATTCGATATCCTCTTTTATTGGAGGTGTTGTTTTTTCAACTTTTACTCTTGCCTCTAAAACACCGGGGAAATGCCTGAAGATTTGCGCGGATATTTCTTCAGTTATAGTTTCAAGCAAATCGTATTTACTGCTACTGTTAATCTCTTTTATTAGTGTTATAACCCGGGAATAATTAACTGTTGCCTCTATGTTATCATCATAATTGCTGCCAGTTTTAAAAGTTTTTTTAGCAAGCTTTAACCTTATATTGAAAAGAAATTCCTGGCCATTTTCTTTCTCTTCAATGTTTACGCCATGATAACCAAATAGTTTTAAATTTTTTATAATTATTTCAAACATTTGTAAAAAAATAACTGATTCTATTTATATGTTTTTTATTGCTGCTGCTATTTTTAGAGCATTTACAGTTTGCGCCACGTCATGCACCCTTAAAATATTTGCCCCATTTATAAAGGAATAGACAGCAGCAGCAATACTTCCTTCAAGCCTTTGCCCTGCAGGCGCAGGTTTGCCTTTTTCTTTTCCAAGCAAGGCCCCGATAAATGATTTTCTTGAGGCGCCAGCAAGTACAGGATACCCCATATTCCTGAAATCCTTAAGCCTCTGTATGATATAAAGATTGTGCTCAAGAGTTTTTCCAAAACCAATGCCGGGATCTATTATAATGCTTTGCGAATTTATGCCTGCCTGTTTTGCATAATCTGCCTGTAAATACAGAAAATCATATATTTCATCTATTAAGTTTTCATAAACAGGGTTTTCCTGCATATTTTCCGGCGTGCCTTTTATATGCATAATTATAAGCCCTGCCCCTAAATCTGAAACAGCTGCAGCCATATTATCATCAAAAGTAAGCCCGCTAATATCATTTATTATGTCTGCGCCGTTTGCAACAGCCTCAATTGCAACTTCATGCCTGTATGTGTCACATGAAATAAGTATATTGTTTTTATAAAAATTATTATCTTTTAGCCTGGCATCAATTGCTTCCCTTGCATATTTGATGGGCGGCAAAACCCTGCTTAATTCAATCTCAATGCTCACAGGTTTTGAGCCGGGCCTTGTGGACATGCCGCCAATATCAATAATTCCGGCGCCTTCTGAAATAATGGCATCAATTCTTTGCCTTATATCCTTTTCATTGAAATATTTTCCGCCATCATAAAAAGAATCATCCGTCACATTCAGTATACCCATTATTAACGGGGATTCTTTTTTTATATCAATAATTTTTTTGCCTGCTTTGTATATAGAAGTGGCCTGCCCCTTATTTAAAAAATCAATATATTCTATAATCTCTGTTGAGAGTTTTTTTAAACCAAACGGCTGGACTTTTATTTTATCCGCCAGGCTTTTCATGGATTTTTCAGTTCCAAGTATTATTACATCAACAAGGCCTTCCAGTTGTATTAAATTATCCCTGGAAGTTACGACATCACCATTTCTTGCAAGCATTTCCTGCTTTAAAATATCAGCTCCACGGGGGTTGAGCCCTTTTACTTTCAGTGCAAGGGGGAATATCTTGTTTACCATGATAACCTGGCCGGCTGCAGTTGAACCTATTTTTGCAAATTCATCCAGACCCTGCTTTTTGGTTTTTATATCTAATTTTCTTATTCTGTATCCCATAAGTCCCTGTATTATTATTTGCCTGCTTTAATAAGCGCCATTGCTTCAGCGCGAGATGCCGGATTTTGCCTGAAAAGGCCCCTTACTGCCGATGTAACAGTTATAGTATTTGGCTTTTTGACTCCTCTTATGCTCATGCAGAGGTGCTCAGCTTCAATTATAACCATAGCGCCCCTTGGCTCAAGCTTTTTCATTATTGCATCTGCAACTATTGTTGTGAGCCTTTCCTGCACCTGCAGCCGCCTGGAGGCCACTTCCAGGACCCTGCTTAACTTGCTCAGCCCAACTATTTTGCCCGATTTATTGGGCACATAGGCAATATGCGCTTTGCCTACAAATGGTACCATGTGATGTTCGCATACTGAATAAAACGATATATCCTTAACTATTATCATTTCGTCATGATTTTCATCAAATAAAGGCTGGAGCAGTTCCTCAGGTTCTTTGCCTATGCCGCTGAATAGCTCCTCATACATTTCAGCAACCCTCTGGGGGGTCCTTGCCAGGCCTTCACGCTGCACGTCCTCGCCTATTCCTTTAAGTATTAATCTTACACCTTCTTCTATTAATTTCTTGTCCACTTTTTTGAACTCCTTTTGAAAAGCAAATCAAACAGTTACTGTTTATTATGATATCATGAAAATCTGCAATAAAAATAAGTGTATAAATCTTTAAATACTCATCTTGATATATATATTGTAATAATAACATATCATGCAGACTTGTGTCAGCACGCAATTATTATCCAGTGATTTTAAAGCTGGCACCTTCAATATAATATGGAATGTATTTTTAAACCTCTATTGCAAAAAGCGGAAAGTATTTTTAAAACTTTCCGCTTTTATATTATTAAAATATCAGCCCTGAAATCATTCAAGAAAAAAATTCATGCTTGCATGAGCTGCAGGATTTGAGTCGATCACTGCTTGCCGCCTTGCTCCCCATGCTCTGACAGTGAAGATTTGACCCTGCTCCTGGCACGGTTTCTGCCGCCATTATCACTGCTTTTATCCGCATTCTTTTTAGCGCCTGCCGGTTTTGAAGCTGCTTTCTTAGCGCCGCCTGTATCATTGTCGCCGTTTTTTATTTTCTTCTGGCTCTTGACATTAAACAGCATGTTCATAACCTGTTCCCTTGAAAGCGTCTCTTTTTCTATAAGAGTATTGGCAAGCATGGTTAAAGCTTCCCTGTTTTCACTTAGTATGACGCGCGCCTTTTCATAACAATCAGTTATTATACTGTTTATTTCTTTATCAATTGCAGAGGCTACTTCCTCACTGTAATGCGGCCTTGAGATAATCTCTTTGCCCAAAAACACTTCTTCTTCATCAGTCTTGTATGTGACAGGTCCTATACTTTTACTCATACCAAACTCAGTTACCATTTTGCGTGTCAGCTTTGTTGCCCTGTCAAGGTCATTTTGCGCCCCGCTTGTAATATCATCAAAGTTCATCTCTTCACTTACCCTGCCGCCAAGAAGCTGGGTAACATTGTCCAGCAGCTCTTTTTTAGATTTTAAGTATTTATCCTCTTCAGGAAGTGTAATAACATAACCAAGCGCCCTTCCCCTTGAGATAATTGAAATCTTATGAATCGGGTCAGTATTTGGCAGTATATGTGAAAGAAGTGCATGTCCTGCTTCATGATACGCAATTATTCTTTTTTCTTCTTCAGATATTACCCTTGTTTTTTTCTCAGGTCCCGCTATTACTCTTTCAATAGCATCTTCTATCTCAAACATGCTTATCTTCTTCTTATTGTGCCGTGCCGCAAGAAGTGATGACTCATTGAATATATTTGCAAGGTCCGCCCCGGTAAATCCGGGGGTTTCCTTTGCAATTGTCTTTAAATTTATATCTTTATCAAGAGGCTTTCCTCTAGCATGTATCTCAAGTATTTGTTCCCTTCCTACAAGATCCGGCCTGTCAACGCCAATCTGGCGGTCAAACCTGCCTGGCCGAAGTAGCGCCGGATCAAGAATATCAGGCCTGTTAGTTGCAGCAATAAGTATTACTGTGCTGTCCTGGTCAAATCCGTCCATTTCAACAAGCAGCTGGTTTAAGGTCTGTTCGCGCTCATCATGGCCGCCCCCAAGGCCTGCTCCCCTGTGGCGCCCAACTGCATCTATTTCATCCATAAATATTATTGAAGGCTGTGATGCTTTTGCCTGGCCGAACAAGTCCCTGATGCGCGATGCGCCAACACCCACAAACATTTCAACAAATTCTGAACCGGATATTGAAAAGAAGGGCACACCGGCTTCCCCTGCTACAGCGCGGGCAAGCAGTGTTTTGCCTGTCCCGGGAGGGCCGTAAAGCAGCACCCCTTTTGGAATCTTTGCGCCCATAGCCTTAAACTTTGAAGGATTTTCAAGAAACTCCTCAATTTCCCGAAGCTCCTCAATGGCCTCATCTGCGCCTGCAACATCCTTGAAGGTCACCCTGGTCTTTGACTTGTTTGCAACGCGGGCCCTGCTTTTTCCAAACTGCATGACTTTTGATCCGCCTCCCTGAAGCTGGTTCATCATAAAAAATATAAGGCCGAATATAAGGAGGAATGGCAGGGCGCCTATAAGCAACTGCACCCATATTGACTGTTTCTGGTTGTCAACCAGAAATGGTATATTTTTTTCAAGAAGCAGTGCCGTAAGATCATAGTTTTCAAGATATGAAACTTTAAAGGATGAGCCGTCTGTAAGCTTGCCCTCTATTATTTTGTCTGAACCTTTGATATTTAAAGGCTCGGCAGTATTTATTTCATTATTATTGACTTTTTCAACAAACTCATTTAAATTCAGCTCTTTAACCTGCGGCGCCATAAAAAGCGGATTCCTGAATATAAGGAATATAACTACAATAAGCAGGATTAAAAGAGCTATATTCTTAAAACTTCTTTTCAAATTAAAAACAACTCCTTTTATGCTAAAATTTCAATGCTATTATATATTATTTTGTGCAATTAAGAAAATGCCATAAAACATGTATTGGGGATTTTTACAAAGTTTTTACACTTTAAAGCAGCCAGCAGATTTTGTATGATTTTTTAAGCTTTAAAACAAAGGTAAATTATTATACATTTTTTAGCAATTTATATAATAAAAATGCTTTAAATAAAAGCCACTGACGGTTGTTTTTATTTAAAGCTTTTATTCTTCAATATAGCCAATATATGCAAGGTTCCTGTATTTTTCCCCCACATCAAGACCATAGCCTATGACATATTTGTTTGGTATGTCAAACCCCTTATATTTAACTTCATTTGAGGTTTTCCTCGGGACATTTTTATCAAGAAGCGCGCACACTTCTATGCTTGCGGGATTTCTTGCTTTAAGATTCTTGATAAGATAATTAAGGGTTCGGCCGCTGTCTATAATATCTTCAATTATTATAATATCCCTGCCTTCAATATTTGTGTCAAGGTCTTTTGTAATTCTTACAATGCCTGAACTTACGCGGGCATTTCCGTAGCTTGAAACTGCCATAAAATCAAACATCACGGGAATCTTTATATACCTGCATATATCTGCAACAAAAATAAACGAACCCTTAAGGATTGCGACAAGAACCGGCTTTTTATCTCTGTAATCCTTTGTTATAAGCTTACCTAGCTCCGAAACTTTTTTTCTTAAAGTTTTTTCATCAATAAGTACTCTTATGTCATTTTCACTAACCATATTAATAATAAATATCCTTTTAAATTTATTAAATGATATATTTAAAATAATAACACTAAATATCAAAAATTTTTATATATAATATTTTTTTTGTTTTTCTTTTAATTTTGACTCTGTTATCAATCCTGTGTCTTCCCACCCATATTATTTTTTCTTCATCTAAAAACACCGGTATTTTAATTCTTTCGCTTACAGGAATTTTTTCATCTATAAAGAAATCATGAAGTTTTTTGTGTTTATTCATGCCAAATGGCATAAAAGAATCGCCCTCTTTTTGCTTCCAGGTTCTCAAATAAACTGGAAAGCGGACTTTATCAAAATCCATATAAGCCTCAGCTGCCTTATTTGTTTTTTCTTTTAATAATTTTTCAATATCCTTATTCTTTCTGTTTTCTGATAGTTTTTCTTTAACTTCCTCTATATTTAATATTTCAGAAAAAACAGCAATGCCAAGACTGTCTGCTTTTATTTTTTTGCCCGGCTCAATACTGTACTTCTTAATGGCTTTTTTGTCCAAAAATACTGCGCCATTGCCATAACTGATAAAAATCTTAAGCAAGTCACATTCCTTTTTTACTTTTATACCGTCTGCAAAGCTTACCGTCTTATTTTCCCCGCTGGCAAACGCAAATTCTAAACAGCTTTGAAGGCTTGCGCTTTTAATATCTGCAGTGCCGCCCATAATGGCATTTACCGCAGCAATTATAACCCTCCTTTTAAATGCATCAGGAAATTGGCTCAACCTTGAAAGAGGTATTTCAATTCCTGTAATTTCAGGCTTTAAAGCTTGCTGCTGCAAAAAGGATTTTTCATGCTTATTTTCTTCTTTTACTTCCGTATTTTTCAAACCCGAATATTTATTTATCTTAGCAGCTTTTTTAAATATTGCCTCTTTTTCAAGATAGCTGCCGGCAAGCTCTGATAAATATTTATCTTCTTCCCTCAATATTTTAATTGTATTTAAAATTGCTTTTTCAAATCCCAGCTTTATATTTTTCCGGATAAACGGCAGCAGGAGGTTTCTTATTTTATTGCGCAAATATGTATTTTCGAGATTGGTTTTATCTATGCAGTATTCTAAATTATTTTTTTCAAGGTAATCTATTATTTCGGCTCTTGAGCATTCAATTATGGGCCTTATAAACATTTTTTCAACCGGCCTTATGCCGCCCAGGCCCCTCATCCCTGAGCCCCTTAAAAGATTGATAAAAAAAGTTTCAAGATTATCATCAGCAGTATGGCCCACTGCAATTTTTTTTATGCCATTTGCATTTACAGTTTCTGAAAGGAAATTAATCCTTAATATTCTTGCTCCCTCCTGGAAGGAAAACCTGTTTTGAATGCACCATTTGCCTGCATCGATTTGCTCCTTAAAAAGTTTTAAGCCAAGGCGCCTGCAAAAAGATTCGACAAAGTCTGCATCTTTTGCTGAACCACCCTGCCTTGTCATATGATCCAGGTGAGCACAGTAAATTTTTAACCCATAAAAATCCCGTAGCTGCAAAAGAGCATGCGCAAGAAATATAGAGTCCGGCCCGCCGGATAATGATACCAGCACAGAATCGCCATATTGGAGCATATGGTAATTCTTTATTGTTTTTCTTACTGTTTCTATAACACTATTTTGCTGCATTTTATCCTAGCCTGCAGAGTAGTTTAACCTTAAAATACTTTTTGCCAGACCGCTTTTTTCATCTATTTCAATAATGGCCCCATTTATCCAGATATCGCTTCCGGAAACTACAAATTTCTGGGGCATCATTTTTAAAAACCTCTCTATAATAAGCTCTTTTTTTACGCCTATCACCGAATCACGGGGCCCGGTCATTCCCACATCAGAAATATATGCCGTACCTGCGGGAAGTATGCGCTCATCTGCTGTCTGCACATGTGTGTGGGTGCCAATAACAGCGCTTGCCCTTCCGTCAAGATACCAGCCCATGGCAATTTTTTCGCTTGTTGCTTCTGCATGAAAATCCACGATTATTAAAGAAGTTATTTTGCTTATTTCATCAAGAATTTCATCTGCTTTCCTGAAAGGGCAATCATATGAATCCAGGAAAACGCGGCCGCATAAATTTATGACCGCAACTTTTTTATCTCCTGTTTTTTTTGACGAAAAAATATAATAGCCATTGCCGGGAGTAGAGGGAGGAAAATTTGCAGGTTTTAAAAGCCTTGGTTCATTATCTATATAGTCATATATCTCTTTTTTTTTGTAAATATGATTGCCGGATGTCAGCACATCAATTCCAGAACTTAAAAGCATGTCTGCAATCTGGGGGCTTATGCCAATGCCGCCTGCGGCATTTTCACCATTTGCAATTACAATATCAATTTCATTATTATTAATTACCCAGGGCAAATCCCGCACTGCTGCAGTGCGGCCGGGATTTCCAATAATGTCTCCCAAAAAAAGTACTTTCATTTAAACCTTTCTTATTTTTTTTGATGCAACAATAATAGCCAAAAAATACTTCAGTTCCAGAAATTTATTTTCCAGGTATCAGCAGAATCCTTTATTAGGGAAACCTCAATATCCTTGTATATTTTTTCTTCGCCATCATAAGTGTCAATAAGATCAATTCCTACAACAGCAATATTGTTTTTAACTTCTATCCATTTTGCATCAACTTTTATAATCGATGTCACATCTTTAAATTCATCCTCAAAGTCTTTGAAAGTGCGATATTCATGCTTTTCTGTATAAATATATGAATATGCCCTCTCATAATCACTTTCAATAACTGCATCAAAAAACTCCTGCACTGTCTGCACTGCCGCTTTTTCAGTATCGCTTTTATTAATCCTGCTTACAATATTATTTTTAAAATCTGTAATCATGGCACAGCCGGAAATTGCCAATATGGCTAAAAATACAACTGTAATTACAATTGCGGCCATATAATATCTTTGATTGCTTAAATGATTCATTTGATTAATATATCAAAATGGTTTTATAAAAAACAGCATGAATTTAAGGAGTGCGGTAAACAAGGAATTTGGTAGCGGGGATAGGATTCGAACCTATGACCTTCGGGTTATGAGCCCGACGAGCTACCAGACTGCTCCACCCCGCAAAAAAGAAT
>Ga0194126_10008372_pt1 | contig 14087 bp, 12 predicted proteins | sample TA2KigC150mmetaG_FD_148641 | JGI IMG/M metagenome (GOLD analysis project Ga0194126, IMG submission 148641) | Freshwater microbial communities from Lake Tanganyika, Tanzania - TA2015035 Kigoma Deep Cast 150m | ecosystem: Environmental > Aquatic > Freshwater > Lake | place: Tanzania: Lake... | reverse complement strand
GCCTGCTAGCCCGCCGGCCTATTTCCTGGCATCGCTGGCGCGCTTGCCGCGCATGATGCCTTCGATCGCGTAGTTCCCTTCATGGCAGGCGTACTCGTAAATCCGGTACTCCGGATCCGCCGTGAGTGGAAACGACACGGTCCAGGGCCGCGTGTAGATCTCCGGGTCGTCAATCGTGGCCGAGTAGCTGATCTCTTTCGCAGACGTGCGTGTGAAACGCTCGACGACACGCAGGCGATCGGTGTGCCTGATGCCCTTGATGCGGCCGCCTGCCTGGCTCGTCGAGATCCACCCAAGGTTGTTGAAGTTGGTCGTCTCGACGACCAGCGTGTCGCCGTCCCATCGGCCGCGCGGCTCGCCGTTCCACAACTTGTGATGCGCAGGCAGCGCGGCGCGCGGTGCGAGGGGGATGATGCGTGCGTCGTGAATCATCTCGTAATGGATCACCACGTAGTCGGGAAACTGCAGGATCTCGTAGGCGTTGTTGTATCCGGCCGGCAGGATGCCGCCGGGAATGCCGCGCGTGATGCAGCGGTCCCACGGACTCATCGTCTCGATCTGGTCGCCGTAGGCAGCCCACATGTCATCGCGGCGCTTCTCTTCGGCAGGCCGGACCGGGACGCGTCCGTCGGGCGGCTCAACAACCAGCGACGTCTGGCGGGTGCTGAGCACGGTCGTGCCGCCATCGAGCCAGAACTGGTTATAGCTCTCGAAGCGGCCGGGAATCGGCTTGTCCGCTTCAGCCCGTCTCGCCGCAGCAGCTTCCTCGAATGCCCGCGCTTCGTCCTCGGTCAGGAATGCCTTGTCCTTGAAGGCGGCCGGCCGCTCAAGCGGCGTAATCGTTGCGTTGGTCCAGACGCCCTGCAGGTCGGGCAAGCCATCGGTGGTGCGGGGCACCGTCCATGGCTTGGCCCGGGTCTGGGCTGAAAGCGAAACGCCGAACAGCACGACGACGACTACGGCAGTGAAGCGTCGAACCATGCCCGTAACCTTACACCGATGTAATCCCCAGGTAACGCTCCTGAAAGCCCGTCTGGCGTCTCAAGACACAGGAGGGTTGGGACATGTCCCGTTCATTCTTGAGAAGTTCCGCATTGGTCCTCGGCCTCGGCCTGGCGTCTGCGGGCGCGTGGAGCGTCACGCCGGTCGCGCCGAAAGCGGTCGAGGCATCGGTGTCGGTGCAGCCGGCCGCGAATCCTGGCCGGGTTGCGCATGACGGGTATGCCGACATTGTCGCGAAGGTCACGCCGGCCGTCGTGACCATCCGCACAGAGGCGAGGGCGTCCGCTCGGTTCACGCAGCTGCCGCAGTCACCATTCGACGGCACGCCGTTCGGCGATCTCTTCGGGCAGCGCGGGCGCGGCCGTCAGGCACCAGCGCCGTTGCAGCGTGGTCTCGGCTCGGGCGTCATCGTCAGCCAGGAGGGCTACATCCTGACGAACCATCATGTGGTCGGCGACGCCACGACGATCAACGTCGAGCTGTCGGATCGCCGCCTCGTTGAGGCGAAGCTGGTCGGCTCGGATCCGGCGAGCGATCTGGCCGTCGTGAAAATCGACACCAAGGGCCTGGCGACCCTGCCGATTGGCGACTCGAACAACATGCGCGTCGGTGACGTGGTGCTGGCGGTCGGCAATCCGCTGGGTGTCGGACAGACCGTGACGATGGGCATCGTCAGCGCGAAGGGCCGTGCGACCGGTTTTGGCAACGGCAGCTACGAAGACTTTCTGCAGACCGACGCGCCGATCAACCAGGGCAACTCCGGTGGTGCGCTGGTGAACACCAAGGGCGAGCTGATCGGTATCAACTCGCAGATTCTGTCGCCCTCGGGCGGCAACATTGGCATCGGCTTCGCGGTGCCGTCGAACATGGCGAAGAACGTCATGGACCAGCTCGTGCAGCACGGCCGCGTGCGGCGCGGATTGCTTGGTGTCAGCGTGCAGGGCGTGACGAACGATCTCGCGGCCGGCCTGGGTCTCGCCAGGGCCGAGGGCGCGCTGGTGAGCGGTGTCACGGCAGGCGGTGCGGCTGAGAAGGCCGGCATCAGGCGCGGCGACGTGATTCTGAGCTACAACGGCCGTCCGGTAGTCGACACCAACGCGTTCCGCAACGAGATTGCGGCGACCAAGCCGGGCACCATCGTCACGCTGGACGTGATGCGCGAGGGCAAGACGAGCGAGGTGAAGGCGACGCTGTCGGAGCTGGCAAGGTCCAACGACGATGATCGGGAGGGTGAAGGCAGCGAGCGGGCGTCGTCGAGGTTCGGCCTGACAGTCGAACCGATCACGCCCGAGATCGCGCGGCGGCTCGACCTCGACCGTGGCACGCGCGGCGTCGTGATCGTGGACGTCGATCCCTCGGGTGCGGCGGCATCGGCCGGCCTGAGGGAGGGCGACGTGATTCAGCAGGTGAACGGGCGTTCGGTCCGCACACCGGAAGAAGTGCGGGAAGCGCTGACCGCGTCCGCCGACCGCCCGGCGGTCCTGCTGATTCATCGCGGCGGCGACACCGTTTTCGTCCCGATGCGGTAGATGTAACGGGGACTGACCCCACACCCCCGGAAATCGTTTCAATTTCTGCAGCACGGAGCAAAAACTGAGATGATTTCCGGGAGTGTGGGGTCAGTCCCCGTTACAAATGAGACTCGATAGGCGGCTCAGGGAACGCCATCCCGAGCTTTCGTGGAGGCAGATCCGCGAGGCGATTGAAAAAGGGCAAGTCACCGTCGACGGCCGGGTTCACAACGATCCCGGCCTCGACGTGTACGGCAACGCGATCGTCGAGCTGAACCTCAATCGCCCGGCGCAGCCTCGCGCCCGGGCGTCGTTCGATATCCTCCACGAAGACGACCAGATCCTCGTCCTCAACAAGCCGGCCGGGCTGTTGTCGATTCCTTCAAGTCCCGAAGCGGGGTCATCCGAAGACACGGTCCTGCGACGCGTCCGCGAATACATGGAGTTCAAACGCGGTCGCAAGTCCTACGTCGGCATGCTGCATCGCCTCGATCGCGACACGTCGGGGTCGCTGGCCGTGGCGCTGTCGAAAGACGCACACGCCGCCGGGCGCGAACTCTTCAAGCACCATCGCTTCGAGCGTCACTACCTGGCGCTGGTCCAGGGCATCCCGGCGCGCGATCAGGGCACCATCGAGGCGCGCATATCCACGGGCTATCGCGACGGCCGCCGCAAACTCGTGGGCGTGGACGCGCGCGGGCTGGATGCCAGGACCGACTACAAGGTGCGCCAGCGGCTGAAGGATGCCGCGTTGCTGGAATTGCGGCTGCACACCGGACGCCAGCACCAGATTCGCCTGCATCTCGAGAAACTCGGACATCCGTTGATTGGCGAGCGCGTCTACTCCACGCAGGAAGGGGCCACGGCCGCAAAACGCAATATGCTTCACGCGTGGACACTGGCCTTCCCGCATCCCTTGACCGGACAGCGCATCGCCGTCGAGGCACCGTTGCCGGCTGATTTCGTCAAGACCATGACGCGGCTGGCGATGATCGCGGTGCTGGCCCTCTGCGCGCTCCCGGCGTGGGCACAGACGACGATCTCTTCCCCGGATGGCCGCCGGCAACTGCAGGCGATCCAGGCGTCCGGCCCGGTCGTGGTCGACGGCACGCTCGACGAAGAGGTGTGGAAGCGCGCGGCGCCGGCGATCGACTTCATCCAGGCCGATCCACTCGAAGGGCAGCCGGCGACCGAGCTCACCGAGGTGCGCGTGGCGTACGACGGCGACTATCTCTACATCGGCGCCACGTGCCGCGACTCCAATCCCGCGGGGATGGTCGTCAACGAGATCCGCAAGGACTTCGCCGGCCGCGACCAGGACACGTTCGAAGTCCTGCTCGACACCTTTGCCGATCGCCGCAACGGCTTCGTGTTCTCCACCAACTCCGCCGGCGCCAAAGCCGACACGCAAGTAACCAACGAAGGGCGCGACGTCAACACCAACTGGGACGCGGTGTGGTGGGTGGCGGCACGACGCACGGCCGATGGCTGGACCGCGGAATTTCGCATTCCGTTCAAGACCCTGCGATTCGAGGCCGGCGAGGGCAGAACGTGGGGCATCAACTTCGCGCGGCGCGTGCGCCGGAAGAACGAACTGAGCTACTGGTCGCCGGTATCGCGCGCCTACTCGATCTTCCGCGCCTCGTCCGCCGGCACCCTGCTCGGGCTGCCGTCCCTGCGCCAGGGCCGCAACCTCCGCATCAAGCCGTTCCTCGCGGCGGGCACCGTGCGGGGCATCGGTGAGGACAGTTTCGATCCCGACGTCACGGCGGGCGTGGACGTGAAAGTCGGCGTGACGCCCTCGCTCACGCTCGACGCGACCATCAATCCCGACTTCGCCCAGGCGGAAGCCGACGAGCAACAAGTCAACCTCACGCAGTTCAGCCTGTTCTTCCCCGAGAAGCGCGAGTTCTTCCTCGAAAACGCCGGCATCTTCTACTTCGGCGACATCCCACGCAATTCGCGATCGGTGGCGCGGTTCCGTCCGCCCGAGGAAGATCTGCTGCTGTTCTTCAGTCGCCGCATCGGGCTGAACCGCACCGGGCAGCAGGAACCGCTGCATGGCGGCGTGCGGCTCACCGGGCGCGCCGGCGCCTACACGCTCGGCCTGATGACGATGCAGAGCAAGGGCGAGGATGGTCGGGCCAGCGCCAACTACACGGTGGCTCGCGTCCGCCGGGACCTGTTCCGCAGTTCCGACGTTGGCGCCATCATCCTGTCGCGCGAGCCCAACGGCAGCAGCGCCGACTTCAATCGCGTCGTCGGCGTCGACACCAACTTCCGGTTCTTCAGGAACCTGAGCGTCAACGGGTTCTTCGCGCGCTCCGAATCGCCGGGCGTGGTCACCGATCAGGATGCCGCGAAGGCGTCGATTGGCTGGGAGGACAGCAAGAAGCGCCTGCAGACGTCGATCATGACGATCGGCGAGGGCTTCCGCGACGACCTCGGATTCGTGCGCCGCACCGGCGTCACGCGCCAGTTCTACGATGCGGCGTGGTGGCCGGAGCCTGAAGCGCTGCGCAGGCGCGGCATTCGCCGGCTGGAGCCGCACGCCCGCGTGTGGACCTACACCGATCCGTCAGGCGAACTGGTCAGCCGCACCGGTCACATTGCCAACCAGACGACCTGGGACAACGGCTCGTACATGGAGTACGCGTTCGAGCCGCGGGCGGAGTCGATCTCGAAGCCGTTCAACATCGCGCCGGGCGTGGCGATTCCGCCGGGGCGCTACCACTGGACTCAGCACCTGCTGCTGTTCGAGGGCGATCGCAGCCGCGCGCTGTCGGGATCGATTCGCTACACCACCGGCGGATTCTGGAGCGGCTCGCAGCACAACGTGCAGACCAGCGTGTTGTATCGCCCGAACCAGCGGATGGTGTTCGACCTTGGCCTGCAGGTGACGAAGATTTCGCTCGACCTCCCGGATACCGAGTTCACCACCACGCTGGTCAACCTCCGCACCGGCTACTCGTTCAGCTCGAACATGTTTCTCGACACGCTGCTGCAGTACCGCAACGACGTGAAGCAGTTTTCAGCCAACCTGCGTTTCAACCTGATTCACCGCCCGCTGAGCGATTTTTTCGTGGTTTACAACGAATCGCAGTTCACCGATGCGGCACAAACGGCAGGCCGCGGCCTGGTGGTGAAATACACACAAATGTTTGCGTTTTAACTATCATTCCGGCCATGAGACAGTCGTTGGCCGGCATCCTGTGCCTGGCGGCGCTCGCCGCCTGCAGCACCAGCGCTCCCTCCACTCCCGCGCCGTTCTCCGTCGTCGAAGCGACCATTCCGGACATGCGGCAGGCAATGCAGGACGGCCGCACCTCATCGCGGAAGCTGGTGGAGCAGTACTTGCAGCGCATCGGGATGTACGAAGACCGGCTCAACGCCACGATCGCGGTCAATCCGAAGGCGCTGGACGAAGCGGACCGGCTCGATCGTGAGCGCGCCTCCGGCAAGGTGCGGGGCCCGCTGCACGGCATTCCGATCGCCCTCAAGGACAACATCCACACCACCGACATGCCGACCACCGGTGGGGCGATCGCGTTCGAAGGCTTGATGCCGCCCTACGAAGCGACCTTGACGACGAACCTCCGCGAAGCCGGCGCGGTCATCATCGCCAAGACGACGCTCACCGAGCTGGCGAACTTCGTCGCCAACGGGATGCCCGGCAACTACAACGCGCTGGTGGGCTACGCCATGAATCCCTACGACCCGCGACGCGATCCTCGAGAGGCGACGGGCGACGGCAGGCCGGTGCTCAACACGGGTGGATCGAGCTCCGGTGCCGGCACCGCGGCAAATTTCTGGGCCGCCAACGTCGGCACCGAGACATCGGGGTCCATCCTCAGCCCGGCGAACCAGAACATGCTCGCCGCCATCAAGCCGACCGTGGGGCGCATCAGCCGCTACGGCGTGATTCCGATCACCGCCGATCAGGACACGGCCGGCCCGATGGCGAGAACGGTCACTGACGCGGCGATCCTGATGGGCGCGCTGGAGAGCGCGTCACCCGATCCGAACGATGCCGCCACCACAACCTGCCAGGCGCCGCCGAATCGCGACTACACCCCCTTCCTGAAGGCCGAGGGATTGAAGGGCGCGCGCATTGGCATTCCGCGGGCAAATTTCTACGATCGCCTCACACCCCCGGGTGAGAAGAATCCGCGAGGCGGCCTGAACGAGGCCCAGGCCCGGTCGATGGCCGATGCCATCGAGGTGCTGAAGCAACAGGGCGCCACGGTCATCGACGCCGACATCCCGAGCGTCGTGGACCAGGATCCACGGAACAACTTCCTGCTGTGGGGCGGCGGCTGCAGTAACGGGCCGCGCGACCCGAACTGCGCGTCGCCGTTGTGGTACGGCATGAAGCGCGACTTCAACGCCTGGCTCGCGTCGCTGGGTGACCGGGCGCCGGTGAAAACGCTCGCCGCGTTGCGCGCGTTCAACACGGCGCATGCCAACCGCAACGCCATCAAGTACGCACAGGCGAACCTGGATCGCTCGGACGAGCTCGATCTCCAGAAGGACCGCGACAAGTGGCAGCGCGATCGCGACAACGACATCCGCCTCGCCGCCACGCATGGCATTGACGAAGTGATGAAGGCGCAGCAGCTCGACGCGCTGCTGTTCCCCGGAGCCAGCGGCGCCGGCATTGCCGCCAAGCCTGGCTACCCGACCGTGATTGTGCCGTTCGGATTGTTCGTGCCACAGCCTCCGCCACCCGGCGGCCCCGGCCCCGCGCCGGCGCCATACCCGGAAGGCTTTACGCTCGCCCCCGCGCCCTACGGCGTCAGCTTCACTGGCATGGCCTGCAGCGAGCCGCGACTGATTGAGCTGGCCTATGCCTTCGAGCAGGCGACGAAGAAACGAGTGCCGCCGCCAAACATGCCCTAGCGGCGTCTAATCTCATGGCACTGATCCTCGATCCCGACACTGGGCCGTTCCTACGGAACGGCCGCGAGGCCTCGATGAGCAGCGGTGGCAGAATTTTTTATTTCGTTGAGCCGCTCCACTAAATGGACGACAAGAAGCCGATCGCCGTCATTGCCGTGGTCCTGACCGCGCTCATAGGGGGCGGCGCGTGGTGGTACCTGCGCCCGACCGAAACGCCAGCGAACACCTCGCCGGCCGCCGTGACGGCTACCGAGGCGCCGATTGAGAAGCCGGCGCCTCCGGTCAACCTGCCGCCGCTGGATCAGATGGACGACTTCCTGCGTCCGCTGCTCTCGGCCCTGTCGGCCTGGCCCGAACTGGTGCGCTGGCTCGCCACCGATGATCTCGTCCGCCAGCTGGCGTTCGCGCTGGATCACGCCTCGAAGGGCAACTCGCCGGCGCGCGACTTCAAGGTGATCGCGCCACGCGGCGCGTTCCAGGCGTCGGGCCGCGGCGTCCGGCGCACGATCGATCCACGCAGCTATCAGCGCTACAACAGCCTGGTCGATACGCTGGTATCGATCGATGCGTCGGCGGCGGCACGCATCTACAAGACCATCAAGCCGCGCCTCGACGAGGCCTACCAGGGCCTTGGGAACAAGAACCGCACTGTTGACGATGCGATGCACGAGACGCTGGAGATCCTGTTCGATACTCCGCTGATTAGCGATCCCGTGGACGTGATCGAAACCGGCGGCTCAGGATGGGCGTTCGCCGACCAGAGCCTCGAGGCACACGCACCGACGCAGAAACAGCTGCTGCGCATGGGCCCGGCAAACACCGATCGGGTGCTGGTATGGCTGCGCGCGTTCCAGGCAGCGCTTCAGTAGCGCTCCCTGCTCAGTGCGTCATCGCGTAGACGATGGTGTTGATGCCGAACGCGTAGCCCTTGGTCGAAAACTCGTAGAAGTACTGCGGATGCGACGCTTCCTCTTCCCACGAATCGCCGATGTCGGTGTTGTGCGTCGACAGCACCATCAGGCGGCCCTGCTGATCGAAAATCCCGCGCGCGTGCACCTGGTCGCTGTCGGCACCGCGCTCTGACGTGCCGCCACCGCTGCCAAGCCAGAAACCGATCGAGGCAATCTGCGGCGCGGCGCCGATATCAAACAGCGCCCGGAACAACGGGTGGTCCTTCGCCAGGTCGCGCGGCGGGTACTGCGCCGGCGGCAGAGCCTTGGCAATCTGCTCGGCCCACACCTGCCAGGCGTACTCGCCCCAGAAGTCATCCGCCCAGAGGAAGCCGCCCTTCAGCAGGTAATTGCGCAGCGCCTCGGCCTCTTCATCGGTGATGAACGAGTTGCCGACCTCGGTCATCATCACGAACGGGCACTGGAACAGCGTCGCATCGGTGAGGCGAATCACCAGGTGATTCGGTTCCTGCGGACCGGAAACACTCACGGTGGTCTTGGTCAGCTCCGAGAGCCTGACGGACATGTTGATGTCCGCGCGAGGAAAGTCCACGCTCCACCCGGCGCCATCGCCGTCACGATTGCCGCGGAACGCCACGCGGCAGAACTGCCAGGATCCGTCGAAGTCCTGCGCCTCCGCGGGACGCACGCTGAAGCCGCCACGGCCGCCGCCGCGCCGCTGGGCCTCACTGCTGCCGCCGCTGAGGACCGCGATTATGAGCACGGCGCCCCAGCGAAGTGAGACGCGAGAGGTCGGAAGTGAGAACAACGATTTGAACCTTGGCTGCTCACGTCTCACATCTCACTTCTCGCTTCCTAAGCAGGCACCTGCAGCTGCGGCATCCTGGGCGCCGAGAACAGCTTGACGAGCGGCCTGGCGAGCAGGCGCGCCATGCGGTTGGCGCGCGAGTGGCGCGCGCTGTCGGTCGAAATGCCGGTGTTCGCGTACATCTGGCGATACAGCTTCGACGCCAGCACGAACGCCAGCTTCGCCCTCATCGACTTCACGCACTGCGCGCGTTCCCATACCAGCGGCAGCTGGTAGAAGTTGTCCCACACACCCTGTGTGCGGCTGCGGATCTCTTCCGGCGACATCAACGGATGCGGCGTATAGACCTTCGGCCGCAAGTGCTTGGGAATCAGCCAGTGGCGTGTCACCGGAATACCGGCCACCTTCGGTGCATCGTTGCCCACCGACGCTTCCCACTTCTGGAAGTCGAGCGTGCCGGGAAATGGCGTGAGCATCACGAACTGCGCCAGCGTCACGCGCGCCTGTTGCGCGAGCGCGGCAGTGGCGTCGAACGTCGATGGCTGGTCGCTGGGCAGCCCGAAAATGAACGAGCCCAGCACGTGCACCCCGCTCTTCTGGAACTGCTGCAGCCGCTGCGCCAGCGCGTCGCCGGCCAGGTTGAAGTCCTTGTAGATATCCTTCAGGCCTTCGGGCGTCACCGACTCGATGCCGACCAGCGCCCCCCGGATGCGGGCCTTGTGCATGGCCGCCAGGTATTCCGGGTCCTCCGCGGCTTCCATCGTGATCTGCGTGAAGAAGGTCATGTCCGACGGCAGCTTCGACATCTGCTCCATCAACTCGAATCGCTCGTCGCGAATCGCCTTCAACCGCTGGTAGGTGCTCTTGTCGGCGCGGCGATCCGCCATTCGCAGGTCTTCGAGCGTCACCGGGTAGAAGTTGTCGTCGGCCAGGGTCACGAAGCGGAACCCCATGCGCCGCAGCTGCACGATCTCTTCGATCAGCGCGTCGGTGGCGCGCACGCGCGGCTTCTGGCCGTCAGTCCGCCACACCGAACAGAACGAGCAATGCTTCGGACAGCCGCGCACCGTCTGCACCGACGCAAACATGTAGCGCTCGCGCGGCAGCAGGTCCCAGCGCGCCGGCACCATGGAGGCGCCCTCGATGCGCCCGCCCTCGTACACTCGCTGTGACTGGCCGGCCAGCACGTCGGCGATCGCCGACGGCCACACGCGGTCGCCGTCGCCCTTGACGGCGGCACTCGCGCCGCCGTGTTCGAACACTTCGTCGGGATAGAGGGTGGCGTGAATGCCGCCATAAATGACATGCGCGCCGCGCGCCTGCGCTGCTCGTCCAACCTCGTAGCCGCGCAGCGCGTTCAGCGTGTGAATGCCAATGCCCACCACGTCGCCGGCAGCGACGTCGTTGAGGTCGAGCTGCTCGAGCGTTTCGTCGACGACGTGCGGATCGCCGTACGGTCGAGGCGTCGCCCCGGCAAGGACATACAGCCATCGTGGAGTAATCACCGCGACGTCGAACGAAACGTCGCTCGGGTTGATCAGATGGATGCGCATGGTGATGGCGACTGTCGTTAGGACTCTGCTTGAGAACGCCCGGGAAGTCAATCAATCCGGGCCGCGCTATACTGCGCGCCACGCCGTTTTCCACGTGAGGAGCCTATGACACGCATCCTGTTGGGCCTGGCGGTGCTGGCCGCCACCACCCTGCATGCACAGCAACCGGCCGCTCCGGCGGCCCAACCTGATCCAATCCAGACACTGGTCGGCCGGCTCGACCTGGAGCGGTACAAGGCGACCATCAAGGGGCTGACGCAGTTCGGCGATCGGCGCGAGGGCACCAAGCGCAATCGTGACGCGGTGGACTGGATTGAGGCGCAGCTGAAGAGCTACGGCTGCCCCACCGAACGCGTGAAATACGACTTCAACCCGCCGCCGCCGACCAAAGCTGGTGGCGGAGGCGGTGGCGGCGGGCAGAAGCTGGACCCGATCATCGCGAGCGGCGAAGTCCGCTCGGGTCCCGGCGGCTCCCGCTATCGCGGCATCACGCGGCGGACGGGCGTGAACAACGATCCCAACGCGCAACCCGACGTCAAGCTTCGTGAACTCAATCGCGAGCCGGCCACCAACGGCGGCCGTGATCAGGTGTTCTGCACCAAGGTCGGCACCACGCGACCCGACGAGATGTACATCGTCGGGGCGCACATGGACGGCCATGGCTGGGGTGACGCGGCGAACGACAACGGCTCCGGCACCGCGCTGGTCATGGAGCTGGCGCGCATTTTCAGCATGCCCGACGTGCAGACCGAGCGCACCATCCGCTTCGCGTTGTGGAACAACGAAGAAACCGGCCTCAACGGCGCGCGCGCCTACGTGGAGCAGCGGGCCGCCATGCAGGGCAAGGAGGATCCGCCGGGATCAGGCCGCTACCCAGAGCCGCGATGGCTGGGCATGATTCAGCACGACATGATGTTGTGGGACCACGGCATGCCGCGCGCCGACGGCACCTGGAATCCGGAGCAGCGTCCGGAGGCGGACGTGAACATCGAGTTCCAGTCCACCGCCAAGCGGGCGGACGAAGCGATGAAGCTGGCGTTCTTCTTCCGCGCCGCGAACGAGAAATACGCCACCGACTACCCGGCGGCGGTCGGCCCGCACATGACCAACACCGACTCCACGCCCTTCATGGACATCGTGCCGGCGATCAGCCTGCGCGAGAACGAGCGCGGCATGCATACCGGGGCGGGGTGGAACCCGACGTGGCACCAGCCGATTGACGTCTTCGCGACGTTTTCGGACAAGGACTTCAGACTGGGATTGAATGCCGCGCAGACGACGCTGGGGGCCGTGGCGCAGCTCACCAACGCGCGAGTGAAGTAGCCGGTAGCCGGCAGCCGAAAAGAAAGGGCGCTCTCATCGAGCGCCCTTTTCTCACTTCTCTTCTTTGTCCTCAGCCGGCTCGTCTTCCAGATCGTCAAGCCACGGATTCGGCTGCGGTCCGGGGACGATGCCGGCGATGTCGGGGTCGATTCCGGGATCACCGGGCGCATGCTGGCTGCGGCGCTGCTTGGCTTCCTCGCGCCGCTCGGCCTTCTGCTTCTGTTTTTCTGCGCGTGCCCGCTCGCGCTCGCGTTTACCTCTGCCGAATGGTGCTGCCATTCAGCGGCCTACCACCGCGGCTCTCGGCGTCCACCACCGCCACCACCGCCGCCGCGGTTGCCACCAAAGCCGCCACCGCCACGGCCGCCGCCACCGAAGCCGCCACCGCCGCCCGGTCCGCGCGCTTCTTTCGGACGCGCCTCGTTCACGGTCAACGTGCGGCCGCCCAACTGCGATTCATGCAGTTCCGCGATCGCCTTCTGCGCGCCTTCATCGGTCGCCATTTCGACGAAGCCGAAGCCACGGGCGCGGCCGGTCGCCATGTCTCGCATCACCGTGACCGACTCCACCGGTCCGACGCGCTCGAACAACTCCTGCAAATCCTGCTCCGCCGCGCTGTAGGGAAGATTCCCCACGTACAACTTCCGACCCATCTTCGTTCTCCTCGTCTCGCTGAAGGCTGCCCGGGAACCAACTCACCCTGAAACACAGAAGGCCGCCTCTGGGCGGCCTTCCCCTACAGCACTTGGAGTCTACCAGAAATCGCCGGCTGGCTGTCCCAGCCTCAGCACCTCAACCGGTCCGTCCCCAGGACGCCCGCGCCGGCCGTAAAGGACGTTCGAGTCAGTTCGGTTGATAGATAGCGCCGGTCAATCTGTCGACAACTGTGCAGACGGCCGTGCTGTTGGCGGCTACCGGCCTGTCGGTCTGGGCGGCCATCTTCGCGCAAACGCGGCGGGCCGCGCCCGGCGCCGCAGCCTTTGGCTGGTTGGTCTCGGCCGTCGCGCCGTGGAGCCTCACCAGCGCGATTCACACGCTGATCGACGATTACGAGGCCGGCGCCGCAATGAAGCCGAACGGTACGCCATCGAACGGCGCCTGCAGGAACAGCAGCGGAGCGAAAGCCTGATGGTGCTGGCCGGAGGCGTGGCACACGACTTCAACAACCTGCTGACCGGCATCCTCGGCAACGCCGACCTGATCTCGATGCTGTCGCCGGCCGATTCGGATCAGCGGCGCGCCGCCGACTCGATCATCCTCGGCGCACAGCGCGCCGCGGATCTCGTGTCGAAAATGCTGGCCTACTCCACTGGCGGCCGCGTCGTGGCCGAGCAGGTCGACCTTGACGCGCTGATGAAGGAGATGGTCGATCTGCTGGGCGCGTCGGTGGCGCGGCATGGCACGCCGATCTACAACAGCCCAGGGGCGCTGCCGCGGGTGGAAACCGATCCCACCCGCATTCGACAGGTCGTCCTCAACCTGATCGTCAACGCGGCGGAAGCGGTGGAAGCTGGCGGCGCGATCACCGTGGAAACCGGCACCGAGCGCCTCGACGCCGCGACCCTCAGTAAGATGACGTTCGGCGCCGACAGGCTGCCGGGGCGGTAGGTGTTCATTGACGTCATCGACAACGGCGTCGGCATGAGCGAGGAGACGCTGTCGCGGATTTTCGATCCGTTCTATTCAACCAACGACACCGGGCGCGGTCTGGGCATGGCGGCGGTGCGCGGCATCGTGCGCAGCCACCGGGCGGCACTGCGCGTCACGCCGGCGCTCGGTCAGGGCACGCGATTTCGGGTCTGGTTCCCGCTGGGCTGGTCGATCCACTCGATCAGCCCGGCGAGCGAATCGACGCGCGGACAGTCGACGCCGCGGTAGAGATTGCCCACATCCAGCAGGATGCCTTCGCGCAATCCTGCCTGGCGGGCACCCACCACGTCCACGTAATAGAGGTCACCGACGTGCACCGTCGTCGCCGCGGCGGCGCCCGACTGCTCGAGCGCGTGCGTGAACAACCGCGGATCCGGCTTCTCGACGCCCCACTCGTGGGAGTCGAGGAGATGATCGAACCACTTGGTCA
>Ga0194126_10008360_pt1 | contig 14103 bp, 7 predicted proteins | sample TA2KigC150mmetaG_FD_148641 | JGI IMG/M metagenome (GOLD analysis project Ga0194126, IMG submission 148641) | Freshwater microbial communities from Lake Tanganyika, Tanzania - TA2015035 Kigoma Deep Cast 150m | ecosystem: Environmental > Aquatic > Freshwater > Lake | place: Tanzania: Lake... | reverse complement strand
CCGACCTGGCGGCCATACCTGGCCCGGTGGACGTGGTGGACGTTTTCCGTAAAGCAGAGGACGTGCCGCCCATCGTGGAGGCGGCTATTGTCAAGGGCGCTAAGGCCGTGTGGCTGCAAGAAGGCGTCGTCAATGAGGCTGCGGCAACGCGCGCCCGCGCCGCCGGGCTGCTGGTGATCATGGACCGTTGCATGCTCAAGGAGCACAGCCGCCTGCACCGCGAAGGCCGGCTGTAAATACCATACAGAGAGGAGGCGTCCATGCGCAAAATCTTACTGCCCATCCTGTTGATTCTCATCGTCACCGTGATCGGTGTGGCCTGTGGCGGACCGGCGTCTGTCCCCACGGCTACCCCGCCGCTGGCCAAGCCCACGACCGCGCCAGCGGCCACGGCTGCGCCCCCGGCGGCCACGGCCACGCTCCCAGCAGCCAAGCCGACGAACACACCGGCGCAGGCTCTGGACGGCAAAGCCCTGATGAACGAGCGCTGCGGTGGTTGCCACAGCACAGAGCGCGTTCAGACGGCCAAGAAAAGCAAGGCCGATTGGGAGACCACGGTGGCCCGCATGAAGGCCAAAGGTACCAAGCTCAACGACGCTGAGACCGCGGCCCTGGTAGATTTCCTGGCCGCTACCTACAAGTAGGCAAAATCTTCCACAGCCCCTAAAAGAAGCCTCCTGCAGGTTTGGGAACCTGCGGGAGGCTTCTGCTTGTCTCCGCCTGACGAATGTGCCACTGTCGCCGCAAATTTCCCCGGCCAGGGCTTGACAAAATGGTTGTCCTGTGGTATACTGCGTCTGGTATATGAGTTCATCATCTATAGACCTCAGGAGAGGAAAAGATGTGCAGCCATCATGGCCAACACCAAAGAGTGATAAGCTGTCGCTGTACAGAAGTTCAGGTACGCAGCTTCCTGCAGCCACAACTGATGCTGCTACTCCTCAAGAAATCGGCCCACGGTTACGAACTGATGGAGCGGCTGGCCCAAGATGCCGAGACTCCCGAGGCCGACCCCGGCCTCCTCTACCGCACGCTGCGCCAGTTGGAGGAGGATGGCCTGGTGCGCTCGGCGTGGGACACGGAGGGGCGCGGCCCCGCCCGCCGCGTGTACGAGCTGACCGACGAGGGGCTGGAATATCTGCACGCCTGGGCGGTCAACATCCGCAAGACGCGCCAGCGTTTGGATCGTTTCCTGGCCGAATACGAGGCCTATTTCCCAGCGGAGAAGGGAGGTGAGAGTAATGTGTTGTGAACATGGCGAGCATCAGGGTGGCTATGGCCACAGCTACGGTTGCTGCTGTGGCGAGAGGCCAGGCCCCGGTGGGCACTTTGCCCCCGGCGGGCACTTCCGGCGACGCTTCCCCACACGGGAGGAGCGCATCGCCTGGCTGGAGGAGTACCTGCAGGAGCTGCAGGCTGAGGCGCAGGCAGTGGAAGAGCGCATCGCCAAGATGAAGGCCCACTAAAAAAGTCGGGACTTGTCCGGACGTGCGACGCACCTGCGAGGTGCGTCGCACGTCCGCGTAGAGAGCACAGTTCGGGTTCGTAGTGCGCACTTGTAGTGCGCTTGCAGGCCCCGCTACATTCCCTTCGTGCGCTCAGGGCGAGGCTTGACTTGGTGACGTATCGGGGCAAGCGCCCACTACGCGCCGGATTCGTGATCTACCTCGGCTGGCGGATAATCTTGCTCGACACCCACCAGATGCCCAAAGCCAGCAAGGGCAGGATGGCGGCCACGGGCAGGTAAATCTTGGGGTAGAAGGCCGTAGTCTGGAGCATGTCCAGGTAGTACTTGAAGCCCCAGGCCAGATTGGGTAGATACCAGGCGAAATTCACGTTCCAGAGCCAGTAGAAGAGGAGCACTTGCAAGGCCAAGCCTAGAGCCACAAAGAACATGGTGTTCACTACGGCCAGAACCGCCCCAAACCAGTCCTTACGCCGGGCCAGGATGCCCACCAGCAGCCCGGCCACGAGCAGGGAGAGAAGCGCATCCACTCCCCGCTGGGTGAAGAAGGCCTGGATCTGATCCTCGGAGTTGAAGGCGCTTAGCGAATAGCTGTTCCCACGGGCGAAGAAGAGGACGTTGTAAATCAAGAAGTAGACGGCGGCACCCAGCAGAGGCCAGCGCAGGTCCCAGCGTTGTCGCCAGGCCAGGTAGAGCCAGGCGGCGAAGGGCAGCAACAGCAGAAGGACCAGGGGAGTACGCATCAGGCGCTCGCGCCACAAGCGAGCCTCCCGCGCCCCGGCGGCTTGACTACGGATGCTATCAGCGAAGTCTGTGGCATGGCGATAGGCGGTGGCATAATCGCCCTTGCCCAGGGCCTCGCCGGCTGCGGTCAGTTGGCTTTGGTTGAAGGTCGTCGCCCCAATCTGCCGGGCATAGTTGGCGTAGAAGCCGGCCAGCTCCACGCCGGCGTCAAAGGCTCGCTCCGCCCGGATCTTCTCCGGCAGGTCGAGCAGGTCCCAGAGCGGCTGGCCCTGATTGTGAGTGGGGATAGCGGTGCCCAGGAGGACGGCCAGGGTGGGGGCGATGTCGGCCTGCTGCGCCGGGGAATAAGCGCCGGGCACGATGCCTTTGCCGCTGGCGACAAAAGGCACGTTCAGCACGACCGGCTCCCAGCCGCCGTGACCGCCCGTGTCAATCATGCCGTGGTCGGCGGTGACGATGAAGGCCACAGACTGCCGATCCACAGCCTTGACGAGCTGGCCGATGCGCCCATCAATGGCCAGGGCGACGCGGCGATATTCGGCGCTGGCCCCACCATACTTATGGCCGAACTCGTCGGTGCCTTCAAAGTGCACCAGGAGCAGGTTGGGCTTACGCTCCTGGAGCACCTTGATCGCCTCGGCCAGGATGGCGTCGTCGGTGGTTTCGCCCTGCCATTCGAAGAACTTACCGTAGTCGTAGCTGCCGGCGTAGAGCTGGCCCCACCCTGGCGAGCCGACAATGGCCGTGGAGAGGCCGGCGGCTTTAGCCCGGGCGAAGAGGCTGTCCACCTTGATGGCCCCTTCGTACCAGTTGGTGGTTACCCCGCTCTGTTCCTGCCAGGAGCCGGTGCCGATGACCGTCCAGGATGGATAAGAGAGGGAGGGCTGGCCAACGACCAGGGTGCGGCTCGCTCCCTGGCCGCGTAGCTCGTTGAGGGTAGGCATCTGCCGGGAGGTATCCTCGCGCAGGCCATCCACCACCACAAGCACGGCCTGCCTGGCGATTGCCGTCCCTGCCTTCCCTGGTGGCAGCGGGGTGGTATAGGGACTCTGGTACTTCACCACCTGGTTCCAGCTATGCATGACGATGGGCATCGTCCCCCAATTAGCAAAAGCCAGCAGGAGGAGAGGGACGATAGCCAGGATCACCAGTTTCTTGAGCATAACTTGCCTCCTCGCAGTGAGTTTGCCGGGCCGCCAGGGGTGTTGGTCCTGGCTGGGCCTATCATAGCAGAAATGCGGCCAAAAGAAAAGTCCCCTCAGCACAAAAATTGTGCCCCAAAGGTATTGACATTTCTGGGTTTTATGGTATAATGCCGCCCGTTGTCGCTGCTAGCGGGAGAGCAGGAACGATTTGCACAATCCAACGTGAAAATGCTCTTTACAGGGCTTGACAAACAGATTGGTTTATGGTATTATAGTGGGCACTGTAGAGCACCTTAACAATTGAAAAGTGGTAGGAATGGTAAGGCCGGTGCGAGCCGGTCAAAAAGAGCTTGGGCTCATTTCCCAAAGAAGAATAAAAAATTCTTTGGAGAGTTTGATCCTGGCTCAGGGTAAACGCTGGCGGCGTGCCTAATACATGCAAGTCGAACGGAGTTGGCGGATCGCAAGAGAAGCCAGCTTAGTGGCGGACGGCTGAGTAACGCGTAGGTGACCTACCCCGAAGTGGGGGATAATCCTCCGAAAGGGGGACTAATACCGCATGTGGTCGTGCGCATAGACGTGCACGATTGAAGCCGCAAGGCGCTTTGGGAGGGGCCTGCGTCCGATTAGCTAGTTGGTGGGGTAACGGCCTACCAAGGCGACGATCGGTAGCTGGTCTGAGAGGATGATCAGCCAGACTGGGACTGAGACACGGCCCAGACTCCTACGGGAGGCAGCAGTAAGGAATTTTCCGCAATGGGCGCAAGCCTGACGGAGCAACGCCGCGTGGGCGAAGAAGGCCTTCGGGTTGTAAAGCCCTTTTCGGTGGAAAGATTCAGACGGTACCACCGGAATAAGCCACGGCTAACTACGTGCCAGCAGCCGCGGTAATACGTAGGTGGCCAGCGTTGCCCGGATTTACTGGGCGTAAAGAGCGCGTAGGTGGTGCCTTAAGTTGGGCGTGAAAGCCCCCGGCTTAACTGGGGAGGGTCGTCCAATACTGGGGTGCTTGAGGGCAGGGGAAGGAAGCGGAATTCCCGGTGTAGTGGTGAAATGCGTAGATATCGGGAAGAACACCAGTGGCGAAGGCGGCTTCCTAAACTGCTCCTGACGCTGAGGCGCGAAAGCTAGGGTAGCGAACGGGATTAGATACCCCGGTAGTCCTAGCTGTAAACGTTGGGCACTAGGTGTAGCGGGTATCGACCCCCGCTGTGCCGCAGCTAACGCAATAAGTGCCCCGCCTGGGGACTACGAGCGCAAGCTTAAAACTCAAAGGAATTGACGGGGGCCCGCACAAGCAGCGGAGCGTGTGGTTCAATTCGACGCGACACGCAGAACCTTACCAGGGCTTGACATGTACGTGTAAGCGGCAGAGATGTCGCCCCCTCGTCAGAGGCACGTACACAGATGCTGCATGGCTGTCGTCAGCTCGTGCCGTGAGGTGTTGGGTTAAGTCCCGCAACGAGCGCAACCCTCGTCGTTAGTTGTCTTCTCTAACGAGACTGCCGGGTCTAACTCGGAGGAAGGTGGGGATGAAGTCAAGTCAGCACGGCTCTTACGTCCTGGGCTACACACACGCTACAATGGGCGGTACAGAGGGCTGCGAAGCCGCGAGGCGGAGCCAATCCCTAAAACCGTCCTCAGTTCAGATTGCAGGCTGCAACTCGCCTGCATGAAGGCGGAGTTGCTAGTAACCGCAAGTCAGCATATTGCGGTGAATATGTTCCCGGGCCTTGTACACACCGCCCGTCAAGTGATGAAAGCCGGTAACACTTGAAGTCGCTGAGCTAACCCGTCAGGGAGGCAGGCGCCGAGGGTGGGATCGGTGATCGGCACTAAGTCGTAACAAGGTAGCCGTAGCGGAAGCTGTGGCTGGATCACCTCCTTTCTAGGGAGAACTTCGGGGTAGCGCCAGGCGCTGGGCGGCTAACCGCCGCCGAGCGCCGGAAGTGCGCTGCGCCGGTACTCCTAGGTCGATAGCGAGCCCCAAGCTCGCTTCCCCTAAACCCCAAGCTTGACCCTTCCTACCACTTTTCAGGTGTTAAGGTGCTTTTAGCAGATAGCTGATGGCCGATGGTGAATCGGGCCATCAGCTATTCGTCAACGGGCCTTTAGCTCAGTTGGTTAGAGCGCAGTCCTGATAAGACTGAGGTCTCTGGTTCGAGACCAGAAAGGCCCACCAATGAAAAAGTAGACAAGTAATAAGTAGACAAGTAGCCAAGGGGTAACCACTCGTGTACTTGTTCCTTGTGTACTTGTCTACTTGCTACTTACCAAGGGGCGGTCGCCTAGCGGGATGGCACCTCCCTTGCACGGAGGAATAACAGGGGTTCGAATCCCCTCCGCTCCACCATTGGCGTGAGATGGGGAGGAGAAGCGCCGCCAAAACGGTTCATTATCGTCCCGCACCCCCTTGACAAAAAGCTGACCATGCGTTATACTAGGAGTATCCTAAACAGCCAGAGGTAAACCAGAAGATGTCGGAGCGACCATCTTCAACTGCATAGCCCCTCCTCTAAAACGATATATGCTCTATCCGCACGGCTTGAGCATCATATCAAGCCGTGTTTCTTTGTCTTTAAGAGGTCGTTGGCCTTTAGCTCTTGCTGATTCAGATCGTCAAGAGCTAGCGGCCAACGCTAGGGCAAGCGGCAAAAGCCACTTGCCAGCCCAGCACCTTAAAAACTGAATAGAATGTTCACTTCAATTTTGCTGACTTAACGTGGGGCAAGCTTCTAAGGGCGCACGGTGGATGCCTTGGCGCCAAGAGCCGAAGAAGGGCGCGGCTAGCTGCGATAAGCTGCGGGTAGTTGCTAGTAAACGTTCATCCGCAGATTCCCGAATGGGGCAACCCGGGCCGAGTAATGTCGGCTCACTCCTGGCCAAAGGTCCGCAAGGGCTGGCGGTCAGAGAGGGGGTACCGGGGGAACTGAAACATCTCAGTACCCCGAGGAAAAGAGAGTATTCCCTGAGTAGTGGCGAGCGAAAGGGGAGCAGCCCAAACCTGTCTGGCTTAGTGGCCTGCAAGCCTATGCCAGATGGGGGTTGCAAGGCGCGGCAGCGTAGTTGCAGACACGCAAAGGAGTTACAAAGGCGATCTTTAGTCGAAGGGTCTGGAAAGGCCCGCCATAGAGGGTGATAGTCCCGTAGCCACCTTAAAGGATCGCCCTCCTGCCGCTGACCTGGAGTACCGCGGGGCACGCTAATCCTGCGGGAAACTGGGGAGTCCACTTCCCAAGGCTAAATACTCTTGGCGACCGATAGTGAACCAGTACCGTGAGGGAAAGGTGAAAAGCACCCCGGTTAGGGGAATGAAAAGAACCTGAAACCGTGTGCCTACAAGCAGTGGAAGGGTGTTGCCTCTTCGGAGGCAGCCTGACCGCGTGCCTATTGAAGAATGAACCGGCGAGTTACTTTGCGTAGCCAGGTTAAGGGGGTACACCCGGAGCCGTAGCGAAAGCGAGTCTGAATAAGGCGTTTAGTTGCGCAGAGTAGACCCGAAACCGAGTGAGCTATCCATGGCCAGGGTGAAGCGGGGGTAAAACCTCGTGGAGGCCCGAACCTTTTAGCGTTACAAAGCTACTGGATGAGCTGTGGATAGAGGTGAAATGCCAAACGAACTCGGAGATAGCTGGTTCTCCCCGAAATGCATCTAGGTGCAGCCTCAGGGGTTCAGCGATGGAGGTAGGGCTCTGGCTGAGCTAGGGGGCACAAAGCTTACCAAACTCAATCAAACCACTAATGCCATCGCTCCAGACCCTGGGAGTGAGACGGCGGGGGCTAAGCTTCGTCGTCGTGAGGGAAACAACCCAGACCGTCAGCTAAGGTCCCTAAATCTAGGCTAAGTGGCAAAGGATGTCGGATTGCGTAGACAACCAGGATGTTGGCTCAGAAGCAGCCATCATTTAAAGAGTGCGTAATAGCTCACTGGTCGAACGTGGTCCGGCGCCGACAACCCACCGGGGCTCAAGCCTAGTACCGAAGCTACGGGCCTGATAGGTGTTCCAAGTTCCATGTTCTGTGTTTCACGTTCCTATTCAGGGCGTGAACTTGAAACATGAAACTTGGAACGTGAAACTTGTCGGGCGGTAGGGGAGCGTTCTGGGAGCTGAGAAGCTCGACCGGGAGGACGGGTGGAGCGACCAGAAGTGCGAATGCCGGTATGAGTAGCGCAAGGTGTGTGAAGAAACACACCCACCGTAAACCTAAGGTTTCCTAGGGAAGGTTAATCCGCTTAGGGTTAGTCGGGCCTAAGCCGAGGGCGAAAGCCGTAGGCGATGGACAGCTGGTCAACATTCCAGCACCACGTGAGATCGCTCAAGACGCAATGGGGAGACGCAGAGGGGTAGGCCAGCCGGCGATTGGTTGTGCCGGTGCAGAGCCCTTAGGGGGCCGCCTTTGGTAAATCCGGGGCGGCATCAACCTCGAGGGGTGAGCGGTGCCGTAAGGCCGTAAGTGGTTGAGCCCAACTGCCAAGAAAAACCTCTAGCGAGATCTCGCGTGCCCGTACCGCAAACCGACTCTGGTAGGTGGCGGCAAGAGCCGTCAGGTGATCGGGAGACCCTCCGTTAAGGAACTCGGCAATCTAACCCCGTAACTTCGGGAGAAGGGGTGCCCCTGGGGGTAAGCGTTCGTGAGCCCCTGGGGGCCGCAGTGAGCAGGCCCTGGCGACTGTTTAACAAAAACACATGTCTCTGCGAAAGCGTAAGCTGACGTATAGGGGCTGACACCTGCCCAGTGCCGGAAGGTTAAGAGGAGAGGTTCGGCGCAAGCCAAAGCTTTGAATCGAAGCCCCGGTGAACGGCGGCCGTAACTATAAGCTAGACCGTTGTAGTTACGTTAATAAACTTGGCTATATGCTGGAAACCCTGAGTATCTGGCGCTACCTCATGATGACCATGAGGTGACAATGTGTCCAGTGCAGGCAATCAGCAGGAAAGGCTCAGCCAAGTGGGCGACCAGGATCTCTCAGATGAAGTCGGACACTATCTCGCCGGATTTGTGGATGGCGAAGGAAGCTTCAACGTAAGCGTTAAGAAGGTCAATGATCGTAACCTTCGGTGGCGCGTTGCGGCTTGCTTCAATGTCTCACAACGAGAAAGGCACGTTCTTGAGCTCCTACAACAGGCTCTGGGATGTGGCCGCATCCGGGATAGAGGAGATGGGGTACACTATTTCGAGGTCAATAGTTACCGTGACCTCAGCGAAAAAGTTATCCCCTTCTTTCGCAAATTCCAGTTGCGCTCTCCAAGCAATAGAAAGACGCTTGAAGTGTTCACTCGGATTTGCGAAATGATGTGTGCTGGCAAACATCTGACTAGTGACGGTATTCTGGAAATTGTGCGTCTGCGCAACCAGATGAACAATGAAACGAGTAAACGTCACCGTGACGATCAGGAGATTGTTCGTTCACTCAATGGCTGAGAATCCCCAGAGACCATACGCCAAGCATCGCAAGAATACTGGAATGCCGCTTGTTCTTGGCGATGATAATATGGTCCGATCTCCGTAGCGATACGGAGGGCTGAAGAAGCCACACGCTCAAGCGTGTAACGACATAAACGGTCCTAAGGTTCTACCGCGAGCCTTAGTAAAATCTGGCTATATGCTGGAAACCCTGAGTATCTGGCGCTACCTCATGATGACCATGAGGTGACAATGTGGCCAGTGCAGGCAATCAGCAGGAAAGACTCAAGACTGTTGGTTCTTGAGAATCCTCAGAGACCATACGCCAGACACCTGATGGCTATCAGGTCGAAGATATGGTCCGTACCCTTTGGCGACAAAGGGAGGCTGGCAGAAATGACCAGCCCACCACGCAAGTGGCTGTAACAAACTAGAGCGAAATTCCTTGTCGGGTAAGTTCCGACCCGCACGAATGGTGTAACGATCAGGGCGCTGTCTCGACGGGGGACCCGGCGAAATTGAAGTACCCGTGAAGATGCGGGTTACCCACGACTGGACAAAAAGACCCCGTGGAGCTTTACTGCAACTTGGCATTGCGTTGGGATTTGGCTTGTGTAGGATAGGTGGGAGGCTGGGAAGCTGGGCCGAAAGGTTCGGTGGAGCCAACGGTGAAATACCACTCTGGTTAAGTTTCGACCCTAACCCGTCCCTTAACCAGGAATAGGGACAGTGCCAGGCAGGCAGTTTGACTGGGGCGGTCGCCTCCCAAAAGGTAACGGAGGCGCCCAAAGGTTCCCTCAAGGTGAATGGAAACCACCTGCAGAGTGTAAAGGCACAAGGGAGCTTGACTGCGAGACCCACAAGTCGAGCAGAGACGAAAGTCGGGCTTAGTGATCCCACGGTTCCGTGTGGAAGGGCCGTGGCTTATCGGACAAAAGCTACCCCGGGGATAACAGGCTTATCTTGCCCAAGAGTTCACATCGACGGCAAGGTTTGGCACCTCGATGTCGGCTCGTCGCATCCTGGGGCTGTAGTATGTCCCAAGGGTTGGGCTGTTCGCCCATTAAAGCGGCACGCGAGCTGGGTTCAGAACGTCGTGAGACAGTTCGGTCTCTATCCGTCGTGGGCGTTGGTGATTTGCGGGGAGCTGCCCGCAGTACGAGAGGACCCGGGTGGACTGACCGCTAGTGTGCCAGTCGTCCTGCCAAGGGCGTCGCTGGGTAGCTATGTCAGGTAGGGATAAGCGCTGAAAGCATCTAAGTGCGAAGCCCCCCCCAAGATGAGATCACCATGGAGACTAGAGCTCCGAGAGCCCGCAGGTAGATTACCTGCTTGATAGGCGGCATGTGTAAGGCGTGCAAGCGCTTGAGCTAAGCCGTACTAACGGGCAATGGCTTACCCCGTGTTAAGTCAGCAAAATTGCGGTGACACATTCTATTCAGTTTTTAGCGTGCTGGGCCACCGCTGGTTGCTAGCCCATAAAGCTCTTCTGGTGATTTGAGCGCGGCGGACCCACCCGTTCCCTTCCCGAACACGGTCGTGAAACGCCGCAGCGGCGACGATACTGGAGGCGCAAGCCTTTGGGAAAATAGCTCATTGCCAGAAGAGCTTTTTGCTTTCCTTACCTTGTGCCGAGGAGCCAGGCATCCCAGATGCCGGATTTCTCGCCCAATGCCCCGCACCGATCCGACAAAGATCAGGATTTTCCCGCCAAAGCCTCTTGCCAAAAGAGGCTTTGTAGTTTATAATGGAGTCAACTTTTTGAACCGTGGGCCATCTCTCACGACGTTCAGCCACACTCTGCAATGGCTTGGCCCAAGACTGTGCGGGCTCGGCCGGCAACGCCTGGCCAGGAGGTTTTTATGACCGAAGAAAACAAGAAAGACAAAAACAAGGATTCATCCCAGCCCTCTGCCGCGGGGACCAAGAAGCCTTCGGCCAGCAGTGCCCCCCCGCCAGCCGCGCCACCGGCCGACCGCCCGTCGCCGCCAGAGCAAGCGAAGCCCGGCCAGCAGCCTGGCCAGCAACCTGGACAGCCGCAGTCTGCCCAACGGCCAGGCCAGACCAAACCTGACCAGCAGCCTGGACAGCCGCAGTCCGCCCAGCAACCAGCCCAGCCGAAGCCCGGCGCACCGCCCTCGCAAGGGCCCGCCCCCAAGGATTGGCTGCGCTCCAAGCCCGTAGCGCCTAAGCATCCAACACCGCCCAGCGGACGCATTGACCTGGGCCGCCACGACGTCTGGACTAACCCGCCGCGGCCATCCGCTGGCAAGAAGAAAAAGCGGGGTGGCGGTGGCGGCCAGCGTCCTCAGGGGGCCCAGCCCCCGGCTGGCCAGCAGCCAGCACGGCCGCCGCAGGGCCAACCGCGACCGCCGCAGGGCCAACCGCGCCCCCCGCGCCCGGCGGGTGGCCAGCCGGCCCCTGGCCAGGCGCCACGGCCCGCACGACCACCGCAGGGCCAACCGCGGCCCCCGCGCCCGGCGGGTGGCCAGCCCGCTCCCGGTCAGGCGCAGCCGGCGCGCCCCATGCCTCCTGGTGGCCCGCGTCCTGTCCAGCCCGGCCTGCCTCCGCGCCCGGCGATGTCGCCTGGTGGTGTCATCACCCCACGACCCGGAGTGCCGCGCCCGCCCACTGGTGGGCTACCTGGCCGGCTGCCGATACCACCCGTGGGCGAAGAGGCGCCGCCTTCCGCCGAGACCGAGGAGAAAACCCGCCGCGCCCGCTCCAAGGGCAAAGGCAAAAGCAAGGCCAGGCCAGAGCGAGACAAATTCCGCGATGACGTCCTGCCCCTGCAAGAAGCAGCGGCTCGGGCACGGGCAGGTATAGCCCGCGGCCGGGTGGGACCAGGCCCACGTCTGGCCCCGCCGCGGCCCCCACGCCCCACCACGCCACGGCCCCGCCCCGTGCCAGTACGCCCTAAGCCAGAAGTCGCCCCAGGCGTCCCAGGCACCCCGGCAGAGGTCGCCCCGGCAGTCACAGTGGCCGGCAACGTCCTGGAATTGCCGCGCGTCATCGTCGTGCGGGAGTTGGCGGAGGCCATGGAAGTCAGCCCGGTGGAAGTGATCAAGGACCTGATCAAGAACGGCATCATGGCCACCGTGAACCAGTTGATTGACTTCGACACCGCGGCCATCGTGGCGGCGGATTTTGGCTACGAGGCGCGCGAGCGTGTGACCGCGGCCCCGCAGCCGGCCCTCGCCGAGGAGACAGAGAAGAAGGAAGCCCCCAAGCGCCGTCGCCTGGTCGTAGACGAGGAGGGTGGGGTACTGCGGCCACCGGTGGTTACCATCATGGGCCACGTGGATCACGGCAAGACCAGCCTGCTGGACGCCATCCGCCAGACCAACGTCATCGCCACCGAGGTGGGCGGCATCACCCAGCACATCGGCGCCTACCAGGTGGAGAAGAACAATCGCAAGATCACCTTCCTGGACACCCCTGGCCACGAGGCCTTCACCGCCATGCGCGCCCGCGGCGCACTGGTCACGGACATCGCCATCCTGGTCGTCGCCGCCGACGATGGCGTGCAGGCGCAGACCCTGGAGGCCATCAACCACGCCCGTGCCGCCAGCGTGCCCATCGTCGTGGCCTTGAACAAGATTGACAAGGAAAATGCCCTACCCGATAAGGTCAAGCAGCAGCTTTCCGATGCCGGCCTGGTGGTCGAAGAATGGGGTGGTGACACCATCTGCGTCCCCATCTCGGCCAAGAGGAAGGTGGGCATTGACGATCTGCTGGAGATGATCCTTCTGGTGGCCGATCTGCACGAGCTCAAGGCCAACCCCAACCGCGCCGCCTCCGGGACGATTGTGGAGGCGGAATTGGACAAGACCAGAGGCCCCCTGGCCACCGTGCTCGTGCAGCAGGGCACGTTGCGCATCGGCGATAACGTTTTGGTAGGCCCCATCGCCGGCAAGGTCAAGGCTATGTTCAACGATAAGGGCAAAGCGGTGAAGAAGGCCGAGCCCGCCATGCCGGTGGAGATCCTGGGCCTGGACGACGTCCCGCAAGCCGGCGACATCCTGGAGGTCGTGGCCGACGAGAAGACGGCCAAGGAGCGGGCCCTGGCCCTGCAGGAGAAGAGCCAGCGGGAGATGGCGATGCAGGCGGGCACAGCTCGCGTCACCCTGGAGGATTTTTTCAAGCAGATCCAGGCCGGCGAGGTCAAGGAGTTGAACATCGTCCTCAAGGCCGACGTCCAGGGCTCCATCGAGCCCATCGTCAACTCCTTGAGCAAGCTGGGCGACGAGAAGGTCAAGGTCAAGCTCCTGCACCAGGCCGCCGGCATCATCAACGAGTCGGACATTCGCCTGGCCTCGGCCTCCAAGGCCATCGTCATTGGCTTCCAGGTGCGCCCGGACCCGGCGGCCAAGCAACTGGCGGAGCTGGAGGGCGTGGACATTCGCTACTACGACATCATCTACAACCTGGTAGACGACGTGCAGAAGGCCCTCACCGGCCTGTACGAGCCGAAGTACGCCGACGTCCTGGACGGCAAGGCCGAGGTGCGCGCCCTCTTCAAGGTAGGCAAGGGGCAGATAGCCGGTCTGTCTGTTACCGAAGGCACCATCGCCCGCACGGACACGGTCAAGGTGCTGCGCGAGGGTAAGGAGGTCTTCGCCGGCAAGATGGCCTCTCTCAGGCGCTTCAAAGACGACGTGCGCGAGGTCGCTAAGGGCTTCGAGTGTGGCCTGGGCCTGGAAGGCTTCAACGAATTTCTGGTGGGCGACGCCATCGAGGCTTATCGAAAAGAAAGAGTCAACTAGATTGCCGATTGCCGATTGCGGATTGCCGATTGTAAATCTGCAATCGCCAATCGAAAATCGGCAATCGTCTTCCTGGTTCTAGACCATCATGACCAGACGAACCGCCAAGGTGGGGGAGTTGATCCGTGCGGAGATCAGCGAGCTTTTGCGCCGGGAAATAGACGACCCCCGCCTGCAAACCGGGGTGATTATCTCTATCACCGAGGTAGAGGTCACCGCCGATCTCCGCTACGCCAAGGTCTTCGTCAGCATCCTGGGGGGCGAGGAGGAGGCGAAAGCGGCTTTTAAGAGCCTGGTGCACGCCCAGGGCTTTTTCCGCCACGAGCTGGGCGAGCGCCTGCGCCTGCGCTACGCGCCGGAGATTCATTTTCAGCGCGATGAGTCGTTGGCCCGCGGCGCCCGCCTGACCGAGCTCATTCGCCAGGTGGAGCAGGAGGACGCGGGGCGTGACGCTGCTGCCGAGGAGCAGCCATGACCGGCCGGCCAACCTCGCCCGGCACTGCCCAGAACCTGCTGGCCGATCAGCGGGAAGCCGTCGCTGCTGCCTGGGACCTCATCCGGCGGGCGCAGCGCCTGC
>Ga0194126_10008353_pt1 | contig 14114 bp, 19 predicted proteins | sample TA2KigC150mmetaG_FD_148641 | JGI IMG/M metagenome (GOLD analysis project Ga0194126, IMG submission 148641) | Freshwater microbial communities from Lake Tanganyika, Tanzania - TA2015035 Kigoma Deep Cast 150m | ecosystem: Environmental > Aquatic > Freshwater > Lake | place: Tanzania: Lake... | reverse complement strand
GAATAGAAGGCAGGAGACATCGTTTTCCGCTGGCAGTGATGCCGACGACTGCAAAACGACAAAACAGGCATAACCAGGCGCTGAAGCCGATCGCCCAAAAAACGGGCTCCGGCTTAGCTCTATGTTAGCCAGATAGGAAGTGTGAAGCGCATGAAGCCAATCATCTTTGTCTTTGGGCCATCTGGAGTTGGTAAATCGTATCTATCGAAGATGCTTCAGAAGAAGGCTTTCCTGTATATGCACATAGATACGGACAGTAGAAATAAATCCTTCGCAGCGAATGGCTTCCCTTCAGAATGGGACCAAGACTACCACAAAGTAGATCCTGCTCACCTTGTGAGTATTCTCTTAGATCGCCTCCACGATGAGCATGCCGGGGCCATAATTTCTTTTCCCACCGTCCATGTGTTCACACATGAGAAACTCGTTGCGGCAGCGCATATTGGAGTAACCCCTTTAGTGCTGTGGGGCAAGCATGAGGATTGCGTACGGGCTGCCCAAGAGCGTATAAAGAAAAAAGGCCTGAGGTTCAACGCGAGCCGCTATGAGAGACTAAACGAGCCTACATTTCGGGCGTATGTCCGTCCCGAATACGATGCATTCAGAGTAGAAGTATTTCAGCAGGATGGCTCACGATACCCGGATGAAGAGTTGCTTGCACGAATCATGGAACGTATGGCTGGCTAACAACGGCATCCAGCGGATCGCTGATAGCTCCCGCTGATGCCCGGCGTTAGACCAAAGGAGAGTACAATTATGAAAAAGGAGTCATTACATTTTCACCTTTTGCTGGCACTTTTGATTCTCACACCGGCAATTGCTTCATCAGCAGATAGTATCCCAAATGCTTACTTGCGTGTTACGGTTCAGCAAAAAGAAGAAGGAAAAATTAACAAAGGTTTTCATATTCTTGAACTATCCTGCTGGGACGGGAATTGCTCGCTTTCTTCTGTATCTCTTAATCAATGCATGGAATCTGGTTCAGGCGAAAAGGTATTTTATCCAAAGGTTCAATATTCAACAACGTGGATGGGGAATTTGAAAGTAAAGAATGAGGGAAACAGCCTTGTTGTGCAGGAAACAGGCTCTGATATAGGTGGTGACTACGTGGTTAATCTCCGTTTTGATTACAAACCAGTTGGAAAAGACAAGAGCGTTAATCGCCTTATCGGCTTTAGCGGTGGGTATGTCAAGAATTCACTTATTCTTAAAAAAGTCCTCACAACTGATTATGTACCCTTGCCCAAGGCTAATCAGGTCATGAAATTGGATTGCAGTGTCTTACTGCCCGGGATAGATAAAGAATAAGATTGAAATGGTCTAACAAGTCAATGAAGGCGACGGGGAATAGCCCCGTCGCCTTTTTGGGAGAGTGGTTGCCCCCGCGCCTTATTTCAGTCGTTCTACCGCCTTCTTTCATTGATCCATAGAATCCAACAAAGAAACGATGCACCAAAGGCATTGTAAGCTGCACTAATATTAATCGGTGGAATTAGATTTAGTGCCATTGTGATTAACCAAATGATCCCGCAAATAATCCATGCGTGCTTCATGAGCCGTTTGGCGGTAGAACAATCCACTTGAGCGGACGGCTGATAGCCGTCCGGTTTGCTTATTTTGGTCTTTTCCGTCATTTTGAACCTCCGCCGCTCAGTCTATCGTTAGGTGAATAATTTATTTTACTATGACCTCAAGAGAGTTTACAACGAAATCTATATCTAATTGGATCGTTATGCCACTTAATATTATTTGGCTTTTTATTTTAGGTAATTTAGTCATGAATTTGTTTCTATCTAAAACTGCTGACCGCATTACAAAATTATATGGTGAAGGTATGGCAGATGCCGAATTTGCAAAAGAAATGGTCGGTATTCATTATGCTGTAATTATCCCAGCTATTTTATTAGCTGTTTTTGGTCGTGTTGTATTCCCAAAAAGCTATTTAAAATATTTGCTGGTTAGCAGTCTCTTAATGGCATTATTTTCACTTTTCAGTGTCATGGGACTTTGAGTTTGTCCCCAAAATTAATACCACCTCTAGTGTTAATTTTTGATACAGTCTAAGGAGAATTTCCAAATGAACACAGACCAATTGAAACGTAAGTTTGATGAAGTAACAGCAGAGCAAATCAAAGTCGGCGAGTTTCTGAAAGCGTTCGATCCTATCCTGGAGCCATTTGAAAGTATGGCAAAGCATGGTATTTCCTTGGCGACTGTTTTTGTCGGAATGACGGCGACTTTTGTAACAGTATTCAGATCTCCAACTGCAATGGGGAGCATTAATCAGGTTCTTTTATTTTCTAGTTGGGTTTTGTTTCTGGCTGCTGTTGCTTCAGGCAGTCTACAGCTTTGGAGAATCACAAGTTTCCGTGAGGAAATGCGGAAATTTGCTTATGTCTTGCTTGGTGATAAGGCAAGTGAATGTGATCGAAAGAAGGGTCTTAGTATAAGTCAGCAATCTTATAAGTCCGGCATCACCATAGAATATATTTGTTTGTCGCTTGGCACAGTTTTGTTTATCGTATGGGCAATATGTCAACTAAACTGCACCTAACAAAACACTCCAGCGGATGACTTACAGCCACCGCTGATTTCAATCGTTAGATGCTCCAAAGGGGAAATTATGACTGAACATGATTTTGAACATACTCGCCTCCGAGACGCACTCAGCAGTGTAACACGGAGGGAACGACAATTTCTCCTCGGTGTTTCCTTGCTCGGGATTGCCCTAATAAAAGCGGGGCTTGTTCCTTCAAAGATATCGGGACTTGGAATCGAATTTCAGAGTGCTAATCAGCAAGCACTTCTTTCGATTGTTGCTATTGTCATTGGCTACTTCCTGGTTGCATTCGTAATCTACGCCGCATCAGATTACCTTGCTTGGAGAATTGCAATAAGCAAACAATTTATAGAAAGGGCAGTGTCAAGCTACGAGAGCGACATCCATGGTTTTTTCCCCCAGCCTGGAACAACTAATGAGAACATACAAGAATTCAAACACGATTTGCAGAAGAAGTTTCGTCTTTACTTTAGGCTAATAACACCTACTTCAATTTTTAGAGCAGTTTTTGATTTTGGACTTCCGATTGCTGTTGGCTGTTATGCACTCCTACTTATTATCAAGGCAATAATTTGATGGCATCTAACAAGCGGCTCCACCGGATCGCCGATAGATCCGGCTCCCGGTGAGCCTGTTCGTTAGCCCCAATGAAAGGAGAAAACAAAAATGATTATCAATTCTAAACACCATGAACTATTTGAACATTTCCAAAAAGCTGACGAAAACGAAGGGGAGGCTTTAAAGGCACTAAATTCATACATGGCAACCCCCAATCCAGATTGGAATATCATCAAAGACCTCATGCAACGCTTTGAGGAAATGCACGAAACAAAAATGAAACTTTGGAATAAACTCAAAGAAATAACCGTTTCTCCATAATTGTAATTACACTTTTTATTTGTGATACACGTTTATCTATTTGGGCTTGACTCAAAATAACCTGTCCGGTATCTGTTGTTATTGGTTTTAGCGATTTAGTTTCTACTAATATTTTTTTTAACTTATTAAGAGCAATCGATTGTACCATAAGAACCTCCAAGGGCTAACACTTATAAGGCCTCCCGTTGTCAAGAGAAAAAGAGATCCTGACAGGAAATAGGATTCCTTTTTTATTATATTTTCTGATTGTCTCAAGGTTCTGACTTGATTTCCGCGAGCGGTTTCAGACAGAAGTCTGCACCAAACACTTATCGAGGCTCGATAGCCATGGGGCAGACAATATCCTTCTCATTGCCTGCCTCTGGCGACAGTAGAGAGACTTGATGGTCTTATTCTCTACGGCCTAGAAACAATTCTGTACCCTTATGCCGTCCTACTCAAAGGGAGGGTTAAAGCACCTGGGTGCTTTCCCAGTTAGCTTCAGGATCGGGTAAGGGGCAGACCCTCTGCGACAATCTTTGCTGAAACCTGTTTAGAGAAGACCGAGCGTCCTAATCAAGCGCAAGTGGCACCGGGCACACTATTCCAGGATGCACGTCTTTATGGTCGGGGCCATATACGGATGGTTTTATGGGCATCCATCGGACTTGGCCCTCTTGGTACCAGTTAGGCGGACAGGCTCGCTCGGTCTCTCTTGATCGTTTAAGAAAAGTGTCCATACGAAACACCTCTTTTCGTTTCAGGATGTAATAAGTAGCCCTTGCCAATTTATGGGCCAGGATAGTCATGGATTTGGCCTTGCCGTGTTTCTTCTGTAACTTTTCTCTGTACTTTCTGGCTTCGGGGTTTCTTCGGAGAAACAGGACGGCGGCTTCGGAGAAGGCCCATTTTAGATGCACATTACCGATCTTCTTACCTGAGCTTCCCAGGCGTTTGCCTGCGGATTCTTTAGCCGATTTCACTAAACGGCAGTAGGAGACGAAATCTTGGACCGTAGGGAAGCGGCGGATATCGTGGATTTCGTAGAGGATGAGTAGGCCGAGGATTCTTCCGATTCCGGGGATGGAACGGATGCGGAAGTAAGAATCGGCATTGTGAGTTTTGGCGATCAGGGAGATTTCGTGTTCCAGACGGGGGAGGAGCTGATCGTAATAATCCAGAAGTTTGAGGTCAAGCTCAATGCTCTTTTTGACGCTTTCATCGGGGAAGTGTTCAGCGACTCCGGCTCGGTTAGCTTTACGGGCGATTCTCTTTTCAAACTCCGGAAGGTTGTACTGGTAGTTGGTATTTTGGATATGGGCAAGGAGTTCTGCTCTTTTTCGGGTCAGATGCATTCTTCGGCGGAGGAGATCTCGGGTTGAGCGCATTTGGCTTGGATAGACATAGGCTTGAGGGATCATTCCCCCTCGGAGCAGTACGGCGATTTTATGAGCATCGATCTTGTCATTTTTTGCCTTTCCTCCATGAATAGCTTTCATATAGAGGGCGTGACCTAATACGAAAGGGATATGTTCTTTGGCACACAGATCAGCGATCCAGTACCAGGTGAAGATGCACTCAACGACCACGACGATATCTTCTCGATATCGTTCGATGGTTTTAAGGAAGGCTTCTGTATCCGTTTGGATATTACGTTGAAGGACAATTTCTCCTGCCTGGTTGAGGATGCACAGATACATGGTCTTTGCGTGAAGGTCGATGCCGCAGTAATACTTGTGTTGTTTGGTGTAGAAATTCATAGTGGCCTCCTTGGTTAGATTTTTTTGTTGTGAATTATACCGCGTTGCGGTATCCTAAGGGAGGCCTTAATGAGTATCAAATCACTCCAGCGGATGGCTTACAGCCACCGCTGACCTAAATCGTTAGCCGAGGAGGACCAATATAAAGTCGTGACTCCGCAGCCTACCTTTAACGCAAATGCGCTCATCAAGCTTGGTGAACGTACGGAATACGAAACTTGGCTTCTCGAAGCTGTTTACGCACTTGTCGAACAAGAACTATTTCCGTCTTGGCCCGACGGGGTGATCTACCCGGTAGACAAATCGAAACCGCATTTCATAGGGCACATGCGTGGCAATATTATCGTTGGCGATTGGCGCCCAGGATTTTTGAACGTAGGAGCACCTCTTGTCTTTGTTTCGGCCTTCAAGCTTCTCGACATGCTCATCGAATGGATTCTTGAAGAGAATGGAGTTGCATCGACGTTTCGTTTTCAGCAGAAGCTGCAACAGCTGCAGGGCTCGCCCATCTTTCCACCAGTGATCGAATCCCGAACTTGGCTAAAGGAGCGTCTCGTTGGCCTTTACAGCACACTCGAACCGCTTCGCGGAACGATCATTCATGACAAGCACTTTACCGCAACAGACGGTGTCATCCGAGTCGCCAGTTCGAAGAATGGCGTCATAGGAGCGCCTGTTGAGATCAGGGCTTCCCATCTTAGAAAGCTCTCATCTACGATTGTGAGCGTCCTGAAGTACGTCGATGGAACTTGGCAGCTGAATGAACCTCGAGAAAAGATCCTGCGCCACGACTTGGATGAACTCGCGGCGCTGCACGGGCTGCCCCCTTTAGGCCAGAAGCCCCCTTTCCATACGTGCGTGAGAGTGTATTTGACGGGCGCTGATCCGTTGCTCGTCGATCTGACGTCCATACGGAGTGATCTCGCTACGACTTATGTAAATCATGACTGCTCCTTTGACTTGCGCGTATTGATGGTCAGAGGCAGCGAAGTAATTGACGCCTATTTTTTCCCTTGGTCTGTTTTGGCAGTTCCAAGCGCTGATTGGCGCTGTACAACCAATGCTCTACGATATAGAACCTCAATACCCGATGATATCGAACCCGGCCATCTGCACAACTAGGCCGGCTAACAACGCCATGCAGCGGATCGCCAATAAAACCGGCTCCTGCTGATGCCCGGCGTTAGCGGCGGGAGAAAAATATGGAAGCAATACTTAAGTCTCTTGGATGGCCACATTTAACATTTCTATTCGCAGTGTTTTTTGTACTCTTATTCAAGAAACCCCTATTCGCACTTATTTCCCGTATCACCTCCATAGACAAAAGCGGAATAAAAACGGCCCAAACACCCGAGGTACAAAGGGAGGAGAAAAAGAAGGAGGAAGTCCAAAAGCTTTTACTTGCGATTGGGGACTCAATTGTACTGCAAGATATCGAAGGCCGCATCAAAGCAGACCTAAAGGAGAAAGGTTTAGAAATAGATGGAGATACAATCAAAGTACTCATAAAGCATTTGGCGGCCTCAATAATACTTCTAGACTTTGAGCAGATACATAATCTAATTTTTGGCAGCCAGATATTTTTATTAAAAAAACTGAACGAAGTAGCAGGGCAAGGCAAATCAAGGGAATTTCTCGCAACGTACTTTGAGCATGTTAAGACCCTTTTTCCGGAACAACTCGGCGGGTGGTCGTTAGAACAATATTTGGGTTTTCTTACAGGTCGCTCACTCATCACTATACAGGCCGACACCTTCCATATAACTAATTTGGGGGTAGAGTACCTGACCTGGATGATAAGAAACGGCAGAGGAGAAGACAAGCCATTATAGACCTGCTAACAATTCAATGAACCCGACGCAGAATAGCGTCGGTGGGTTTAAGCGCAGGTGGTTGTCTGCGCGGGTTATTTCTGGCGTTCGACAAAAGGATAATAATTATGGACTCAGAAATATTGGCCAATGTGCTGTCTGGGCTTGCCATGCCAAGTATATTTTGCGGAATTTTGTTCATCGTGGTCAGCCTACCTCTTCTCCGTGGTTCAATACCAATGAATCGTTTCTACGGGTTTCGCATTTCACAAGCATTCACATCCGATGCAAACTGGTATGTCATCAACAAGTGAAGACACAAGAGACACAAGGGGACGTAGGTTCTAAAACAACTTGAGAAATAGGAGAGAAGAATATAATCTTTGGCTATGGCGAGACAACCGAGGTTGGACGCTCCCGGAGCGTTGCAGGGAGCAGCCGACAAGGCTGCGATCCAGCGGGTGAAAGACCCGCCATGATAATTGTCCGATTCGGTCATGTAGTGATACCACAGTTCTGGAAGGCAACTTCCAGGCAAAAAAAATGAGAGCACTGGGTCGGACCAAGGCAACCATTTGACATAATTAGTGAACGGCGGATAAATGCTTGTTTTTTTGGTCTTAGAACTGCTTTTTTGAACTTAAAATTAACCCTCTAAGGTTATAGATTTGGCAAGGGCGAACCGACATTATCTCCCCGGCTATGTATGGCACATTACTCATCGGTGCCATAAAAGGGAATTCTTGTTAAAGTTTGCCCGAGACCAGCGTCGATGGTTATAGTGGCTTTTTGAAGCGAGGAAACGTTTTGGGACCTCCATCCTGAACTACACGGTGACTTCTAACCATGTTCATCTTGTTATTAGGGACGATAAAGGAGAAGGGGTCATACCCCAAACGATGCAATTGGTCGCAGGGAGGGCGGGCCAGGAATACAATCAAAGGAAGAATCGCAAGGGTGCCTTTTGGGAGGATCGTTATCACGCCACTGCAGTGGAGGTAGATTCCCATTTAAGTCGCTGTATGGTCTATATTGATCTGAACATGGTTCGAGCAGGCATTGTGACTCATCCATCAGAGTGGCCTTTCTGTGGGTATAACGAAATCAAAAATCCGCGGGAAAGGTATTCTATCATCGATTACGAGAGTCTAATTGATTTCTTTAATGCTCAGAGCATGGATGAATTGAGGAAGACGTATAGAGTCTGGGTGGAAGAGGCATTGGAGAAACAGAGCTACCGGAAGCGGGAGCCACAGTGGACAGAGAGTATAGCTGTTGGGAACGAGGTCTTCGTAAGAGAAACGAAAGAAAAACTTGGGATAAAAGCGATAGGGAGGGAAGTGATCGGAGTGAATGGATCTTACGAGTTACGAGAGCCTGAAACAGTTTACGAGGTTAATTTTAGCCCTGAAAATATGAGTTTAAGCGGAGAAAATATGTTCTTTTGGGACGTTTCTTTTTCAGGATCAATAGGTTAGCTTGGTCCGACCCAGATTCACACCAGATTCACAAGAGGGCGGCGTATTTTTCGCCTGCGGCGGGCGAACACGCCGCTGGAGCAGACGGGCCTCCGGCCCGCAGTTTAGCCACGACCCGTTAGCTTTACAAAACAGATATGGACATCCCCCACGTTATCCGTCTATAATTCAGATAGACATCGATATGCCGACAATCAAAGATATTTCAGGGCCATACCGGTTTTTCTTTTACAGCTTCGATTGCAACGAGGAAATGCATGTCCATGTTCAGAGAGAAAGGATGATCTGCAAATTCTGGATGCAACCCGTTGTATTGGCAAGGAATCAGGGTTTTGCCCCGAAAGAGCTCAGTACCATACGGGAAATAATCTTAAAGAACAGGAACAAATAATGGAGGCATGGTATGAACACTGCGGTGGAAATACAGGAAGTGAGAATTAAGAATATAATTGTCACCGAGGACACCATTACAGCCCAACTCATGGATGGGCGGATAATCAGCGTACCATTAGCCTGGTCATGGCGGTTGTCTGAGGCTACTCCCAAACAGCGGGCAAACTGGGAAGTCATCGGAGACGGTCATGGTGTGCATTGGCCCGACATTGATGAAGACATCAGTGCCGAAGGCATGCTTTACGGTATTCCCGCTCATAGACCTCGAATGGCCGCTAAGTTCAATCTAAAACCGGTCAAGAAGAAAACGCCGGCTAACTTGAACAAGGACATGCAGCGGATCGCCAATAAACCCGGCTCCCGCTGATGCCAATCGTTGGTTGCATATTAAAGGAGGAATCAGAACATAGCAGAAGCGATGACGGTAGAAACTATAGTCGAAGCCGATTGGCAGATGCGGGGATTTTGGACACGCCTACGTTTTCCACTTCAAACACCAAAAGGTGCCTGGTCAGATATTGATCTCATTGCCTACAACCCTGAGGGTCGCCATCTTGTAATTGCCGAGTCAAAGGTTCGTGGTCCATGGCCTTAGGCGACCCCAAAGCTTCAAAACCCAAATCTGAAAGGAGACAGAATGAATTATTATGCACTGTTTTACTATGTGGTTGATGACTATGTTTCAAGCAGGGCTCCCTATCGAGATGCACATCTTCGGCTTGCCTCGGAGGCAAATCACCGAGGCGAGCTCATCCTGGCAGGCGCCTTGAGCGATCCGATCGACCGGGCACTCCTTGTATTTCGCGTGCCGGATCCTTCTGCCGTTGAGGAGTTCGTCCGAAACGATCCTTATGTTAAGAATGGACTGGTGGTTCGATGGGAGATCCGGCCATGGATTGTTGTGATCGGCAACGAATCGGCCAATGCTCCAGGGGGGACAAAATGATCGCCCGTTTTGCAGTATTCGGAAAAGGCTAAATTTTGAGCCTGTGCTTTAGTGCACTTCCGGGATGATGTTGCCGCCGGAAGGGAAGATGGCGACATCCGCTTGGGGGATCTTTTCAGAGACCTGCTGAATGGCATCCTGTATGGTGGGAGCGTAGGCGAATTTCATCATCCGCACTTGATCTTCTGAAAGCCCCTCGGTCACATGAACCACGGTAAATTTCTCGGCTAACTCTTTGAAATAGACCACCTGCATGATGTAAGAAATTCCGAACGAACGTAAATGTTCAGGCACATCCCCCAGGATGAGACGGCGATGAAAATCCCCAGCACTTTCCGGGCTTGCCATTTCTTTAATCAGAGGCATGATCGGACCTGCCTGTTTCTGGGGGGCCACCCAGATGATCGCTCCTCCTGACCGCGTGCAAAAACCCGCCATGACCAGGGCTTTGGTCGCCTGAACCCCAATTTCCAAGGGATAAGCAGAGGTGATGGTCACATCGGCTAACTTCGAAAGAGAGATCGTATAAAGAGAGGCGGCGTAATTGGATGCTTCTCTATGCTCGGCCAAGGGATCTCCCGCAAAGGCACGGATGATCTCCCTTTTTTCATTGATGATGAAGTCGAGTTTAAAAGCCATTCTGGATAACCGGCCAGCATCTAAAATATCTTCAGAAAAGTGGTTTCCATCGAGTAGGTTTACTTTGCTATTCCGATGGCGCATCCAGGTGAAGTGATGTTCGGCAACAGAGCGATAGGAGCAAACGCCGGGCATGATGATTTTATATCCTCCGCCGTATCCGGCAATGGGATGGGGCATGCATTCTCCGACGCCAATGATCAGATCGGCGAAGGCAACATAACGGTTTACCTCGACCAGCGTCCCCCGATGAGTCTTTCCGATGATCACATTATCCGAGGCGTGGGGGTTGTGGACATAGAGGCGGCCGGATAGACGGGAGAAGGCTTCTTTGCCAACCTTTACCTCGAGTTGCTCAAGGGATGGAATGGGGTGTGTTCCCAGGGCGCAAATTCCGGTTATCCGGCTGTCCGGAATGCCAGCCCGATTAAGACGGTTCATCATTTCAGGCAGGGCAAGGTAAGCAGGTGTGGGACGCTGGAGGTCATCGAATAGAATAATTACCTCCATCCCAGGACGAGCCAGATCTTCTATCTTAGGTGATCCGATGGGATGATCGAGTGCTCGCCGTATCTCTTCAGCCGGGTCTTTTACTCCGGGGATGGGAGGTTTGTCTTCGCTGGAGATCAGATTCCATCCTTTTGGAATAGAAAAGGTTCTTCTCTCTCCATCATAATTGAGATATTGGCTCATTTTGCCGACTCCTTTAGGTTGCAATCAGGTATTTTACGATAATGAAAGAGCCCCTCCACAAGACAGGGCTTTAAATCCAAAATCGAGATCCCGAATCAAGTTCGGGATGACAAAAAGACGAGAACCGTACCCCGTTGTCATGCTGAACTTGTTTCAGCATCTGGTTTGTTATTTTTAGGTGTGTACTTAATAAAATGATAGAGTAATATTGAGCGGTTGTCAAATAAAAATGGGTATTGACAAACAAAATAAGCTGGGGTACAGTACACCTCGTGCGAAGGCTGATTATTAGGAACCCGAAGACGATAAGAAGGAAAGTTTATGATTATCTCCGTGAAAAACTTTTGAGCGGGGAGATTCCTCCCCATGAGCATCTGATCGAAGCGAAGATTGCACAGGAGATAGGGACATCACGGACGCCTGTCAGAGAAGCTCTTCATAATCTGGAACTGGAGGGTCTTATCGAGTCAATTCCAAGGGTAGGGTATGTCGTCAGGCCTATTAGCGAACAAGAAGTTGAGGAGATTTGCGAAATAAGAAGAGTCGTTGAAGAACTTGCCACCCAGTGGGCAATTGAGAAGGCCCGTGATAGGCTCATCGAGGAATTGAGGAAAAACGTTGCTGTCTCAGAAGAGAAAGTCTCCGGAGGAGATGTGATGGCATTTGTGGAATTGGATTCCCAGTTTCACGAAATCATAGCCAGATTCAGCGGCTCTCAACGCCTTCTCGAATTGGCGCAAACGTTACGACGACACATGCTGAGGTATAGAATTCACAGTATTTACTCGCCTGACAATGTTCTAAGAGCCATTGATGGACATAAGGGAATACTTCGGGCGATTGAAAAGACTGATTCAGGAGACGTAAATCAAGCCATTGAACATCATTTGAATCAATCGAAGAAAGATATATTGAGATACGCTTTTAAAGAAACTTCAAAAGAAGCGAGATAGCTAATGATGATCGAGATTAAGTTCAAGGGTAGGGGAGGGCAGGGAGTGGTGGTCGCCTCCGAAATTTTAGGGAGGGCCTTTTTTACAGAAGGGAAATACCCCCAGTGTTTCTCCCTCTTTGGGAGCGAACGCCGCGGCGCCCCGGTCATTGGTTTTTTGCGGGTGGATGAGGAGCCCATTCTATTGAAATGCCAGATCAGACATCCGGACCAGTTCATTGTCTTTGACATTAGCCTGATGGAAGAGTCAGAGGTGCTCCAGGAACTGAAGCCTGGAGGGACTCTTCTGATCAATACGGACAGGGAGATCGATTCTTTCACAGGGTTGAGACATTACAAGATCGGCCTGATCGATGTGGGGCCGATTGCGAGAAAAGCCGGAGTGGGAGGGGCATTGAACACGACCATCCTTGGAGCCTATGCCTCTTTGACCCATCTGGTACAGAAAGAGACCCTGATCGAGATGGTCCGCCAAATGATCTCCATCAAAACGGAATCCAATGTTGAGGCCCTAAGAGAAGCCCACGATAAGGTTCGAATCTATGAAAGTTTATGCTGAGTCTTTTGAATTAGTTATCCCGATCTCCTATGAAAGCACCGAGGTCATCGAGACCGGCAAGTGGGGTTTTCAAAAACCTGAAACTGCTTTTATGACAGCCCCTTGTGAGGAGGCCTGCCCAGCGGGCAATCCCATAGCAACGTTTATCTATCTCGTAGGGGAGGGAAAATTCGGAGAAGCGCTGGAGGCGGTTTTGAAGGAGAATCCTTTTCCAGGGGTCTGCGGCAGGGTCTGTTTTCACCCCTGTGAGAGCGGGTGTAACCGAAACCAGTATGATGAGACCGTGTCAATCAATGTCTTGGAGAGATATGTGTTTGATGCCACCGTGGACCAGTCACCAAAACTTCATCCGGCGCTAAACAGCGATCCGAAAAAGATTGCGATTGTCGGAGCAGGGCCTGCGGGCCTCTCCTGTGCCTATTTCCTCGCCTTGCTTGGGCACAAGGTGACCGTTTTTGAAGCCAGACAGGAACCCGGGGGAGTCTTGCGATGGGGAATCCCTGAGTACAGGCTTCCGAAATCGGTCCTGAAAAAAGAGATTGGAAGGATATTAGGACTTGGCATTGAGATGAAAACCGGAGTTGTGGTGGGGAAACAGTTCCCTATAGAGAGTTTAAATCAATTTGATGCTGTCTTTCTGTCTCCAGGGGCTGGCGTAAGCCTTTCTCTCGGAGTCGAGGGCGAGGGTTTGACAAGGGTCTGGCGAGGAACGGACTTTTTGAACCGGATCAATTTGGGAGAGAAGATCAGGGCCGGAGGAAAAATCATTGTGATCGGCGGGGGGAATACGGCAATGGATGTTGCACGATCAGCGCGGCGTCTGGGTTCTGCAGTAACCATCGCCTATCGACGGACAAAAAAAGAGATGCCCGCGGTTACGGACGAGGTTGAGGAAGCTGAGCAGGAAGGGGTGCGATTTGAGGTCCTGCTTCAACCGGTTGAGATCAGGCTTCTCAAAAGCAGAAAGGTCCGCATTAAATTCCAGCGTATGAAGCTGAGAAAGACGAGCCGTGAGGAACGGGCCCGCCCCATCCCGATTAAAGGCGATTTTGTGATGATGGAGGCAGACCGTCTCATTACAGCGGTCGGCGAGGGCGTGGATCTGTCGTGGATCCCTCAAGCCCTGACCGAGAATGAATTCCTTAAAGCCGCCTCTTCACCGTGGAATGGCAAGGCAAAGATCTTTGCAGGAGGCGACGCTGTTGACCAACAACGGAGCGTGGTAACCGCCATCTCATCTGGAAAGAAGGCTGCCATTTCCATCGACCTCTCTTTCAGGGGGCTGGACCCGGAGGAGGTCTTTACAAAGATCAGAGCAGGGTCAAAAGAGGGTCTTTTGATGGAGGCCTATCTCAAGGGTAGGGAGAGGGGAATCTGGGAGGAGCCAAAGGGGGTTGTTGTTTACGATCAGCTCAATACACTCTTTTTCAAGCCGTCTGAAAGAGTGAGAACAGGAAGAATCGAT
>Ga0194126_10008352_pt1 | contig 14115 bp, 9 predicted proteins | sample TA2KigC150mmetaG_FD_148641 | JGI IMG/M metagenome (GOLD analysis project Ga0194126, IMG submission 148641) | Freshwater microbial communities from Lake Tanganyika, Tanzania - TA2015035 Kigoma Deep Cast 150m | ecosystem: Environmental > Aquatic > Freshwater > Lake | place: Tanzania: Lake... | reverse complement strand
AAGGAGCGCGGCGTGTAGTGCCTGTCCTCGGCCGAGGAACCCGCCCCATCCGGGTTGCACGCGAAGGAGATCCGCGTCGGCAGCAGGCGCGCCATACAAGGGATCCCCGAGAAGCGGATAACCCCTCGAGGCAAGATGGACCCGGATCTGATGGGTACGGCCCGACTCGAGCTTGCAAGACATCATCGACACCGGACGGAGTGCAGCCGCGCCTTTGCCAACCGCGTTGGCTGGGAGGAAGGTGTGGAGATGGGCCGCATGCGTTACAGCCTCGCGTGCTGCCAGGCCGTCGCAAGCCATGCGCACCCTCGACATCCGGTCGCGACCGATGGGCGCGTTGATGGTGATGCGCTGCAACGCTTCGGTGTTTCCATGCACCAGCGCGAGGTAGACGCGCTCGATCTGACGTCGGGCGAGTTGCTCCTGCAGCACCGAAAGACTCGCGACGCGTTTGGCCACGATCAACAGACCTGAGGTGTCGCGATCCAGACGGTGCACGATCCCGGCGCGCGGCAACTCTGCAAGCGAAGCGCGCAGGTGCAGCAGACCGTTCATCAGTGTGGCACGCCAATGACCGGGCGCTGGATGCACGACCAGACCCTGTGACTTATGGACGATCAGCAGGTCCTCGTCTTCGTAGACCACCTCAAGTTCCATCGGGTCGGGTTCCAGGGCGCAGTCAGCCTCGTGGGGTTGAGGCCACACGTCCACCGTATCGCCCGCGCCGAGCCGGTGTGCCGCGGTGGTGACGCGCGCATTGATGTGGACTGCCCCGAGCCGTATCCAGTGCTGTACCCGGGTACGGGAAAGCCCGGGCAGCGAACTCTTGAGCGCATCGGCCACGAAGCGGTCGACGCGCTGGCCGAGCCCTTCGGCACCAGCGAGCCGAAATCCGGCCTCCGTATAATCCATCGGGGAGGCTTCCTCATGCAGCGCATCGGGCGCTTCAAGGGCCATCAACATCACGCGATTGTCTCACTGGCTTGAGGGTGCATGAAGAGCGTTCAACTGCGACACCGTGCCAAATCAACCGTACCCGCCGGTGCAAGCCGTGGCCCTCGAGCGCCTCGGCCAACACTTCGATCAGGCGTGAAGGTGGCAATGCTCGGCCTGGCAGCGGCTTGCCTTGTGGCCTGCGGCCTCGGCAGCGAGGGTCCTGATCCCACTGCCGGATGGTCGGCCGAGAAGATCTACGCAGAAGCAAAGGCGGAGCTTTCAGCCGGCAACCTCGCGCAGGCCACCCGTCTGTTCGCCCGGCTCGAGAGCCGGTACCCCTTCGGTCGCTACGCGCAGCAGGCGCAACTCGAACTCGCCTACGGTCACTATCGGCTCGGTGAAAGGGCCCAAGCCCTCTCCACCCTCGACCGCTTTGCCAAGATGTATCCATCGAACCCCGCCATGGACTATGTGTTCTACCTGCGCGGCCTGGTTCACTTCAACGAGCAGATGGGCCTGCTGGTCAAGCTTGGAGGCCAGAATCTCGCCGACCGCGACCTGAAGGCTGCGCGCGATGCCTACGATGCGTTCCGGGTCGTCGTTGAGCAGTATCCGGAGAGTCGCTACGTCGACGACGCTCGCTTGCGCCTGCGCTACCTGGTCAACAACATGGCGGCGGGCGAACTCTCGATCGCTCGTTATTACTGGCTTCGCGGGGCGCATGTGGCCGCATCCAACCGCGCACAGGCTTTGATTCGTCAGTTTCCCGATACGCCCGCAGTGGAGGAAGCGCTTGCGATCCTCACGCTTTCCTCGAGAGCGCTCGGTCTGGGACAACAGGCCGAGGATGCCGAGCGGGTGTTTCGCCTCAACTACCCGAAGAGTACCCGCCTCGAAAACCCCAATTCCGGCCAACCCCGATGGTGGGAATTCTGGCGCTGAAATTGCCCGCTCCGTTGCCTTCGGAGCGTTTGATAGCCTGCTCCGCCGTTCACCACCCCTACCGCTCACCACCCCTACCGCTCACCACCCCTACCACTCACCACCCTCCTGCGCTACAGCCCCTGCAGTGAGCCCCGCTCAACCTTGCAGGGGAAGGGACCGGTGAGCCGGTTGCTATCGGCAAACTCGAGCAACTTTGCAAGGTGGATTTCGTGCCAGGGACGAGAGGACCGCACTGCAAACTCGGCAGCCTCGTTGCGCCACTTCAAGACACCGCCCGAGACGCTGTAGTAGCTGGGAAAGGCGGGCCCACCGCCGTCGGGAAGCAGTACCCAGATGAGGCCCTTGTGAATCAGATAGGTCCGCGAAACCTCCTCCTGATACGCCGCACCGCCGCCGCCTTTGGGTTGGGTGCAGGTAATGCGCACGCCAGCGGCAGCAGCCTCCTTTGCGCGTTGCTGGATGCTCGCATCATCGAGGTCGAGATAAAGCCCCACCCTTGACTGCTCCTTGCCGCCAGACGATGCAAGCGCCGGCGCTGAAAGTGCGAGAGCGCATCCCAGGAACAGGCATTTCAACATTCGCGCGGGCAAAGGACCGCGCAGTCCTTCGTAAATGGCCGATGGCGTCCGATCGCGCCCGGCCTGCGCGGAGTCGGAAAACATGTGGTTGGTTGAGGTCATGATCTGCTGTCGAAGGATAGTGATGGATCGATGAGGCGCTAACCCGACTCCGCGGCAAGCGGTGCGAGCGTGCCATCAGCCTGGGTCGCGGTCAAGAACTCGACGGCATCGACGGCGTTTCGCAGGAGCGGAAAGGGGGGCAGGCTGCGCAGCAACTGCCGTCCGTAGGCCCGCAGGGCGAGCCGTTCGTCGCAAACCACCAGCAGCCCCTTGTCGCTCTCGCTGCGGATGAGACGACCCGCGCCCTGCCTGAGGCTGATTGCGGCCTGCGGCAACTGCCAGTTGCTGAAGAAATCCTCACCGGCCTCCAGCGCCTTGCGCATACGCGCCTTAAGGATCGGCTCGTCGGGCGGCGCAAAGGGCAGCTTGTCGATCACAACCAGCGAGAGTTGCTGTCCAACCACATCCACGCCCTCCCAGAAGCTTGCACTTCCGAGCAGGACCGGCGCTTCGAGTTGCCTGAAACGCTCCAGGATCAGCGCCTTCGCTTGCTCCCCCTGCACCAGAAACTCGATCTTCGGGCCACCGGCGTCTTTGGCCTGGAGTTCCCGCAGCAGCTGGTGCAGGAGGCCCACCATGCGCAAGCTCGTGCACAGCACGAAGGCGCGACCCCGGTTCACCCTCAGGAGGGGCCAGATGTGATGGGCCACCTGCCCTGCAAAGTCGGGGTGCGAAGGACTGCCGCAGCCGCGCGGGATGTAGATGCGCGCCTGACGCGCATAGTCGAAGGGACTCTCGACGCGCATGGTGTCGACTGCATCAAAGCCAAGTTGACGGCCAAAGAGCTCGATACGGCCTGCCAGCCCGAGTGTGGCCGAGGTGAAAACCAGTCCCTTGGGCGCATCGCCAAGCGCCAAGCGAAACGGAACCGCGATATCGATCGGACTGACGTGCAAAGTCACCCCGCTTCGCGACACCTCAAACCAGCGCACCTGATCGGGTTCGGGTTCGGGTTCGGGGCAGCCGTGGGAGGCGTGCGCGGTACCGAGAAAAAGACTGAGCGTGGCGCGCATCGTCTCGATTCGCCCGAGCAGCAGGGGCAACTCCACTCCGCGCTCGGCCTGGGAGCCCACCAGAACCTCCAAGCCAGCAAGCGTCTGGTGCAGGGTCGTCAGGTCTGCAGCCATCGACCCGCAGCGTGGATCCCCGGGGTCCCAGGTGAAGCGCCCGGGCTCACCGGCGCTTACCCGGAGCTCGCGCAAGCCCTGTTCGAGCCCTGCCCTGCAGTCGATCCAGTCGGCCGCATCCGGAGCCTCCCGCAGTCCCACGCGCAGAAGATCGACCGCGAGGTCCTGCGTTTGTCGCAGCGACCATGAGCGGCTGAAGAAGTGGATCGCTGCATCGGGCAGTTGATGCGCCTCGTCGAAGATCACACTGTCGACCTCGGGTAACAGCTCGCTGACCCCATCGCCCCGAAGCGCAAGGTCGGCGCAGAAGAGGTGGTGATTCACCACAACGATGTCAACCTGATGCGCCCGCTGGCGCGCCTTCAACACAAAACAGCTCGCGATTCGCGGACATTCGGTCCCGAGGCAGGTGTCGTGGGCGGAGGTTGCCATCGACCAAACCGCCGAATCCTCTGGGACATCCGCACACTCTGCCCGATCGCCGCTTGCACTGCGCGTGGCAAAGCGGCGGATCCGCCGAAGGAGCGCTGCGTCCTCGCGCGCGGCAAACCGACCGTCGGCGAGGTTTCGTTCGAGGTGGTAGTGACACACGTAGTTGCCGCGACCCTTGAGAGCGGCAACCGAAACCCGCACCGGCAGTTTCTCGAGAAGGGCCGGAAGGTCGCGCTGGAGCAACTGGTCCTGAAGCGTTCTGGTTCCGGTGGAGATGATCAGACGCTGACCCGACAACAAAGCCGGGACAAGGTAGGCGAAGGTTTTTCCTGTGCCGGTTCCTGCTTCCACCACCAGAACCCTGCCCGACTCGAGCGCGGTCCCCACAGCCTGCGCCATCGCAAGCTGGCCGGGTCGGAACCGGAACCCGGGCTGCGAAGCGAGCGAGCCTGAGGGTCCGAGCACCGCCGCATAGTCGCGCGCGGGAGCCCTCGACATCAGGACCGCACCCCCGGTCGATTCGGAAACCGCGGCCGGAGCGCAGTCACGCCGGGATGTCGGGCACGAGCATCATCTGCAGTTGGACGATACTGTCCTTGATCTGGAGCTTGCGCTTCTTCAATCGTCGCAGCTGAAGCTCATTGAAGTGCGTCTGCCGGGTGATCGTGGCGATCATCTGGTCGAGGCTGCGATGCTCGAGTTGCAGTTCGCTGATGCGGTGGCGGATGTTCTCCGGATCCATGCGCGATTTTCTCACCCGGCTGCCGCGCTGCCAATCCCCCCTGAGCGATGCCCGGAATTGGCGGGTCCGGAAACGACGTCGCTGCTGCGCAGTGGTCGATCCCTGTAGGCCTCGGTCTGCATCTCGACAAGCCGCGACACAGTGCGGAAGAACTCCTGCGCCATCGCGCCCTCCCGGTAGAGCTCATCGGCCGAAACCTCCGCACTCAGCAGGAGCTTGATGCTGCGGTCGTAGAGCACATCCACCAACCAGACGAAGCGGCGCGCCTCGGAAGCCATCGCTGGCCCCATGCGCGGTACCTCGCTCAACAGGATGGTGTGGAATCGCTCGGAAAGCTCCAGATAATCGAGCTGGGAGCGCGGCTCACCACACAGGGCTGAAAATCCGATCCACGCCACGCCGCCGCCAAGCGCTTCGCAACGCAGCGGCCGGTGCGAGATATCAAGAATCACCTCGCGCCGGACAGGACCATCGGCGAGCCGCTGAAAGTTGCGTTCCATTCCGGCGGCAACTTCCGCAGACAGGGGCGACAAGTAGACGGGTAACTGCGACAGGGCGCGCCGCCGATAGTCGATGCCAGTATCCACCTGCAGGCACTCGAGATGCGACTCGAGCAGGGCGATTGCAGGCAGGATCCGGTCGCGGTGCAGTCCGCCCGGGTAAAGCTTCGAAGGCTGATAGTTCGATGTGGTCACAAGCACCACGCCATGCGCAAACATGCCGCGCAGCAGGCGCTCGAGGATCATCGCATCGGCGATGTCCGACACGTGGAATTCGTCGAAGCAAAGAAGGCGATAACGGCTCGCAAACAGCGCAGCAACTGCATCGAGCGGATCGGCGCGTCCCTTGAGTGCATCAAGTTCGCGGTGCACCTCGCGCATGAACTCATGGAAGTGCATGCGTCCTTTGCGGCGCAGCGCCACGGCGCCGAAAAAGAGATCCATCAGCAGGCTTTTTCCCCGCCCAACGCCCCCCCACATCCAGACCCCACGTGGCACCACCGGCGCCCGGAACACCCGGCGCAGGACCGACTTGCGTTGATCGCGGAAGCTGTGGAGCGCTTCGCCAAGGACCTGGAGGTGCTCGAGCGCGCTCAGTTGTGCGGGATCTTCCACGAACCCGCGGGTGGCAAGGATGTTGCGGTAGGTCGATCGGAGGTCGATCGCCGCGCGTGGCGGGGTCAAGGGCGTGCCCACCAAACCCGGGGGCGCATCACATGTTGAGCGCCCGCTTGTCGGTGGCTGCAAGCGCCGCCTCGCGCATCACCTCGGAGAGCGAAGGGTGCGGATGGCAGACGCGACCGATATCCTCGGCACTGGCACGGAATTCCATCGCGACAGCGGCCTCTGCGATCAGGTCGGAGGCTGCAGCGGCGATCACATGCACCCCGAGAATCTCGTCGGTGGCAGCGTCGGCGAGGATCTTCACAAAACCCTCTGCGGACCCCATGCCGAGTGCCCGGCCGTTGGCGGAGAAGGGGAATTGCCCGGGCTTGAAGGCACGGCCCTCGGCCTTGAGTTGCTGCTCGGTCTTGCCTACCCAGGCGATCTCGGGCGCAGTGTAGATTACCCAGGGAATACAGTTGTAATCGATGTGCGGTTTTTGCCCGGCAAGGATTTCGGCCACCAGCACGCCTTCGTCCTCGGCCTTGTGGGCAAGCATCGGCCCGCGGACCACGTCGCCGATCGCGTAGACGCCGTCGACTGCAGTGGCGCAGTGTGCATCCACTGGAATGAAGCCACGCTCGTCGCACGCCAACCCGATCGCATCGAGCCCGAGGCCGTCGGTGTTGGGTTGGCGGCCCACCGACACAATCAGACGGTCGACCTCAAGCTTTCGTGCCTCGCCCTTGGCATCCTGATAATCGATGCGAACCTTGCGCGATGCGCCGCGGCCCTTGATCGCGACCGCATCCACCCTCGCACCCAATTCGATCGCCAGGCCCTGACGCGTGAAGATCTTCCACGCTTCGCGCGCCACGCCGCTGTCGGCAGCCCCGAGAAACTCGGGCAATGCCTCGAGAATCGTGACTTGCGAGCCCAGACGCCTCCAGACCGAGCCGAGTTCGAGGCCGATCACGCCCGAGCCGATCACGCCGAGACGCTCCGGCACGGTGGCGAAATTGAGTGCACCTTCGTTGTCGCAGACGATCTCGTTATCCACCTCGATCCCACGCAGGTGGCGCGCCTTGGAACCGGTGGCAATGATCACACGGGGGGCGCTGAGCGTCTCGCGAACGGCTTCACCTTCAGCACCATGCCCGGTGATGTCGATGGCAAAGCCGGCTGTGTCGCGTGCCCGAAAACGTCCGTGGCCCTTCACCCAGGCGATCTTGTTCTTCTTGAACAGATACGCGATGCCGCTGGTCATTTTCGAGACGATCTGGTCCTTGCGCCCGAGCATCCGCCCCACATCCATGCGTGCGTCGGACACGCTGATGCCGTGGTCGCTGAAATGCTCCCTCACCTGCTCGAAATGTTCACTGGAGGCAAGCAGGGCCTTCGAGGGGATGCAGCCCACGTTCAGACAGGTTCCCCCGAGGACATTCTCGCCGGCCGGATTGCGCCACTTCTCTATGCAGGCTACCCGCATGCCGAGTTGCGCTGCACGGATCGCAGCAATGTAGCCGCCGGGTCCTGCACCGATCACGATCAGATCCAGACTGTTTGCCATGATGGATACTCCGGAGGCTCAGAGATCGAGCAGGAGGCGGGCGGGGTCTTCGAGCGCTTCCTTGATCGAGACCAGAAAGAGCACCGCATCACGGCCGTCGATGATCCGGTGGTCGTAGGAAACGGCTAGGTAATTCATGGGACGGATCACGATCTGGCCGTTTTCCACGACCGGCCGTTCCTTGGTGGCGTGCACGCCGAGGATGGCCGACTGCGGCGGATTGATGATCGGGGTGGAGAGCATCGATCCGAAGACGCCACCGTTGGAGATAGAGAAGGTCCCGCCGCTCAACTCCTCGATCCCGAGCTTGCCCGCCTGCGCGCGTTTGCCGAAGTCGGCGATCGTCTTTTCGATCTGCGAGAAACCCAGCTGGTCGGCATTGCGGATCACTGGCACCACCAGCCCCCGCGGCGATCCCACCGCAACGCCCACATCGAAATAGCCGTGATAAACGATGTCGCTGCCATCGACCGAAGCATTCACGATCGGGTACTTCTTGAGGGCGTGCACCGCCGCCTTCACAAAGAAGGACATGAACCCGAGTTTCACCCCGTGATCCTTCTCGAAACGCTCGGCATATCTCTTGCGCAGATCCATCGCAGGCTGCATGTTGACTTCGTTGAAGGTCGTGAGAATCGCGTTGCTTGCCTGCGATTGCAAAAGCCGCTCGGCCACCCTCGCACGCAGACGCGACATCGGCACCCGTTGCTCGGGGCGTCCCTGGGTCAGTGAGGCCAGATCGGCAGGCGCTGCCACCTGCGGGAGCGCTGCCGGGACGGCACCCTGTGAGGCCGGAGCTGGCACTGGCGCAGGACTCTGCGGTGCCACAGGCGGCAATGCCGCAAGACCCTGCGGTGTTGCAGAGGGCAACGGTGCAGGAGCGGGCTGCGCGGTTGCTGCGGCCGCTGCGCCAAGCACATCGGCCTTCGTGATGCGGCCGTCGCGGCCGGTTCCCGCGAGATGGGCAGGATTCAAGCCCTGCTCGGCAATGAGTTTGGCCGCCGCCGGCATCGCCACGCCAGCCCTGGTACCTGGGGCTGCCCCGGCCGAAGCTACCGTGGCTGCTGGCCCGCTCGAGGTAGCCGCCTTGGCATCGGTGTTAATATCAGTTTTGACATCAGTATTGATCATTGCGATCACTTCGCCCGAAACCACCGTGGCACCTTGCTGCTTGAGCACCTGTGCGAGTACGCCCGCCTCGGGCGCAGGCACTTCCAGCACGACCTTGTCCGTCTCGATGTCGATCAGGTTCTCGTCGCGCTGAACCAGATCCCCGGCCTGCTTGTGCCACCCGAGAAGCGTTGCCTCCGCAACCGACTCGGACAGTTGCGGCACCTTCACTTCTACCAATGCCATATTATTCTCCGAAAGAACAAGAAAGGAAAGCGTTCAGGCGGGCATGCGCGGAATCGGAAGGCCCGCTTTCAGCAGCGTGCCCCACCTGAGGGCTACCCGCGGGGAGCACCCGAGAGGGCGAGCCCGATCCGTACAACCAGGGATTCACTCTTATTTGCTTGATCGACGCGAGGTACGCAGCGCGCGGAAGGCGTGCCCGATAAGTTCCTTTAGCTGCGCAAAGTGCTTGTCGTAGTAGCCAACGGCGGGCGAGGCCGAAGGCGGACGGCCGGAAAAGTGGAGCTTCTGGCCCTCCCTGAGTGCATCCAGCAGGTTATCGCGAAGGTAGAACCATGGCCCCTGGTTTTGCGGTTCGTCCTGCACCCACACCCAGTCTTTCGCCTGCGCATAGCGCCGAACCTCCGCCTCGAAAGCCTTCTGCCCGAAGGGATAGAGCTGCTCGACGCGAAGGATCGCCACATCGTCGCGCGCCCCGTCGCGACGCGCCGCGACGAGGTCGTAGTACACCCTGCCCGAGCACACGAGCACCCGCTTGACTTTCTTCGCATCGATCGATGCATCCGCCTCGCCGATGACAAGCTGGAAGCCTCCCTTGGAAAACTCGTCGAGCGACGATACCGCCTCCTTGTGGCGGAGCAGCGACTTCGGCGTGAACAGCACGAGCGGCTTGCGGAAGCTGCGCAGCATCTGCCTGCGCAGCACATGAAAGATCTGCGCGGGCGTTGTGGGCTGCACAACCTGCATGTTTTGATCGGCGCAGAGTTGTATGAATCGCTCGATGCGTGCCGAGGAGTGCTCCGGACCCTGACCCTCGTAACCGTGCGGCAGCATCAGCGTGAGGCCGGTCACCCTCCCCCACTTCGCTTCGCCCGAACAGATGAACTGGTCGATCACGACCTGCGCGCCGTTCACGAAATCGCCGAACTGCCCCTCCCAGATCACGAGCTTGTTGGGCTCTGCGGTGGAGTATCCGTATTCGAACCCGAGCACCGCCTCCTCCGACAGAACCGAGTCGATCACCACGAACTCGCCCTGATCGTCCGAGACATGCTGGAGCGGAACGTGCGCCCCGGAGTCCCAGCGCTCGCGATTCTGGTCGTGCAGCACCGCGTGGCGGTGGGTGAAGGTGCCACGCCCGCAGTCCTGACCGGAAAGCCTCACGCCGTAGCCGTTGGCAAGCAGTGTGGCAAAGGCCAGATGCTCACCCATCCCCCAGTCGAGCGCGAGCTTGCCCTCGCTCATGGCGCGACGATCGCGGATCACACGCTCAACCAGCGGATGGATTGCAAAGCCCTCGGGCAATGTTGTGATCCGCTCACCGATGCGCTTGAGTTCGGCGAGCGGCACCGCGGTGTCGGCCGAATCGGTGAACTTGTTGTTGAGAAAAGGCGACCAGTCGACCGCAAACTTGCTCTTGAAGTTGGTGAGGACCGGGTCGGAGGTGTGACGCCCCTCGTCCATCGCCGACCGGAAGCCCTTCACCAGTTGATCCGGGTAGTCTTCGGGGACTACGCCCTGCGCGATCAGGTGATCTCCGAAGATCTTGCGTGTGCCAGGGTGCTGCGCGATGCGCTTGTACATCAGCGGCTGGGTGACCGACGGGGTGTCCTGCTCATTGTGGCCGAGTTTGCGGAAGCACACGATGTCGACAACCACGTCCTTCTTGAAGGCGTTACGGAAGTCGAGCGCGATCTGGGTGGCATAGACCACTGCCTCGGGATCATCGCCGTTCACATGCAGCACTGGCGCCTCGATCATCTTGACAACATCGGTGCAGTACAGCGTGGAGCGCGAATCGCGCGGGTCTGAAGTGGTGAAACCGATCTGGTTGTTGATCACGACGTGTACGGTGCCGCAGGTACCGTAGTGCCGGGTCTGCGCGAGATTGAGGGTTTCCATCACCACGCCCTGGCCGGCAAAGGCAGCGTCGCCGTGCACCAGTACCGACAGCACTTGCGAACCGTTCCTGTCGCCGCGCCGGTCCATCCGCGCGCGGGCCGAGCCCGATACCACCGGGTTGACGATCTCGAGATGCGAGGGGTTGAAGGCAAGCGACAGGTGCACCGGACCCCCCGGCGTGGTCACATCGCTGGAGAACCCCTTGTGGTACTTCACATCACCCGAAGGCAGATCGTCGGCATGCTTGCCCTCGAACTCGGCAAAGAGATCTCCCGGCATCTTGCCGAGGGTGTTCACCAGCACGTTGAGGCGACCGCGGTGCGCCATACCGATCACGATCTCCTGCACTCCCTGCGCGCCTGCGCGCTGCACCACCTCGTCGATCGCAGCGATGAAACTTTCGCCCCCCTCGAGCGAGAAGCGCTTTTGTCCCACGTAGCGGGTGTGCAGATAGCGCTCGAGGCTCTCGGCTGCGGTGACCCGCTCGAGGATGTGCTTCTTCTGCTCCACGCTGAAACTGGGCCGGCCTCGGGTGCTCTCCAGTCGCTGCTGCATCCAGCGTTTTTGCTCCGGATCGCTGATGTGCATGAATTCCGCACCGATACTGCCGGTGTAGGTGTCGCGCAGCGCCGTCATCAGGTCGCGCAGCGTCATCGACTCGGCACCAAAGAAGGTGTTGGCGATCGAGTACACATTGGCCTGGTCGCCTTCGGTGAAATCGTAGAAGGCAGGCTCGAGTTCGGGAATCTTTTCGCGTTCCTGGCGTTTGAGCGGATCGAGATCCGCCCATCGATTACCCACCGAGCGGTAGGCGGCGATCAGCTGCTGCACATAGACCTGCTTGCGCGCCGAAACCGCATCGCCACCCATCTGCCGGGGCTGAAGCGTGCCTTCACGCGCACGCTCGGCAAAGGACTTCACGATCGGCGCATGCGCCACATCACGCAACTGGATGTCGCCGCTCGACGAAGGCACCGACTGCATTCGGTCGAAGTAGGCCCTCCACTGCTCCGGGACCGATCCCGGGTGGCTCAGATAATTCTCATAGAGGTCCTCGACATAGGGCGCATTTCCGCCGAAGAGGTAGGAATTGGTCTGGAAGAATTTCATCATGGCGCATCCCCTGGATGGAATCGAGATCGCTGGGTGGACTTGAGAACCGGTGGGCAGGTCGTTCGGGATGACTGCGACGACTGCGGAGTATGCACCTCGAAAATGAGGGCGGATCAGCGCAGGCTGGCGTTGATCCGTTCCAGTGCAATCTTCCCCGGACAGAGCTCGTCGGCCTCGAGCCGATTGAGCGGGCGCCGGTCGGTGGAGAGATGGGCGTGAAGGTCCTCGGCCTCGGCATCGAGGTAGAGCAGGCCCGTGAGCACTTCGCCCCGCGCGGCATGCTCCAGGATCTGGTTCATCGCGCGAACGCGGTCGCCAGGGTCGAACTCGGGGCGGATCCTTCGCAAGCGCAACACCGATCCGTCGTGCTGCGTGAGCTCCATCACCTCGGCGCGCGCATCATCGACCCGGATCGCCTCGCGGGAGGGCCAGAAATCCAGTCGGTTCACTGCCTCGTTGTGCTCGCGGATGTAGTCGTAGCTCTTGGTGCTGCCATCGTGGTTGTTGAACGCCACGCAGGGACTGATCACATCGATGAAGGCTGCCCCCCGATGCGCAAGCCCGGCCTTGATCAGGGGCACGAGCTGGGCCTTGTCGCCGGAGAAGGATCGCCCAACGAAGCTTGCCCCCATCAGAATGGCGAGCGAGACCGTATCGATGGCGGCGTCGCTGTTGACCATGCCGCGCTTGGCCTTCGACCCCGGGTCGGCAGTGGCCGAGAACTGTCCCTTGGTGAGCCCGTAGACGCCGTTGTTTTCGAGGATGTAGAGCATGTTCACGCCGCGCCGCATCACATGTGCAAACTGCCCGAGTCCGATCGATGCCGAATCGCCGTCGCCCGATACGCCCAGGAAAAGCAGCTCGCGGTTGGCCAGATTGGCCCCGGTAAGTACCGAGGGCATCCGGCCATGGACCGTGTTGAATCCGTGGGAATTACCCAGGAAGTAGTCGGGGGTCTTCGAAGAGCAACCGATGCCGGACAGCTTGGCCAGGCGGTGTGGCTGGATGCTCAGTTCCCAGCAGGCTTCGATGATCGCGGCCGAGATTGAATCGTGACCGCAACCGGCGCACAGCGTGGAGACCTTGCCCTCGTAGTCGCGCCGTGTGTAACCCACCGCATTGGTCTGCAGGCTCGGGTGATGCAGTTTCGGTTTGGCCAGATAGGTCATGCTGCCTTCTCCCGCCGGGCCGGCTTGCGCACCGCGCGGGGTGCCGGGTTAAGCGCTGGATCGAGTGCCGGGTCGGGTGCCGGGTCGGGTGCCGGGGCGAGCTCCAGGTCGCGCGCCTGATTGGGCGGCTGCGCGGTTTCCCCGATCGCCCGCGCAATCGCCGCAGTAATGAAACGCGCAGTGATCGGGGTGCCGTCGTAGTGAAGTATCGATACGAGCTTGTGCGGTGCAACCCCGGCCTCGTTCACCAGGAGGCACTTCATTTGCGCGTCACGGTTTTGCTCCACCACGAAAACCTTGCGATGCTGCTCCACGAAGCGTGCAACCGCCTCGGGAAAGGGGAAGGCGCGGATACGGCAGGCATCGAGGTGCACGCCCTGCCCTGCGAGCGCCTCGAGGGCCTCGTCCATGGAGGCCGCTGTGGAACCAAAGTAGAGCACTCCGCAGTCACTCGGCGAGGTCGACGGGCGCACGATCGGTTGCGGCACAAGCGTTCTCGCAAAATCATGCTTGCGGTTGAGGCGCTCCATGTTGTACCGGTAGTCGGCGCCCGCCTCGGAATACACCGCGTAGGCATTCTTCGAGGTACCACGGGTGAAGTAGGCGCCCCTGCTCTCATGCGTACCCGGATAGGTCCGAAAAGGAATCCCGTCGCCGTCAACGTCGAGATAACGCCCAAACACCTCGCCCTCGTCGAGCATTTCCGCAGTCATCACCTTGCCGCGGTCGTACTGTCGTCCCTCCTCCCACTGCAAAGGCTCGCACAGCCGGTGATTCATCCCGATGTCGAGGTCGGTGAGGAGGAACACCGGCGTCTGCAAGCGTTCGGCCAGATCGAGCGCGTCGGCCATCATGGCAAAGCACTCGTGGGGATCCTGCGGCAGGAGCAGCACGTGCTTGGTGTCGCCGTGTGAAAGGTAGGCGCAACTGGTGAGGTCGGATTGCTGGGTGCGGGTTGGCATGCCGGTGGAAGGACCTCCCCGTTGCACATCAACGATCACCGCCGGGATTTCGGCGAAGTAGGCCAAACCCACGAACTCTGC
>Ga0194126_10008346_pt1 | contig 14119 bp, 16 predicted proteins | sample TA2KigC150mmetaG_FD_148641 | JGI IMG/M metagenome (GOLD analysis project Ga0194126, IMG submission 148641) | Freshwater microbial communities from Lake Tanganyika, Tanzania - TA2015035 Kigoma Deep Cast 150m | ecosystem: Environmental > Aquatic > Freshwater > Lake | place: Tanzania: Lake... | reverse complement strand
CCTTAAGCAATTATGCCAATGGGCGGCTTATTCAATTCGGGGAAATACGTTTGGAAAGCAATTTAGAATGGAGATTTCGGGTAGCAGGTCCTCTCAAAGGTGCCCTTTTCATAGATGCCGGGAACATTTGGACCCTCAGCGACACGTCCTACACCGGCCTTGGCAATTTCACTGCAAAACGGTTCATCAACGAAATTGCTATAAACCAAGGCCTTGGATTACGGTATGATTTTGGATTTTTTGTGATGCGAGTGGATTTTGCCGTTAAAGTCCGGGATCCGGCTTTTGTCCATGGAAGGCGATGGGTGATTGGTCAATGGTTTGACCAAGCTTGGAGGAATAACGGCTGGAGACTTGAGGTTCAAGGAGACAGACCACCTTTGGACCAAAACGGCGTAAGTCCCACCTATCCCCTGTTTTCCACTGTTTTTGGCATCAATTACCCCTTTTAAGACCTTCATCCCCCCAATTATCGATTACCGAAGAAACCAAGACCGCATGAAGGAGCCAAAAATGATGCTTAATTGTCTCATAATTCGGTTTTGGGGGGCAATGGCAGAAATTTGACAGGCTCTAGCGTATATTCGCAGCCCAATTAAGACCATCATTCCATGATTGCCATCGTCAATATTCAGGGTCAGCAATTCAAGGTTAGCCCCTCTCAAAGTGTATATGTTCATAGACTTGATGCCCGCGAAGGGGATACCATGGAACTTGACAGCGTTATGCTCATCGAAGACGGTGGGCAGATTAGGGTAGGGCAACCCTACCTCCTCGATGCGAAGGTCAAAATTCGAGTGATCAGCCACCTTAAAGGCGACAAAGTATTGGTATTCAAGAAAAAAAGACGGAAAGGCTATCAGAAAATGAACGGCCATCGTCAATCTTTCTCCAAAATCACTATTGAGTCCATAGCCTAATCCATCATTTTCTTTCCAAAGCAAATAAATCACCCCAATCATGGCACACAAAAAAGGTGTAGGTTCATCCAAGAACGGCCGCGAATCGGAAAGTAAACGCTTGGGCGTTAAGATTTTTGGTGGACAATTGGCCACCAGCGGCAATATCATTGTTCGTCAACGCGGCACCCGTCACCATCCTGGTCGTAATGTAGGGATTGGTAAGGATCATACGCTTTTTGCATTAGTGGATGGCCGTGTAGTCTTTACCAAGGGAGACAAAGACCGCTCCTTCGTATCGGTGGACCCGATTAATTCCTAAACCATTAAACTTATTCCTGATTTACTTCAGGAATAGAAGGCGGCTAAGGGTAAGTCGGTTTTTTGCGGCTTATCATCAAGAGTTTAGGATTTCTCATATTTATTGGGGACCTGCCTGCCACAGGCGTTGGCTTTGATTATTCTTCGTAATTTGCAAGGTAATCCTACCTTTTTCGCACAAAGGCAACCAGAGTTACCTCCATTGCAATCATTCAGCCCCTGCCTATGACCACCACGAACAGCATCATTCTCGGTACAGGTCACTACGTCCCGTCCAGAGTCGTGACCAATAATGACCTTGGTCAATGGATGGAAACCACCAACGAATGGATTGAAGAGCGGACCGGTATCGAAGAACGACGCTTTGCCGTTCCGGGGGTAGACACCACTTCCTCCATGGGGACCGAAGCAGCCAAAAGAGCAATGGAGGCAGCAGGCATAAAAGCCACGGACCTGGATCTCATTCTTTTTGCGACACTTAGTCCGGATTATTACTTTCCAGGACCTGGCGTTCAACTCCAGCAAAATTTAGGCTGCAGGACTATTGGAGCCATAGACATTCGTAATCAATGTTCCGGATTCGTTTATGCCCTATCCATTGCCGACCAGTACATACGCAACGGAACTGCCAAATATGTTTTGGTGGTTGGCGCTGAATTGCATTCGGCCGGATTGGACATGAGTACAAGGGGACGCAATGTTTCTGTAATTTTTGGAGATGGAGCTGGAGCTGTGGTTTTGGGTCCCACCAGGGAATCAAGTAGAGGCATTTTATCCACCCATTTGCATAGCCAGGGCGAACATGCCACTGAACTTGCCCTCTTAGGGCCCAGCACCAGAGAATGGGTCCCGCAAATCATAGAACGTAATGACCCGGATGATGTTTCTTATTTCCCGTACATGAACGGCAATTTTGTCTTCAAGCATGCGGTAGTTCGCTTTGCAGAGGTTATCGAAGAAGCCCTGCAAACCAACGGGTACAAACCCTCTGATATCAAGTTAATGATACCTCATCAGGCCAACCTGCGAATCAGCCAGTATATCCAAAACAAAATGGGACTGCGCGAGGATCAGGTTTTCAATAACATCATGCGTTATGGAAACACCACCGCTGCCAGCATTCCGCTTGCCCTTAGCGAGGCCTATGCACAAGGCCGTATTGCAGAGAAAGATTTGGTGCTATTTGCCGCTTTCGGCAGCGGATTCACTTGGGCCTCCGCTCTGATGCGTTGGTAAATTCGTATGCCATAGAAGGGAATAAACACTTCCCTACGGCTTTCTTGACTATCCTTATCCAAATTGCCGGGCCATGGATAAGTCATGCCGGCCCCTTCCACGATCCATCCACTGGACCATCCAGTCTGGATGGGCCCTATCGGCAGTCTTAGGAATAGGGCATCTCCATGGGCAATCGCAACCAGCGATTATGCCCCTTGCTATCCACCGTGAGGCTGCCGTGCCCGGCTGGATTCCCGGGCAATGGTCCTGGCCAGCAACACCGCCTCGACCTAATATGCGATGGGCATCATCCATAGGCGGGCGTTATCATCCCGCTGTACCTGCGCTGAGCGAATTATTGTTATCGATTGGATACTCGCCCGATCAAGATTGGCTAACGCTTGGCATATCACAACAAGGAAGCTTCACACTAAGGCAGCATCAAATTTGCCTTGGCTACAGCAAATCCTTGAAGCGTAACCGAGCAGGCCTATCGCTCAAATGGAACAGATTGCGTAATGGACGAATTCAATCCCAACGCCTGTCGGCCAGCCTTGGATCAGAACAACAACTGGGGGCATATTGGCGAACAGGCTTTGGTCTTCAACACCCCATGATCCTCAAAGGCCCTTCCAGCAATAGCCTCGCCATGAATCCTCGAGAGGAACCCGTCCATGGACTTAAGCTTGGCTTATACAGCGTGATGCAACGCGACCCTTGGCTCTTCCAATGGGCCACGCATTACAGCCGAATTGAAGGGTGGCGTAATGAATTGGGGATCGTTTACAAGCGCAGCTCTGGTCTGGGTATCGTATTCAGTACCGATCCCATGAATACATTATTTCATTTTGGTATTTGTTATGGCAAATCGGGAACTTCGTTTTGGACTTCTACCTTGTACAGTCCCTTGCCGGGACTTAGCTACCAAACCGCATGGGAAGGAGGCATACCATAATGATTCATTGGAAATCAAAAGAGGAATACCTTGTTCATTTGAACAATCACAGCCTAATCCAAATCGGGTTAATGATGCCAAAGTCATCCCTTCGGCTTTTGGGAATACACTGTATTTTTTCATTGTTTGGGGAAGTCAAAACTCTCTGGGCCCAAAGTGACCTTGATCAAGACAACGCCCAAATTCAAGAACAAATTCTAGTCACTCAGCACCCCATGCTGGAAGATATGCCCGATCGGTGTGTACAATCCGTGCTTAATCTACCATGGATAATCAAAAATCGGCTTCCATGGAACAAATCCTTGGAAGCATTGACCAAGGACACCTTAGGGCTAAGCCACAAGCAATGCAAAGCCATGGATAGCCTGGTAAGGGTCTACGGTAGACCGACCCATGCTGCCTTCTGGATGATGATTCCTTGGATGGAAGCCGCTACCGCTTTCGCTTTTCAACGGGCCATGGACAGAGAATTCCCGATTATTGATATGCACTCTCGGATTTTGAAATCGGGAATTGACATTTTTTATGGAACTCGATACGTGAGAACACTCCATGAATACGATGAACCGGTGTATGACGAACGATGGCAATATCGGATAGGTCATCAATTCCGTAACATAGGATGGGTGATGACTTTTGAAAAGCCAACAGACAGAAGCATTGCAGACCTACCCGGTTTTTTTATGCAAGGCAAGAGAGAACTAACGCAATGGCTGATAGGAGATTTTCATCCCCAATCCGGAAACAGGCTTTTTCACAATACCCTGCGTATACCTGCCTTTGCAAATCCCTGGGCACATCTGCCCGGAACGGAAATACCCTATGCCTCCTCCCGGATGAACGGCGGCAATCAGGTGAGAGGCCTGGCACTGCAAACTGCGTGGAGGCATCACCTGTTGGTTATGAATTCTTATGCCTTGGGTAGTTTTCATATACCTCATTCCGATTCAGCAACCGAAGTAAAATCTGCCTACGTTCCAATTAAACAACGTAAAATATTATGGATACATTCCATGGCTTGGCAGATGGAAAAACCTTGGGGGATTTTTGGGCTTCAATCTGCGTTGCCTTCGGTGCTGACTATTCCCTCGGCATGGAATCCTACCATCCTTACCACTCAAAGTCTTCAACCGAATAACCCTCTCATCGCTCCTGACCAATTTAGCAAAGACCTCCAGACCTTTGGAATCAATTACCATATTCAAAGACGTAACTACTTCTTTCAAAGTAATTTGGCCATACACCCTGCTATCTCGGAAAAACCCTTGAACAAGAATCAAGACCCATATGCACATTCAAGTCTTGACATTCCACAGGCATTGGATATCAGCCAACTGCACACTTTGATCATCACTCCCCATCCTCATTGGAGCCTGGGAATGCGATGGTCAAAGCTATCGCAAGGAAGCGAGGCCAAGCACAGCATTAATTTGCTTTGGCCCAAAGAGGGCCCTCGTCAAGCGCTGGATTTAAATGCACAATGGTCCCCTGTTCCTTACTGGTCCATCACCATGAGATCACATTGGGTGGAGGAAGGTCCTATCCATCGTGACGGGGATCGTTTCATCGCATGGAACCGAGGGTTGGAAGGAAGAATACTGAAAGGCCCCTTCAAGGAAAGCCGATACACCATGATCTACAAACAAGCTGAACGAGGCAGCCAAGGGGATTACCTTTTCCAATACCTACGAATGCCATGGCCAATTTCCGCCCAACGGGGTGATGATCACGGCCGAGGTGGATATGTGCAGATTACGCACGGTTATTCAAGTCCTGCACAACAAACATGGGCCTTAGCGTATAACATTTTGTGGAGAAGGATTTTCCGAACACGTGCCGACTTTAAGATGGGCCAAACCTGGGTGATTGCAGGATCGGAAGGGGAGCGGGTTACCGTACGCGAAGATCAAAGCTTCGGGGCAGGCTGGTGGACAGGTTCTTCAGGACAATACAGATTTACCGCATCGTTGCAGGGTCGTAGCGGGTCGAATGGTTGGCGATTTTGGGTGCGACGCATCGAGGATGAGGAAACCCTTCGTTGGGAAACCGGCTTGGCTTTCTCCCAACGATGGAATGAAAATTGAATTATTCCGCCGTGGATAAATGAGTGGTATCGCTCAAAGACCCTGGTACCCACCCGGTCATGGAGGGCATTTCCCCATTCAATGATCCTCGGGGAATTGCACAATTATGCCTTCTTTAAGGCCCAGTTTACGGCTGTGCAGTTTGCCAAAAACTCCTTGTTTCATGACCCGAAGGATCATAGTTATCTTCCAACGGTCAATCCCCTTGCCGGTTTCTGACGTTATTTTACATAAAAATAACAAACCCCTCTTTCATGAAATACGTTGGTTGGTTTTTGATTTGGGGTGCTCTGCAGAGCCTTTTAGCGCCATATGCCGTTTTAGCCCAATCTCGTCCTGGACCCTCTGGGGTGGACCTATGTATCGCTCATTACAATTTAGAAAATCTTTTTGATACCTTGAACGATGCCAACGTTAACGACGAGGATTTTCTTCCTCAATCGGAAATGGCTTGGAATTCCCTACGCTACTACACCAAACTAGGAAAATTGGCTAAAGTCATCGCAGGACTCAACCGAGGGGAAGTACCCGATTTGATAGGCCTCTGCGAAATGGAAAATGAAGGCGTTTTGAAGGATTTGTTGCGCCAACCTGAATTGCGTCGTAGTTCTTTGGCCTATTTGCATTGTCCATCCAACGATCCGCGCGGCATCGATGTCGCTTTGCTTTACCACAAATCAAGATTCAAACCATTGATTCGTAGAGATTTAACGGTGGATTTACCCGGGGATACCGCCTCACCGACCCGCAAGATCCTGTTGGTCTCCGGAAAAGTCTCCGGAGGAGATACACTCCACATCCTAGTCAATCACTGGCCATCCCGCAGAGGGGGTTTGGAGAAATCAGCCCCTAACCGGTACGCGGCAGCCCGATGCCTGCGAAAGGCGGTGGACAGTCTATTTGCGCTCTATGGGGGACCCGACCGTTGCCAAATCGTGATAACCGGCGACTTCAACGATACCCCACAGGACCTCAGTATTCGTTTGGTCTTGGGGGCAGACTCCAGCGGTTCCCGGGGGCTGTTCCATCCCTTCCTCACGATGGACGGAGGGTCGTATTGTTACCAGGATCGATGGGAATGGCTTGACCAAATCATCTTGAGCCGTAGCTTAATGCAAGCAACTTTGCTGCCGCCTTCCGCTGTTTCAGAGTCCCTAAATTCCAAATCCAAAGACAAGAAAACGGCCTCCGAAACAAGACCCCAATACCATTACATCGCCGGATCTGCCAAAGCTGCGAACGATCCTACGCTTGTTCAACAAGAGGGAAAATTCAAAGGGTATCCTTACAGGACCTTTGTAGGCAATCGTTATCTTGGCGGCCCCAGCGACCACCTGCCAGTCCTCTTGCATATTCGTTGCCCCCGTTGTTTCTAGCCCTGCATCATGCCCCTGTCTCCTCATCCAACCCAAAACACCACTTTATCTTCTCCTGACCGACCTTGGTTTGAATCATGGTTTGACAGTCCGTATTACGAGGAGGTTTATGATCATCGCAACCTATCTGAAGCCAAAGAATTCATCGGACGTTTAACCCAATGGCTTCAATTACCGTTCACAGCCCAAATTCTAGACCTTGGCTGTGGTTGGGGCCGACATACCCGTTCTTTTGCCGAGCTGGGCTACAGGACCACCGGCTTAGACTTGTCTCCCAGATTAATTGCCAAAGCCCGGGGGAATTTTATTCGACCCGACGACTCCGTTTCTGAACGCATAACCTTCTGCTTAGGCGATATGCGTGATTTTCAATTGGATACCAAATTCGATATGATCGCTAACCTGTTCACTTCTTTTGGCTATTTCGAAGATTCGGACCAAGACTTAAAGGTTATCCAGAATGCCCGTCACCATTTGAAACACGATGGAATCTTTGTTCTTGACTATTTCAACAAAGAGGCTGTTCTGGCACAACTCCATGAAGCCGAATATCGTATCGGGCCTCTTTTTGATACTAAAATTAACCGTTCCATTGAGCATGGTCAATTGATCAAATCCATTGAAATTATCCACAAGCATGCTGATCGTACTACAGAAAAATTTATCGAAAAAGTTCGATGTTATGATAACCTTGAACTTAAAACCATGCTGAAAACTTCCGATTTTGAGGTGACTCATCATTGGGGAACTTACCAATTAACTCCAGCAGATCCGAACAGTCCCCGCTGCATTTTGCTGGCTCGCAAATCCAAAGGCTAATTCTTTTGAACGTCTCACCAATCTCAGTCCTAAGAATGATATCACATCGAATAGTCCTCTTCGGTTGGGTGGGATATGCCGCAACCTTGATCCTCTTTCAACAAGTCGGTTGGTTGACAGAACCGCCACCATGGGATCAGCAATTGTTTTGGATGATCAACCATCTCTCATTGCCAAGCTGGATGGACAGCTTGGCCATAACCGCCCGGAACCCATGGACTTGGGTCCCCTTATACCTGGCAATTCTAGCGTGGATGTTTTACCATCAAATTCCAAAGGCTTGGAAAATATTTATCGTGCTAATCCTGGCAGTAACCCTCAGCGATCAACTATCGGCCTCTCTGATCAAACCCTGGGCCATGCGGGAACGTCCTTGCCACTTCCCCGGAACCGCAGAAGATTGCCGGTCACTCGTCAATTGTGGTACCGGATTCAGTTTTGTATCGTCTCATGCCAGCAATCATTTCGCCCTGGCTTGGACTTTGGGATTGTTGTTTTATAGGCGATGGAAGGCAACAGGTCTAGTGGTGGGGACCTTATGGGCAGGCTTGGTCGGTTGGTCGCAAATCAGAGTAGGCGTCCATTTCCCTTTGGATATTGCTTGCGGCGCTTTGCTTGGTATCCTTATCGCAACGAGTTTATGGATGACTTTCAGCACCTTGAAGGTCCCCCCGGCAGTATCTTCCAAGATCACCACCCCCCTTTCGTCGAATTCCTAATCAGAACTCTATGTTATTTACCAGTTTAGCCCTTTTGATTTCAGGAATTTTGGGCGGTGTCTTGGCCAGAGTATACCAAGGAGCCATGGACCAACTGCGGTTTCGATGGTTACTCACCTTCTGCGGGGGATTGCTCTTTAGCACAGCCATCCTGCACTTGCTTCCTGAGGTGCTCGCTTACGGCCACCCCACCGAAAACCTATGGTTGCTCAGCGGCTTCTTCTTACAATTGATCCTGGAAAAATTTTCAGCGGGCATCGAACATGGTCACCTTCATCACGAAGCCAATCATCACTGCGACCACCCCCTCCACGAAGAACATCCTCATAAAAGTCATAATGCAATTCTGACCGCATCTACCGACTCAAGCAAAAAAGCCACAGGCCAAGGCCCCTCCGTTTGGTTAGCCTATGCGCGTTCTTGGGGATTGATGATCAGTCTTAGCATCCACGGCTTAATTGAAGGCATTCCCCTATCGGGCGTTGCAAACACCTATGCTGATAGCAAAATTCCTATAACACCACTTCTTTTGGGGATCCTACTCCACAAGACCCCAACCAACTTTGCCCTTGCAGCCTTGCTCATTCGGCAGAAAGCGCATCCCCTTATGTTATGGGCAGCTGTCATCTGGGTCGCAAGTTGCACACCTTTGGGCCTATGGATTGGCCATGGGCTTGGACATACCGGTGAAGGCAACCGCGAAATTCTGCATGCTTTGATGGCCCTGGCCACAGGATCCTTCCTCCAAATAGCCTCCACCATTCTCTTCGAAAGCAGCAACAACCACAAATTCAACTGGATTCAATTATCTGGGGCACTTCTGGGCGCATATCTTGCTTATTTCATGGGACACTAACCCAGGATGACCCCATTTTTTGATCCGCTCCATAAATTATTATTATGTTCGACAAAAATACATTGACCGGCAAACATATTTTGGTGACCGGCGGCGGTTCCGGTCTCGGCCTTGCCATGGCTCAGAAATTTTATACCTTAGGGGCCCAAGTTGCCATTTGCGGCAGAACAGAATCCAAACTAAAGCAAGCGACTGTACAGATTGGCGAGGGAAGCCTATACTACGTGTGCGATGTTCGGGACCCCTCCGCGGTTACCGCCATGTTCGACTATTTAATCGAGCAATGGGATCGAGTCGATGGTTTGGTGAACAATGCTGCAGGAAATTTCCTTGCAGCGTCGGAAGACCTGAGTCCCAATGCTTTTGCATCGGTGGTAGATATCGTCCTTAAGGGCACTTTTCACTGCACCTTGGAATTTGGAAATCGTTTGATCCAAAAGAACTCGACAGCCCCCTCTCCACAAGGCGCCTCGGCCAAAGAAGAATCCAATGGCCAAAGCAAAGAGTCAATTTCTTCACCTTGTGGAAATATCATCAACATTGTTACAACCTACACCGAAACCGGTTCCGCCTTTGTTCTGCCTTCGGCATGCGCCAAGGCGGGAGTCCTTGCCATGACCAACAGCCTTGCCGTCGAATGGTCCACCTACGGTATTCGGCTTAATGCCATTGCGCCAGGGCCTTTTCCTACGGAGGGCGCATGGTCGCGCCTTATGCCCGACCCCTCCATCGAAGAAGCCTACAAAAGAGGAATTCCCTTAGGTCGTTACGGCCAATCCGAAGAACTGGCCAACCTTGCCGCCTTCCTGATGAGTCCTATGGCGGATTATATCCAAGGCGGTTGCATCTCGATTGACGGTGGGGAGCGTCTCATGGCAGGGCAATTCAATCGCTTTGTCCAGTGGATGCCCAGGCCCATGATCAAACAAGCCTTTGGTGCGATGAAGCCTCCTAAAAATCCCTCGTAGCCGACTTGGAAAAGCTCGTTGCCAAGACCTTGCCGGCAACGAACACGTCAAGACGGTATAGCCCCGAGGATAGAGAGGCATTGCCATATGGCTGATCCCCAAGTATCCCGGGTGAATTTGAAAGAAATAATCCCTGAACACCTGCCAGCAAGGCAATCCTACGGGTTGAATCGGGCATCAGGCTGAATTGTTGGAACGCCGAACCCGGATTCCAATGGTTAAAAGCTCTTGCGATGAACAAGCGGCCCCTGAAGGAACATAGGATGAGACCGAATCCACCATGACGGTCACCTACCCCCACCATTGGACTCATGGCAGGCCACAACAAAGAAGGTTGCAAAACCAAGGAGAATGAATCGCATAAGCAAGGGGTAAAGGTATACCAGGTCAAAAACGGTCATTGCCTCAATGAAAACTCCTTCACCTTTTTAAAAAATTCAAAGAACGAACCCGCGCTTGGAAAATTATCCCCCCGTATAAAGCATGTTGCAGCCCCTGGTTTCGGCGCCCTCCAACCGGCCTAACAATTCCAAACTGCCGTCTTGCAAAATGCGCCCTGCGTCAGCAGTCTGAAGAAAGGCCAGGCTGTAGTAATTGGATGTATCCACGATGTTGATGCCTCCACGGGTTCCTGGGGATTCCCATTCAAGCGGGTTATCGGATCGATAAATACCGATACCCACCGAAGCGGGAAATACAAAACCCTCGAAGGCCGAACCGTCTATTCGATAAGCCTGCGAGCTTAATTCAGTCATTCCATACTCACTACCCAAGCGAAGCCCTGTCGCAGAACTTATTTGCTCCCGAAGCCATCCCCTAAAGCCCTCCGGTGTCCAACCCTGATCCATGCCTTTGGTGCCACCCGTTTCAATCAGAATATCTCCTTGATGTGGTTGCCAGTCCCTGTTCCTCCACAAATTATCGCCGAACCAGTCCCATAAGGCATGCGGTATTCCCCATACCAAGGTTGACCTTCCCGCATTTCCGGCTTCTTTCCAATGCCTCATTAACGTCGCATAGTCCTTACGATAAAAGGCCCCAAACTTCATTGCTCCATGATCCATGAAATATTGTAACATTGCCAAAAGAGACGACTCCCCTCGATCCATATACGACGGCAACAAGGCCAGTAAAATACTGTTGTTCAAATCACCTAGACATTGTACCGCATGCATCATGGAGCGAGCCATCACCTCGGATTCAAAGGCCATCCAATGCCTCGAACGCTGAACCTCGCTAAACACACCCTCTGAATGGGTACTCACTTGGGCGCTGGTCCCGCTGCTTCGAAACACCGTACTTGGACGAGGAACACCCCAGTACAAGTCCTCGTGTTTGAAGGCATCCACCGGCATAAACACCAACTGATCCGGATAACGGATGGAATCGGCATTGGGGCGAAGAGCATTCACCCAACGACCGAAGGAAGGCAACGCTTGACGCTGTCGATGAAATAGATCCATCACCGCAGCAGTTTGCTCATCGTTCCAATTTTTCCACCCCATGCCTGAACCACCTCCCAAAATCGCATGGCATGCGGGCTCCTCCAAATTCGTAAGCCCAGAGCATCCTTGTATCGGCTGTTTATCCCAAAGGCTCCAAAATTGAAGCAAAGATTCTCTCAACGAGTCCATCGGTGACAGGGCTTGTATTGAATTTTGGATAAAAGTACGATACCCCATCATGAGCAAGTCGACTTAATCAATCGAAACCCTGATTCACCAAACAAGGGCTCCACATTTTGAGATAAATTTGCTCTATCATGTTGCACCCTGTTTGGTTCATCCTATCAAGACTTATGAAAAAGCTAAATCCAGGACTTTTGAGGCCTTCACGGTGGGGATTCATAGGGTTGTTAGCCTTAATGAGCTGTGATTTGCTCTTTATCCCTCAGATTTTTCCTCCGCAAGTGGACTTGATTGCCCCCACCGATACCCTATGGCTTCGGTCAGGTCGGGATACCCTTAATTTGGTATTTCGAATTCGCGACGAGGACGGAGACCTGGGCCGCGATACCATGGACCAAACCAAGGACCTCGGAATACTGGAAGTCCGTTACGGTAGCCCCCCCTTTGACACTACCTACACCGAATACGTAATCCCCAACCTCACCCCCAAAGGTGCGGACAAAAGATTAGATGCCTCCTTGAAGGTATCTGTGGAGCCCTTGACCATGCGAAGCGGGCTCGCCGTGGATTCTTCGCAATTCTATGTGGTTCTCCGAGACAGAGCTGGAAATTTCTGTCCCGTAATTGCATTGCCCACGATTTATCTACGTCCATGAGATGCATTCTCTGATCAGTAAATATCATGCAACAGCGCAGGCAGTCCTTTGGTTGACCTTGTTCCTCAGCCAAGCGGCCATTGCCCAAAGCGGGGGTCGTTCCATGTTTGGTCAAATGCAGGGTGAGATTGATCCGGTCACCATGAGCATGGGCGGATTTGCCCCGGTCTGGGGACCTCTCGGTCTAGGATCGGCCATAAGCAATCCGGCCTTGCTGGAAGAGTGCAGTCAGCACCGATGGTTTACGGGATGGTCAAAACGGCCTGCCGGGTTGCAACAAGGTGGATTTGCCATGGTGCTTCCTCTTAAACGCTTTCCTGAATGGCATGCTGCCATCGGAACACAATTTACAGGAACAGGATCCATGCCTTCCACGGATCCATTCGGCATGGAAACTGGGCAAACGCAAGCCGGCGAAGGAGTGTTACAGGCAAGCCTTGGACACCGATTCAGCCCCCGGCTGAATTGGGGGGTGCAGACACGAGTCGTCTCATCGTATTTAGGCTCCTATTCCGCCTGGGGAGCAGGCTTGGATATGGCCCTGCGCTATACCGATACCGCCCAAAGGCTTGGAGTCTGCCTGCTCCTGCACGATGCATCGATTATCTTGAAAGACTACGTCTATACTTCGGCGGCATCCCGCTTCCCGCCGGTTCGCTTGAATCTGATGCTCACCAATGAATTGATGCATCTCCCGCTACGTTGGTCTCTGGGTATGCAGCATTTGCAAAACTGGAACCTGCGCTACGACGATCCAAACGATCCGTACAAAACCGATAATCTGCTCCTTGGACAAGATAGTGTTACCAAATCATCTCGTTGGGCAGATCTTGGACGGGAAGCTTTCCTGCATTTGGTTTTCAATGCCGAACTCCGTTTGAGCAAGGCCATCCGCCTGCGCGGCGGTTACAACGCATTGCAAAGGGCCGAATGGGCTTTCCCTGAGCGTTCAGGCAGCAGCGGGTTTACCTTCGGTATAGGTCTGTTCACTCGCCGATTCAGCGTGGACTTTGGCACCGGGGCCCAAACCCTGGCCGGCAGACAAAGTTCCGTAGCATTTTCTTGGAACTTCAGCCCAGTAAAGCCTTGATTTAAACGTTGCAGAATAGCATTTCACTTTGACAAAAAAACGCCGCTAAATTATTCCCATAAATATTTTCAAAATACTGAATTCCTACTATCGCCTCCTCCTGACCATTCTTGCCATCCCCTTTGGATGGCCAACCGTCTCTGCAAACTCGCCAAAGAACGCACCATCTCCAACAACGAACACATATGTTTCCGTTTCGGTAGACTCTTTGCTGTTGTACCAAATTTATATTCGAAATTTTAGCACCCAAGGCAACCTGCAAGGGGTAATTGCCGGACTAGATCGCATTCAAGGCCTTGCCATACGCTCTGGTTGATGCCGGTGCATCCATTAAAATTTGTGAATCGCAAAGGTATTTTTGGTGGTCCCTGCGGGGTGCTGGTCAACAAGCCATTTTAGTAGTGGTAAACATTCGTAACAAAAACCTCAAATCGAAGGTGCCCGCCGATTACCGTGCGCGTTCCTTTGTGAACCTCCTAGACCAAAGCACAGCCTACCTCAAGGAAGAACTTGAATTGGAGCCTTACGGC
>Ga0194126_10008345_pt1 | contig 14122 bp, 11 predicted proteins | sample TA2KigC150mmetaG_FD_148641 | JGI IMG/M metagenome (GOLD analysis project Ga0194126, IMG submission 148641) | Freshwater microbial communities from Lake Tanganyika, Tanzania - TA2015035 Kigoma Deep Cast 150m | ecosystem: Environmental > Aquatic > Freshwater > Lake | place: Tanzania: Lake... | reverse complement strand
GATCAGGTGGAAACAGGGCTGGCCAGGATCAGAGAAATCCTGGATAACGATGCGGAACTCAAACAAGCCTCAGGTTTGCTTGAAGCGGCTCGCAGAAATTTGCATCACACCCATCAGGAATTCCGAGTTGCCGAAGCGGAAACAGTTGATCAGCGAAGCAAAATCGAAAAAGCCGAATCCGATCTATACAGCGGGAGGGTTCAAAACCCGAAGGAATTGCAGGATCTCCAATTGGAGGTCGCATCCTTAAAAAAACGGCTGGCTGTACTGGAAGAAAATGAGCTCGCATCGATGATAACTGTCGAAGCACACGAGAATGCCCTAAAAGAGGCTTCCTCCGAGCTTGAAAAGCTCCAGGCCCGCCTCGGGACCGAACATCAAATGCTGCTCACTGAGCAGGCCCGGTTTCAGAACGAAATGATTCGACTCACAGAAGAACGCGAAGCCTCGGTGAAACCGATTGAGTCCGCACTTCTTCGGCAATACGAAAATCTACGGCGTCAAAAAAAGGGGGTTGCCGTGGCTGGCATCGCGGAAAATTCCTGCGACGCGTGCGGGGTTCTGCTTACGCAATCCCTGCAACAAAATGCCAAGTCCAATGTCCAATTGACATTCTGCCCCTCGTGCGGCCGCATCCTCTACATGGGTTGATCCATGCCCAACCTCGCCCTGGAACCCTTCTCATTCTTCGTTGGCTTTCTCACGGCATCCATTCTTTGGTTTGTCGTCTCCCGCGCCAGCCCGCTTTGGCAGGAGTTGCGCGCAAATCTTAAAGAACAAAATGTGTCCGCCCAATCCAGGCGGACCAGCTCTGTTGAGGAAAACCATCGACGAATCACATATCGCCAGGCTCAAGGGTTGCACCTCGCTGCGCCCCTTTTCGCCCTGGATGAAATCATTCAGGAACCCCTGCTGCTTTCCCCCCTCCCGGCAGTGGAACCCGGTGCTCCACCCAGGTTCGAGGATGTCGTCACCCAGACCATTCCTCATCTCCCATCCTGGCCGGAAATCGCCGCCGTATATCTCCCGCAAACGCTTACGATCCCACAAGCCATGAGTGGGAATTCGAACATAGTCATACTTGGTCACCCTGGCGTGGGAAAATCGGTTGCCCTGGCATATCTCGCCTCCCTCGCTGCCAACCATGACGAGAAACTGGGCGGTCACAAAGATCACATCCCTTTTCTTCTTCACGTCGCCGATCTCAGCCTTCCATTGCCCGAAGCCAAGGATCCTCTAAAACCCATTATTGATGCGGTTTCAGAGCACGTTTCCATGTTCGAGATCAGCCGCATACCGGGTTTCATTCAGAATTCATTCCGTGGTGGACGAGCTCTGCTCTTGCTGGATGGGTATGACGAAATCCCTCCGGCAGATCAACAAACCATCACAAATTACCTGCGAATTCTGCTCGAACATTATCCCCGAAACTGTATCGTCATGACCGGCGCACCGGAATTCATCGACGGCTTGGTTGGGATTGGATTCGCACCGCTTGCCTTAATGACCTGGTCCCACTTCTCCACGCAGAACTTTATGAAGAAATGGGGTGAGTTGTGGAGCAAGACCGTGGCCATGGAGGCTTGGAATCAAGCCGGACCTGGTCAAGTCGATCCCACTTTGTTAAACATCTGGATCGGCCAGGACATTGGAAATCTAACTCCATTGGAAATCACTTTAAAGGTCTGGGGAGCTTACGCCGGCGACAGCCTAGGTCCGCATGTGCTCGAATCCATAGCCACGCACGTGCGTCGAATTGCCCCCTCGAACACTCCGTTGGCAGCCTTGGAAACATTGGCGATGCAGGTGATCCTCAGTTCACAGCCGGTATTCGACCCGAGAAAGGCGCGTGAGTGGGTTCGCTCATTTGAACCGATTGATACCTCATCTACCGACCTTCCGATCGAGCAGGGTGAGGCACAAACCGAAATCCCAGCCCAAAAACCGGATAAACCCGGCCGCGGCAGGAAAGCCGAAAAAGTCTTATCCGTTCCTTCCTCAGGATTGCTCGGAAAAATGACCTCCAGCGGCTTGCTGGTCTCGTACCCGAACAATAAAATGCGATTTGCGCATTCCGTCTTTGCCGGGTTCCTGGCCGGACGCGGCATGACAAATTATGCTGCCGAAGAGGTGATCCTCAATCAGCCGGATTGGTCTGGAAAATATCTTGCCATGCGCTATTTCGCCGCGCACGGAGACGCGAGCAATCTGGTTCAAAGATTGTTGGAATTCTCACGGCTACCCATGCACCGCCCACTTTTTGGGGCTTCGAGATGGCTAAGGGATGCCCCCAGGAACGCTCCGTGGAGGGGAAAGCTTTTCGGCACACTTGCTGCGATCCTTCAAACAGAAGGGATTCCGCTCGGTCTGAGAGGGCAAGCGATGGCCGCCTTTGTGGTCAGCAACGATCCCAGCGCAGCGACCTTGTTCCGGCAATTCGGAGGGACGACCTCCTTTGAATTGGTGCAGCTTTCCGCGCTTGGTTTGGGAGCGATGAGAGACGCCAAGGCGGTCCCTGTCCTGGAAGGCGCATTAACTGCTCCAAGTCTTTCCGTTCGTCGGGCGGCATGCATGGCGCTAGTTGCCATCGGCACCACGCAAGCCCTGGAAATAGTTGCTCGGACTCTTCTGCATGGCGATGAAGAAGTTCGGCGTGCGGCTGCAGAAGCACTCGCCAACGACACAGGGGAAGGCCATGCGATGCTTCGGGATGGATTGACCATCAACGATCTTGTCCTGAGGCGCTCGGTCGTATACGGCTTGGGACGGGTGGCAGAGCCATGGGCAATTGAAGCCCTTCAAAAAATGCAGGTGGAGGAGGACCAATGGGTTGTACGAAACGCCGCAACCGAAGTCCTTGAAGCCCGTGCAAATATTGGCAGCCGGGCACCGCAAAAACCAACCGCCCCTTCCGAGATGCCCTGGCTGATAGAATTCGCGGCAAAGGAAGGGCTGGGAATATCACCCGGCGCGCCTGCCACGGATATTTTTCTCCGAGCATTGAAGAGCGATGATCCTGACGCGAGGCTGGCCGTCATTCCTTATCTAAAGCACACGCCTTCCGAGGGAATCATCACCCAGCTTTATGACGCCATGTTCAAGGACGATCCGGAACTTCGGGAATATGCCTATTACACTTTATGGGAGATGGGGGCTTCAGGTGTGAAACTCCCCAATCCCAGCCAATTCGGATTCGGATGATTATGCTTATCACAAATGCGAATGTAATAACTTGGGAAACGCCAAATCGGGTTTTGAAAAACCACGCGATCTATATCGAATCCGACCGAATCAAATCCATCGCTCCAACGAAAATGCTCACGGACAAGCATCCCCGGGCACGTACGCTGGATGCCGCCGGGCAGTACGTGATGCCCGGCAACATATGCGCTCATACCCATTTTTACGGCGCTTTTGCACGCGGCTTGGCCATTCCCGGCCCTGCGCCGCGCGATTTTCCCGAGATCCTGCAACGGTTATGGTGGCCGCTGGACCGTTCCCTGGACGCGGAAGGGATTCGATATTCCACGCTTGTGTGTTTGGTGGATGCGATCAAGCACGGTACCACCACGTTAATCGACCATCATGCATCGCCAAATTTCATCGACGGCTCTCTGGATATCATATCGGATGCAGTGGACGCTAGCGGCTTGAGGGCAGTGCTGTGCTATGAAGTCACCGACCGGGACGGTCTGGATAAAGCGAGCGCAGGGATCAATGAAAATGTCCGCTTTATAAAGCGCTTGAGCGCCAACCCTCACCCGCGACTGGCTGCCACCTTTGGTCTGCATGCCAGCCTGACCCTTTCAGGGGTTACCTTGCAGGCGTGTCGTGCAGCGATTCCGGAAGGCAGCGGATTCCACATCCATACCGCGGAACACGAATCCGATGAATATGACAGCCTGAACAAGAGCGAGATGCGCGTGATCGACCGGCTGCAAAAGCATGGCATCCTGGGTCCGAAAACGATCACAGCTCATGGAGTCCATTTTGATGTTCGGGAAATGGAAATCCTGAAGGAAACTGGAACGTGGCTGACGCATCAACCTCGCTCGAACATGAATAACGGGGTGGGGGTAGCCCAGATTGAATCGATGATGCGCATGGGGATTCCGGTCTGCCTGGGAAATGATGGTTTTTCGAACGCCATGTGGGAGGAGTGGAAGACCGCTTACTTATTGCACAAGGTTCATCATCGTGACCCGCGCCGCATGGGGGGAACAGACGTGGTTCAAATGGCAGTTTACAACAACGCCACCCTGGCCAGTACGATCTTTTCCGCCGCCCCTATCGGCCGATTGATCGAGGGTGCCATGGCAGATTTAATCCTGGTGGACTATCATCCATATACTCCCCTCTTTGAAGCGAATCTTCCCTGGCACATCCTGTTTGGATTCCAACCCGGCATGATTACGACCACCATGGTTGCAGGAAAAATCCTGATGAAGGATCGAAAACTCCAGATTCTGGATGAGCAGGAAATCGCAGAAGGTGCTCTTCAAATCGCTCCAAGAATTTGGGAGAAATACCGTGAAGAAGTTCAGAAGGTTTTATGAACCTTTCTTTTCATACAAATATAAGTATCGGAGCTTAGCATGAATGAATCTTCCCTCCTGTTGACCATTGCCATCCTTGGAGGAACGGGGAAAGAAGGAAAAGGTCTAGCCTATCGTTGGGCCAGGGCCGGCTACCGTGTGATCATCGGCTCTCGCGATTCCGATCGAGCCGCGGCGGCTGCCCGCGAATTGGCTGACCTTATGAACGACCAGGTCGTGGTTGAAGGAATGTTAAACCAAATGGCTGCACGGCAGGCCAATATTATTGTCATGACTGTCCCATACGCGGCACACCGTGAGACTTTGGAAGTGGTAAAGGCTGAAATTTCCGGCAAATTGTTCATTGATGTGACCGTGCCGTTGAAGCCACCCAAGGTTGCCATCGTTCAAATGCCGGAGGCCGGTTCAGCCGCGCAGGAAGCGGCGCAGATTTTAGGCGGGGAGGTTCAAGTCTGTGCGGCTTTTCAAAACATTTCCCACGAACACCTCCTGGACGATTCGCCGGTGGATTGCGATGTGCTCGTGACCGGCACTTCGACGGAGGCACGCACGGAGGTGCTCAGGCTTGTCGACGCCGCCGGATTGAGCGGCTGGGATGCCGGTCCGCTCGAGAATTCAGTCGTGCTGGAGGGGCTTACCAGCATCCTCATCGGTATCAATAAGAAGTATGGGTCCACACACGCGGGAATCCGGATCACAGGAGTCACTCGCACCGAATAGGAAAAAGGCACGCACTGCTCAATTGAGGATATGACCTTAACCATTTCCCCGCTAAAGGGTATTCCATTGATCCGCCAAGGAGACGACTTGGCGGATATTCTTCTGGATTCACTAGATCAAAATCATATCCGACTGGAAAACAACGACATCCTGGTCCTTGCGCAGAAAATTGTCAGCAAGGCGGAAGGAAGAAGTATTCGCTTAAGTGAAATCGTCCCTTCGACCAGGGCACTGGACCTGGCGGAAATCGCCGAAAAAGATCCCCGCCTCATGGAATTGATTCTCCGGGAGAGCACCGAGGTATTGCGTCTGCGTAAAGGGGCAGTGATCGTTGAACATCGACTGGGTTTTGTCTGTGCGAATGCAGGCATCGACCACTCGAACGTATCCCCATCCGCCGCGGATAATTCCGAGGAAGTCCTCCTGCTGCCGCTCGATCCAGACCGCTCAGCGAGAAGCATTCGCGAGGACATCCAAGCTCGAAGTGGAAAGTCTGTTGGTGTAATGATTATTGATTCGCATGGCCGGGCCTGGAGAAACGGAACGGTCGGGACGTGTATCGGGCTGAGCGGGGTCCCGCCGCTGATCGACGAACGGGGATGGAAGGATTTGTTCGGAAATCCATTGAAAATCACCATTGTAGGTGTCGCAGACGAATTGGCAGCCGCAGCCTCATTGATGATCGGCCAGGCTGCAGAAGGGATCCCTGCGGTTCAGATCCGCGGCTTTCCCTATCCGCTTGGAGAAGGATCGCTTAAGGATTTGATTCGCGAAAGGGAACTTGATCTATTTCGTTGAGCCGCATCCAGATTTCGAAAAGGCGCGAGGCAGGTTGGCAAGCATGGATACGATGGAAAATTCCTCTTCTCGATCAATTCACTGGAAACCCTCTGAATTGCAACAGTTTCTCCGTTCACGCCGCTCCATCCGCCGCTTCAAACCGGATCCTATATCAGAAACGGTGTTGCAGGAGATCCTTCGCACTGCCGGATCCGCACCGTCGGCGCACAACCGGCAACCTTGGCGAATGGAAGTTGTCATGAAGGATCTGGTCAAAATGCAATTGGCAGATGCCATGGGCGAAGAATTTAAGAAGGATCTTGAATGTGACAATGTCCCGCCGGATGTGATGAATAAAAGGATCAACCGGTCTCGTAATCAAATAATGCAGGTGCCGGTTGTCGTCCTTCTATGCCTGGATCGTCAAGAACTCAATGGATTTCCCGATGAATCCCGCTCAAAGGCGGAATATTTATCCGCCACCCAATCGGTCGCCAACGCAGGCATGCTGCTCCTGCTTGCCGCGCATGCAGAAGGAGTGGGAGGGGTATGGATCTGCAGCCCCTTATTCGCGCAGGATTCAGTCCGCCGCGTATTAGCCCTGCCAGACACTTGGGACCCGCAAGCGATGTTCCTGTTGGGGTATGCGGATGAATCTCCCAGGCAAAAACCAGTCAAATCGGTTGGAGAATTCGTTCGCTTCGTGCTGGATGACCCCGAATTGGTCTCTCCATGAAAATTACCGCGCTGGCAGGCGGTGTGGGAGGTGCAAAATTCGCCCAAGGCCTTTACCGGACCATCCCCAAAGAAGATCTGACCGTTATAGTCAATACCGGAGATGATTTCGAGCATTTCGGCCTTGCGGTCTCCCCGGATGTGGACACCGTGTGTTATACACTTGCCGGTCTGGAAAATCCAGAATCCGGTTGGGGTCGAGCAGACGAGACCTGGAATGCCATTTCCAATGTGAAAGTTCTTGGAGGACCCTCCTGGTTTCAATTGGGTGATCGCGACCTTGCCACTCACCTGGAACGAACACGCCGATTGAACCTTGGTTACTCCCTTTCGGAAATCACAAGGGATTTCTGCAAAGCCTGGCGTATCGACTGCCGGGTGATACCCATGACCGACTCCCGTGTGCGCACGACTGTACTGACCGATGAGGGAGCACTTCCATTTCAGGAATATTTCGTTCGAAGACATTGTGAGCCGAGAGTTACCGGTTTTCGGTTCGATGGAATTCATACTGCCGAGCCCGCACCTGGCGTGTTGGAGGAAATAAGTTCCTCCGATGCCATCATCCTCTGTCCATCCAATCCGTGGGTGAGTATCGACCCGATCCTATCCGTGCCCGGCATTCAACCTGCAGTTCAAAATTCCAGGGTTGTATCCATTTCTCCCATCATCCAGGGCAGGGCTCTAAAAGGCCCTGCTGCAAAAATGTATAAAGAATTGGGCATCGAGCCCTCCGCCTTGGCAATCGCAAATCATTTTCGCTACATTTTGACTGGCATTGTGTTTGATTCTCAGGATGCACACCTGAAGCCGCATATCGAAAAGCTGGGTATAGGAACATTCACTTGCAATACGATCATGGAAGACTCTTCAGGCTGTGCCAGGTTGGCACGGGATGTGCTACACTTTATCGGGAGTTTATAGAAATGTCACTTTGGGCAATTGTGCCAGTGAAACCCTTGCGCAGGGGGAAATCCAGACTTTCCGGTGCGCTCTCGGAAGACGAGAGAACGGAATTGAACAAGAAACTTCTCGAACGAACCCTTCGTACGCTTGCTGACCTTCGGGAACTGGACCAGATCCTGGTGGTCAGCCGAGACGCGCAAGCGCTCACCATCGCAAGAAGCTTTGGAGCAAAGACTGTACAGGAGGATGGGCAGCCGCAATTGAACACGGCGCTGACACGCGCGGCGATCGTAGCCCAAGTCCACTCCACACATGGCGTCATTGTTATCCCGGCCGATCTCCCGCTCCTAAGACCGAGCGATATTCTTACCCTTATCGATCGTTCCTCCAAACCACCCGTTGTAGTGATCGCACCGGACAGACACCACAAAGGAACGAATGCACTGCTGATGATTCCGGCGGGGTTGATCGATTTCGACTTTGGAGAAAATTCCTTCGAGAAACACTGCGAACTGGCGCGGGAAGCCGGCGCCCGCCTGGAGGTGGTTGAACTTCCCTCGCTTGGGCTCGATCTCGATTTGCCGGAAGATCTGGAAATTGTTAGGAAGCTGGAAATCCTTGATACCGGGGGATAAGCGCATATAGGGTTGCCCTGTACAGGATCTTGACCACCTGCCTATGGAATTTATTCAGTTCCTGAAACGGATAAGGTGACAGAACACTCGCAAGGTATGGAGGTTTTGCACTCGATAAAACCACGCCGGATGCTATAATGTATTTGTGCCAATAGACACAAACACGTTACATCAATAACGCGACCGCGAGGTGATCCATGGAAAATAACGGCAATTACAATTCGCACTTCATGACACCGGCCCAGCTCCACACAGAACTGAATAGATGTGAGTATTGTGAAGAAAAACCTTGCAAGGAAGCATGTCCGGTGCATTGTTCTCCCTTTGATTTCATCATGGCAGCACGCGTCGGAAACCCCTCCGACATTCAGCGATCAGCGGGTGAAATCATGCATGCGAATCCGCTCGGCGGGGTATGCGGGCTGGTCTGCCCCGATCGATTCTGCATGGCGGCCTGCTCACGGAAAAATTTCGACGGTTCGATCAATATTCCCAGGGTCCAGGCAACTCTGGTTGAAATGGCCAAGAGGCTTGGAGGAATTCCGCGCTTTTCAGTCCCTGCCCCCAACGGTAAAAAAATCGCAATCGTCGGGGGAGGGCCGGCCGGCCTGGGAACTGCAGCCGCCCTGGCTCAGATGGGTTACACTGTAAAGGTCTTTGAAAGCCGCAGCCGGCTGGGCGGCATGATGAATCTGATTCCGCAGCACCGCCTGGGCAGGGAAATCATCCAATCGGATATCGGTTTCCTACTGACATTGGGGGACATTCAGGTACAAACAGAAACCAGGATCGACGACCCGGCCGTACTCCTTGAACAGGGATACGATGCCGTCTGTGTGACCGTAGGGCTTTGGAAACCTATCGAACTCGAGATCAACAATGTGGATCTGGCAGTCAGGATGGCCGACCTTCTCTCTGAGCCGGAACAATTCAGCTTCACCGGCCGGGTGGCAGTCATCGGTGGAGGAGCTACAGCCGTCGATTGCGCCATCACTGCCAAAAAACGCGGGGCATCACATGTCGAGCTGTTCATGCTGGAAAAACTATCCGAGATGCCATTGACAGCCACCGAACGCCGGGAATTGATTGAGCATGACATTGAAATCAATGGGCGCATCCGCATCAGCGGGATAGTGAAAAAGGGCAACACTGTGACCGGCGTGAAGACCATGAAAATGGGACTGCCCGAGGGCAGCCCATTCAGCCCATCGGCTGTCCATGATCTGACCGGCACGGAAGGCGAGAGATCCGGTATCAGCGCGGTTATCATGGCCATTGGAATGAAGCCAGCCATTCCCCGATGGCAAACGGCCAGCATCTTCTATGCAGGTGATATTACAAACGGCCCCACGACGGTGGTCGAGGCCGTGGCATCCGGGAAGAATGCAGCCCTGGAAATCGACGCCCACCTGAGGGGTTTATCTAAGCCGGGGATTGAGAAGAATACGAAATCCCGCGAGTCCCTGGCCGGATACAACCCGGTTCCGGTTTCGCTGGAGACCGACTTCTTCGGCCGCCCGATCCACTCACCCTATCTGCTATCGGCCTCTCCCCTCACGGATGGGCTGAATCAGATGACCTTGGCTTATGAGCACGGATGGGCGGGAGCCATCATGAAGACCGCGTTCGACAATGTGCCGATTCACATCCCGTCCGAATACATGTTCACCTTCAGTCCGCTGACCTACGGTAATTCGGATAACGTATCCGGCCACCCTCTTGATCGTGTGTGCCGCGAGGTGGAGCAGCTGATCAAAAAATGGCCCGACCGGCTGACACTTGCATCCACGGGTGGACCTGTGAGTGGTCACGACGAAACCGACAAAGCCGGCTGGCAGTCAAATACCAGAAAGCTTGAAGCAAGCGGCGTGATGGGGATTGAATATTCGCTTTCCTGCCCGCAGGGAGGCGATGGAACGGAAGGCGATATCGTGTCACAAAATGCCGCCCTCACTGCCAAAATCGTCGACTGGATCATGGAGGCTGGTTCACCGGACGTCCCCAAACTCTTCAAGCTGACCGCGGCGGTCACTTCCATTGTCCCCATCCTGCGGGCAATCCGACAGGTTCTCGAAAAATATCCCAGGAAGAAGGCCGGCATCACTCTGGCGAATTCCTTCCCAACCCTCGCGTTCCGACCGGCCGTGGGGCGAGCATGGGAGGAAGGCGTCATCGTGGGCATGAGCGGCGATGGAGTCACTCCAATTTCAAACCTGACTCTCGTCCAGGCAGTGCCGCAGGGAATTGAGATCTCGGGTAACGGCGGACCCATGACCTACAAAGCCGCGATGGACTTTCTTGCCATTGGCGTAAAGACCGTCCAATTCTGTACCATCGCCACCAAATACGGTTATGGCATCATCCGTGAGTTGGAATCCGGCACCGCATTTTTAATGCAGGACCGCGGCCTCAAATCCATGAAGGAATTGATCGGTATCACCCAGCCGCATCCGGTCACGGACTTCATGGCGCTCACCCCGCTGAAAAAGATATCCGAAGCCGATCCCGACCTGTGCGTTGTATGTGGAAACTGCGCCCGCTGCCCATACCTTGCGATCACGCTGGATTCGCAGGGCCATCCCCGCACCGATGCTGCGTTGTGTATCGGGTGCTCGATCTGCGCCAAGAAATGCCTGGCAGGTGCGATCACCATGCGCACCCGCAAGCCTGATGAGCTGGCGGCATTGCAGGAGAATTAGCCAAAACGATGACTGTCCAAGGAGGAGGAAACATGACTATCCGATTTGAAAACGGAATCGTGGTTACTGGAGGGCTGAATTCGAAGGTCCTGTGGAACGGCGCGGTGGTGACCGAGGGCGAAACAATCGTTGCAGTGGGGGATGCGACTGCGATGAAGAACCAGTTCCCCGAAGCAGAAGCGGTGGAATGCAAGGGGATGATGATTCTGCCCGGCTTCATCTGCACGCACCACCACTTCTATTCCACCATGGCCCGCGGCATGGCAATCCCAGGCGAACCAGCCTCCAATTTCGTGCAAATCCTCGAACGCCTTTGGTGGAAGCTGGACAGGGCGCTTCTTGAAGAAGACATCACCCTGTCTGCTCAAATTCCCCTGATTGAATGTATCCGCGCCGGCACGACGACCGTCATCGACCATCATGCATCGCCAGGCATGCGCGACGGCTCCCTCGACTTGATTGAAAAAGCCGTCCGCCAAGCCGGCCTGCGCGCCTCGCTTTGCTATGAAGTCTCGGACCGAAATGTGGCCGGCGGGGGCATCGAGGAGAATGAATGGTTCATCAAGAAGATCGGGAGGGGAGACGGCCAGATCGCAGCCATGATGGGGTTGCATGCCTCCTTTACCCTCACCGATGCCACACTCGAAAAATGCGTTGGAATCGCGAGGGATGCCGGAGTTGGCTGTCACATCCACGTGGCAGAGGATGCTGCTGACCGCGAGGACTCGATTCAAAAATATCGTATGCCCACTGTCAATCGGCTACAGAAGTGGGGAGTGACGGGCGAGAAGTCGATCTTCGTCCATTGTGTACACATCGACGAAACCGAAATGGACCTCATCGCTTCAACAAAAACAAGCGTGGTCCATAACCCGGAATCGAATATGAACAACGCTGTCGGCGTCACCAGGCTATTCGAGCTGTTGAAGAGAGGCGTTCTTGTAGGCTTGGGAACGGACGGCATGTCCTCGAACATGCTCGCACAGATGCGTTGCGCATACCTTCTGCACCGCCTCGCAAACCAGGATCCACGCGTCGCATTTCTGGAGGCACCACAGCTTTTATTGCAAAACAATGCGGATATCTGCGAGCGACAATTTGGGCTGCGCCTTGGGGAACTCGCGCAAGGCCGTCCCGCCGATCTCGCGATCATGAACTACATCCCCCCAACTCCCCTGACGGAAGCCAACTTCCTGGGCCACCTGATCTTTGGATTGGTTCATGCCAGGGTCGACACAACCGTTTGCAGAGGAAAGATCCTGATGAGAAACGGGAAGATCCTCACCCTGGATGAGGAACAGCTCGCGGCTCGGTCGCGTGAACTCGCTCCCAAAATGTGGCAGCGGCTGCAGGGACTTGCAGCTTGAAATCGGGGTTCAATACAAAAGGTCCCCGTGCAATCGGGGACCTGCCTGCTTAATCCTACCTGGCGATATCCGCCTACGAACCACGACTGGTTGGCTGCTTTAAATCTTCACGGCCAGGCGCGCCTTTCTTGTATTCATAACGATCTCATTCACCCGCGGATGCTTGCATAAAAAGCGATACCCGAAAGGTAGCGCATAAGAACAGGGACACGGTCCGGCCTGCAGACACTCAGCCAGCCCGGCGAGACCGATATCCGAACAACGGCAATTGTCTATGTCCCGCGCGCCCGTCATTTTTTTGGGTGCCTTATCCCTGATCATCTTCGACTCCATTTCTGATTCATCAATCGTGAAGATCGAACTATCGAACTGTAGATTCAGTATAGGCCATATACTCCTCCCGCTCAAGAGGATGATCATCCTGAACTCTCGAGAAGTTGATCCTGCCTTTCGTCGGAACTTTAGTATAATGACAATGACTATCCACAAAAGAAAGTTAAAATCCGCTGCGTAAATCCGGCCTGAACCGGGAACTGGAATTTTCATCAGGCGGAAGGAGCACCGAAAATTCATCACCTACCTCTGGAGGAACGCACACCGTGAAGAGAATAGCCCTCTACCTGCAGGATTCACACGAACTTCGGGATGGATTGAATTACGCGAAATATGCGGAGGAAAAGGGGTTTGAAGCAGTTTGGCAGGCGGAATCGCGCCTGGTTCGGGATGCGATCGTACCCATGGCTGCCTATGCCGCCGTCACCGAGCGCATCAAAGTGGGTTCGGGAGTGATCAACAACTGGACACGCAACATCGGCCTGCTGGCCGCCACTTTTCTCACTCTGGATGATCTGGCGCCCAACCGTATCGTTTGCGGAATCGGTGCCTGGTGGGATCCACTGGCATCCAATGTCGGGATCAAGCGTATCAAACCGGCAAAGGCGATGCGCGAAACGGTTGAGGTCCTGCGGCGTCTATTGAACATGGAACGAGTCACGTACGAGGGCGAATTCCACCAAGTGCGGGAGATCGAGCTGGATGTCGTGCATGGACGGCGCGAGCCGCGCAACATACCGATCATGATCGGCGCCACGGGTGATTTGATGATGGAGTTGACCGGCGAGATTGCCGACGGCGCAGTCCTGAATTATTGTGTCCCACCCGAATACAACGACCGGGCAATGGAACTGCTGGACAAGGGGCTGCAAAAATCCGGCCGCAAGATGAAGGATTTCGATCGCCCACAGCTGATTGTGTGCTCGGTGGACCCCGATCACGACAAGGCTATTGATTACTCCAAAATGTTGCTCTGCCAGTACATGGCGCAACAACCGCACATTGCCAAGGCCTCCGGCGTTTCAGACGAGGTGGTGCACGAAATTCAGTCCATCCTGGGTTGGCCGGCCACCAAGGAACAGATCCTCCAGGCCAAAGACTTTGTGCCGGATGAACTGGTCCATCGGATCACTGCTTCGGGCACTCCGAAAGAAGCACGTGCCAAGGTTGAAGAATACGAGAAACGAGGTTGTACCTGCCCCATCCTGTACCCGGTCGGTGGAAACTTCAAGTTGCTGATTGACACGTTTGCGCCCATTTAGGAAGACCTGCAGCGCTCCAAAATTCTAGGGTCTGTATGCAAAATGTGAAATAGCGATTAAACTGGCGACCATGGGAAACCGTGGCGACCTAACCAGCGAACAATGGGAGCGGATCCAGCGATTGCTCCC
>Ga0194126_10008343_pt1 | contig 14123 bp, 18 predicted proteins | sample TA2KigC150mmetaG_FD_148641 | JGI IMG/M metagenome (GOLD analysis project Ga0194126, IMG submission 148641) | Freshwater microbial communities from Lake Tanganyika, Tanzania - TA2015035 Kigoma Deep Cast 150m | ecosystem: Environmental > Aquatic > Freshwater > Lake | place: Tanzania: Lake... | reverse complement strand
TTGGGGGCAGGAAAGCCCTCTCGCGTCAACATGCTCAGCCATGTGTTACCTCCTCCGAATAGTGTTATAATGTTTATAATTCTCTTTTTTTATCATATTCTTTCTTATCATTCACCCGAATTATTTGCCGATTGATGCCTTAAGCTCCTCAAATGTTCCATTGAAGTAAGCTACATTGTGGAATGCCTCCCATGCGAGGGCCTTGGCAACCTCCAAAGCCTGCTTGGCATCCTTGCCGAATACAATGATGCGGGTATTATGGTCATCAACAGGCAGGCGTCCATCGTTTTTAGCCAATTTAATCTCGCCAACATCCTTCTTGCCGGGCTGAACACCACTACGTGGCAGATTCTTTGCAACCGCTATGCTACCTGCCTTGAACTCGTCGGGTTCTCTGACATCAAGGAATACCGCAGTTTTATCATTCTCAAGAATATATTTAACTCCAAAGGACTCGATTTGAGTTACTCCGCCCAAGGCGCGCCAGACTGGTATGCCGAGTTGATAGCGGCGCACATTCTTGTAACCAGCATCAAGAAGTTCAACAGGAAGCCGCTTGCTTTTGCCGCAATACGGGCCGTTACAGTAGATGACAATTGGCGCTTCCTTGTCCCCTTTGAGAATTCTGCCGACTTCGGCAACATCCGAGACATAGAGGGCCTTGTCTACGCCAGGCTTGGCAGATAGGTTAACTGCACCGGGAATATGGCTGACTGCATATTCCTTAAATGGACGTGCATCGAACACCATAGCGCTTTTCTCTGTCAGAATCTTCTGTAGCTCTTCGGTCGATATCTCTGGCGTTTTCTGACCAGACTCCATCAGCGTGGCTTGATAAATGTTCCAAGGCGACTGAGAATCAGCATATGATATATTCATAATCAGCATTAACACGCCAGCGATGGACAAATATAAAAGATGCTTAAGATTCTTTTTCACTGTGTTTTCTCCTCCTCTATTCAACTTTTTCCCTCATAGTAAAACCTATAAATAAACATACTAAGAGTCCTATGATCACTGCTGTCGGCCCATAAAGACCAGGGCCAGCTGGTGAGCTTGCCAAGGAAAAGTTATGGGAAAAGCCTGCTCCTGTGATCATGCCAATGACAAACATGGCAGCATCTCCATCTCCTTCGCCTGCCATGAATAATTGCCGGCCTGGACAACCTCCTGCCAGTGCAAAGGAAAGACCTGCTAAGGACATGCCTAAGAAATTCCAGATGTGGTTGTTGTGGGCAATTGGTTGGCCTTCAAAACCTGCTTTAAATTGACCTAAAATGATATTGGTTACAAAGGCTGCAAATAAAAGGGCAAAGACTCCGCTTGCAAGGTGAAAATTTCGAACGAGTATGATGTCCCTGATGGCACCCATTGTGCAGAATCTGCTCCTCTGAGCCAGAAAACCTACAGCTAATCCGATAATCAAGGAAATGACTAAAGGAGCATGCATAGAGCCAGGTCCTTTTTCACTGAAGAATATAGGTCCAGATTTCCCGCCATCGCCCATCAGTGGTGCAATGATAAGGAAGGCTAACAGAGAGGCCATAATTAAAGGTAATAACCAGCCTACAGAGGTAAAGGTTCTTTGATTTCTTCCCAGAGAATAGCCCTTTTTAAGGAAGAGGACTCCTACAGCTACTCCTACCACGAGCCCTGAAAGACCAAGGATTGCGTTACCATCACCCCCTGCAAGTCTAAGAAGTACACGCCATGGGCAACCAAGAAAGACAAGGGCACCGATCATTGCGAAAAATCCTAAAATGAAACGTACAATGGGGGCAGAACCAACTCTCGGCCTGAATTCTTTAAAGATATAGGCAGAGATCAATGAGCCAAAAACGAAGCCAATAACCTCCGAGCGAATGTATTGGACTACATCTACCCTGTGTAGCCCCAATGCCCCGGCTATATCCCTTTCAAAACAGGCGACACAGACCCCCATGTTTGGCGGGTTACCCCACTTCTGAAGCAATGCCGCAAAAACACCGATAAATGCGCCCACCAAAATAATACCCCATCGGGTTCCAAAGAAACTTTTAAGATAGGACATAGTATTATTCCTCCTTCCCATTCAGAATAAAATGATTTTGAGGCATGGAAGTGTCCTCTGCCCGGTTAATTTAATATAGATATAATCAATATGTCAAATAGATTATATCTATTAGAAAAGCAAAATTTATAGGGAATGTGGCTTTGCTGGGATTCAGATACTCTTTGATTCAGCAGTGATATGTTTTAAAAATACGGCGTATGCCGGAGGGAGTGTCCTTTTTTTATGGGTTATAATATAAAATCTTCGTTTCATATGGATATCTGTAAGTTTTATTTCTTTGAGTATTTTATGTTTTAATTCATCAATTACAGCAAACTTTGACAGAATAGAAAATCCCATTCCTGCTTTTACCGCCTGTTTTATCGCATCAGTAGAACCGAAAATACCCGCAATTTTAATGCTCTCAAGAGAGATTCCTTTGCCTTCCAAGATTTTTTCTGTCTCTCTTCGTGTTCCTGAACCTTCCTCTCGTAAGACCATGGGGAACTTGATTAGCTCCTTTAATGGTATCCTGCTGGACTTTATCAAAGAAGGTGAAGAGACGACGATGAGCTCATCTTCCACAAACGGTATGTAGTGTATCTGTTCATTACCGAGTTTTGCCCCTACAATTCCCAGAAGTAATTCTTGTTTTGAAATTCTGTCAACGATGCCCCTTGAATCAGATATAAGAATCTGAAATGAAACGGATGGATATCTGTTCTGGAATGCTGCCATCAGGGAAGGCAGTAGGTATGTGCCCGGGATTGTGCTTGCACCAATGACCAACTCTCCAGTGACCTCTTTCTTGAATTGCCCGATAGCCTCTTTGAGCGTGTTAGCTTTTTCTATAATTTCCATTGCATGGCTGTATAAAACCTCTGCCTCTCTGGTAGGAATGATTGTTCTGCCCAATCTGTCAAAAAGTTTGCAGCTTAATTCTTCCTCCAGTGACCTGATATGGTCACTTATGGTTGGCTGTGTAAGGTATAGCTCTCCAGATGCCTTTGAAAAGCTTTTACTTTTGAAAACTGAGGCAAATACCCTGAGCTGATGAAGGTCCATATATGAAATTTTAACATATTTTGTATTATTCTTTATCTATGAAATGGCCGAAAAATATAACTGAAGCAAAAAAGATTCAAGAGGTTCTTAAGAAGAAGGTAAGAATCACTCCCCTCAGAAAAAGTCCGGAATATATCGCAGGTGTTGATGCAGCATTTTTTGTGGATAAGATTATAGGGGTCGCATGCCTTTATAGGTACCCTGAGATAATTCTTATCGAAGAGGCATATTCATTAACAGAGGTATCCTTTCCCTATATACCGGGTTTTTTGTCTTTCAGAGAAGGCCCTGCAATTATTAAAGCCATGAGCAGCTTGAAGATTAAACCCCATGTAATCCTTTTCGACGGTCAAGGAATTGCACATCCAAAGGGATTGGGAATTGCATCACATATTGGTGTGCTCATTGATATTCCAACCATTGGATGTGCAAAATCAAGGCTGGTCGGAAATTACAGAGAGCCTGGGTTGAAAAAAGGGAGTAGGTCTTCTCTAAGATATAATGGAAAGATCATTGGTGTGGTTTTGCGGACAAAGGATAACGTGAAGCCAGTTTTTGTTTCACTTGGGCATAGAATTAATCTGAAAAATTCAATAAAGATTGTACTTGGCTGTACGAATATATATCGAATTCCCGAACCCTTGAGGCGAGCAGATTTTATCTCAAAGAAAATAAAGAGAGAGCTATTAGCAGGTTAAATGCAAGGCTGCAATGACGCCCTTATCATTCTGAAATGTATTGAAGAGCTCAACTGCTTTCTTTGTATGTTCAACGTGAACCTCGATACCCTTTGATTCGAGATGTGATAGTGTTTCTTTCGGGACCGTCATTTTCCCGAAATAACCCGTGCCTATTATAAGGATTTCAGGCCCTGCATTGACCGCATCGGACAAATCAATTATCTGAAGGTAATGCCCTTTTTCTCTCCACCATGAAGAATCAACTCTTTCTGGATAAATAATGACATCAGAGGTGTAGGTCTTCCCGTCAATAATTATTTTGCCAAATGAATAATGTTCTACCTTCATCTTGACCCTCCTCCGATCCGGTCTTTTTATAATTGTAATAGATTTGAATCTCTATTTCAAGGGTTTTGATGTTGTACACCCCTGTAAAAAAGAAGGTGTGTTTCTATAAAGTTGTTTCACATTGATGTTTATTTTTGCTAAACTATAGCCAAATATTTTTGGAGGTGAGATATGAAAGCTGAAGAAATAATGGTCAAAAAAATAGAGTTTATTGAAGCTGATGCCCTGGTATATGATGCCATTGAAAGAATGATTGACAAAAGGCTCAGGTCTCTGGTGGTAAGACCAAAAGAAGAAAAGGATACTTACGGAGTGATCACTGCGAGGGATATTGTGTTTAAAGTGATCGGTAAAAATCTTGATGTTAAAAAAACAAAAGTTGATGAAATTGCAGAAAAGCCGCTGATCTGTATTAATAGAGCTATGGAATTAGAACATATTATCAGTTTATTGAAAAACTATAATATTTCCAGGGCTTTCGTATGTGACGGGGTTGAGGTCGTCGGGGTCGTTGCCCTATTAGATGTTATGGGTGCGGCATTGATACAAAAGGCAAAAGGAAGTTGACTATGGGTATTGAAAAAATGCTCTTTGGCGGTAAAGCAGAGCAAAAGGTCTTAGAAAAAATAAAGACACATATAAGAATCCTCTGGTCTGCTTCAGATTGTTTCCATAAGGCACTTGAAGAACGTGACAGGGATTTGGTGTATTGTGTCCCTGATCTTGAGAGGGAAGGAGACAGTGTCAGGCGAGAAATAGTTTCAAAAATTTATGAAGGGGCTTTTTTACCATTCCTCCGTTCGAGTATATGCAGGTTTGTTGAAATAGTGGATGAAGCCTTTGATGTCCTGGAAGACGCTGCCTATGAATTTGAAAATTTAAATTTACAATTAGATGAAGAAATAGAAGAGGATTGCATTAAGATCGCTGATATAAACTCAAAGATGTGTGAAATGCTTTTGATCGCCTTTGAAACATTATTCGGGAAAGGAGATTTAAGAGAGAAAAACCTGGCAGTCAGGATTTATGAGAAGAAAGTTGATGAAATAAAATTTGATCTGCTCAAAAAGCTGAGAAAAAAAGAGATAAAAAACTTCTGGGAGGGGAAAACACTCGCAGATTTTATATCATATCTTACACACGTGAGTGACGTGATTGAAGATGCCAGTGATTATCTCACCGCAATAAAAATAAGTTTGAAATAAATTTTTATTACCAGTTTCGTTACTCTATACCAAATTGTAAAACAGCTATGATAGAGCACTATAATAAAAAATTTTATATATGTGATTGTTCTCCTCAATGGAAGAATTAATTCCCGTAGCTGCCTGCCTTTTAATAGCCTTCGGAATAGGTTCAAATGATACATCAAACGCCCTTGGAGTGTGTATAGGTACAGGGATAATAAAGTTGCGAAAGGCTTTATTTCTTTTCGGATTCCTCGTTCTGATGGGCATTTTATTATCGGGTCAAAAGGTGATGAAGACAGTCGGAAAAGACCTGTTAGAACCAAATCTCTTTATTTTAAATACCTCGATAACTATAGCAGCAGTATTAATCATCTATTCTAATTGGAGGAAATTACCCCTTTCTACCCATCAGGTAATCATTGGAAGTTTAGTAGGGTCAGGGATTGGATCAACTGTCGACGTAAATTTTATATCTCTTTTAAAAATTATTATTTCGTGGATTATATCTCCTGTTATTGCCTTCTTTTTCGGCCACATTCTCTATAGAATAATGGAGAAGACACTTTCAAAATTGTCGTTCCTTCAAATTGAGAAAATTATCAGAATTTTATTACTCATAAGCGGAATGATGATTGCGTACAATACCGGAGCAAATGAGCTTGCGACTATTTTAGGACCGGTCATCTATTCCGGAGCGATTAAAGAAGTACCAGCGTCGTTAATGGGGTCCCTTTTTGTATTTCTTGGTGCGTTTATCTTAAGCCACCGTGTCATAGAAACAATCGGGAAAGGAATAACCACTCTGGATCCTTTTTCAGGTTTTGCTGCCCAGTTCGGTGCAGGAAGTTGTGTATTACTCTTCACATTTCTGGGAATGCCCGTTTCAACAACATACTGCATCATTGGAGCAATCAGTGGCGTAGGCATGTTAAAAGGAACGGAAACGGTGAGGATGGAGCTCATTAAAAAGATAATTTTCAATCTGATTCTTGTCCCCTCGTTAGCCTTTTTTATCAGTTTTGAACTTGCAAGAGAAACGCCCGCATTGTGGCTGCTTGATTAGTAAGTCAAAAAGGAATAAAATACCACATAAACGAAGGGAACACATGACGTACAGCAAAATTCTGAGAGAACTTAAGAAGAAAAAAATACTCGTCATCGGAGATTTGATCCTCGACCGCTATATACGGGGAAGAGTGAACAGAATATCTCCAGAGGCGCCTGTGCCTATTGTTGAAGTGACGGATGAGGATTTTTTCCTTGGGGGTGCTTCTAATGTCGCCCATAACGTAATAGCGCTTGGAGGTCACTCGACGATTGTAGGGGTGACAGGTAATGACAGGGCTGGAGAAGTTCTGATGAATATACTTGAGGAAAAGAGGATACAATGTGGAGGCGTATTCCAGAGTTCAAGACCTACGACTGTCAAGACACGGGTAATAGCCCATAATCAACAGGTAGTAAGGTTTGATAAAGAGGACAGAGCGAAGATTGATGGAAAATTTTTCAGAGGACTTCTGGAATACATACGCAAGGTGATACCTGACCATGACGCAGTGATCATATCTGACTATAAGAAAGGTATTGTGTCCTCTGAACTTGTCAGAGAGGTACTTAAGAATTCGAGGACAGAGAATATCTTTGTCTCAGTTGATCCAAAGATTGGCCATTTTCATTTTTATAAAAATGTTTCTCTCATCACACCAAATATTCATGAAGCCTCTGTTGCTTCAGGTATAGAAATCAAAGATGAAAATTCTCTTATTAATGCAGGAAGGGCGCTTTTAAGAAAAGTCTCATGTAATGCGGCACTTATTACACGTGGTGAACATGGTATGAGCCTTTTTGAGAAAAATAAAGTTTCACATATTCCTACTGTCGCAAGGAATGTATATGATGTGACTGGTGCAGGAGATACAGTAATCGCAACGTTTACTCTCGCATATGCTGCGGGTGCGAACATGGAAGAGGCAGCAATTATCGCAAATCATGCAGCAGGCATAGTTGTGAGTGAGCTTGGCACAGCAGTCGTAACACCAGACCAACTACGTAAATCGTTAGGCGTGAATCGCAAGTTGAAAATAAGAGAATCCACTTACACTTGACGCCTCACGTTTCACGATTACTATGGCCTAAATTGAGCGATTTATTTATTTAAAACCATATTAATCAAGGTATTCTAAAGAAAATGCAATCACCCAATAAGTGTCATTCTCTGGCTTGACCAGAGAATCCAGTTCTTTTGTTTCTGGATTCCCCGATCAAGTCGGGGAATGACAAAGTATTAGAATCGCTCAATTTAGGTGAGAAATATGCGCTCTATCTCTTACACCTTTTGATCGGTGTGATGAACGAGGAAATGATTGATCTTATGAGATATGGAGTCTCTCCAATAGGGGTCGGATATGTTATGCCATTAAAAAAAGATTTGCGGGAGAAAATATTTACCCTTCTCATAAAAATAGATGAGATTATAAAAGAGGCTGCCTTGAAGATGATAGAGGATACCGTAGTGTCAAAAGAAGAAAAGGATGAAACAAATAAATGGATAAAGGCAATGCTTGAAATACTTAAAGGTAGGGCGTCTTTGCTAAGTAGTATATATGAATATGAAGTGGAGAAGATAAGTAGCTTGGTACATGAAATTGAGAAACTTTTGGAATGAGTAATCCTTTATAACTCGATAGGTGATTAAAAGATGGTATTTTTCTGTCCCATATGCTGGAAGGAAATAAAAGAAACTGAGAAGACATGTCCATACTGCGACGCAAATATAACAGAGCATGAAAAGAGGAGCTTTGAGGAGAAACTGATTAACGCACTCAAGCATCCGGAACGTGAAACAGTCCAGAGAGCGGTGTGGATTCTTGGAAAGCACTTAATTCAGTGGAGAACATTGTGAGAAGAAAAGCAAGGGAGCTCATAGAGAGTAGAATTTACAGGTAAAAAATAAGAGGTAACCAAAAAATGAAGGAAAAGGTTAAAGAAGATTTACTTAATGAGTACCAGAGAAGGGGACTATCCTCGACGTTCAGAATACTGGAAGAAATGATGTGCGAAATTGAGACATTGATAAACAGTGACGGGTTCAGAGGAAATTTAATAGTGACAGAAAACGATATCTTACTGCAGTCAAGGGAGGAAATCGTAAAGAAGATACAGCTTGTAAGAGAGAAAGTGAGCCACCTTTCAAAACAGTTCGCCCTTGAGATGAAACAAGCGAAATTGAGCAGCCAGATATTAGCCGACCTTTCCTATTGCTGGGAAACCCTTGAGGGGTCGAAGGCAAAGAGATTAAGAGGCTACGGCGAGGTTGAAGAAGGTCTTGAAAAAGTTCTTGACCCCCAGATAGATGCTATCATTAACCTTATCACTGAAATGGAGAACATATTAAAGAAGCACTAAGTACAAACGTAACCATCTCAAAGTACCTGGAAGAACAAAATACCCTTTGGGAAGTATTTAATAGGTTCACAAAAAGGAGGAGCTTTCATGAAAAAAAATGCAGAAGAGTTTAGCATCAACAAACGAAGGGCAGCGAAATTCGTAATAGCCATCGGCGTCATCAGCCTCTTCGCTGACATGACCTACGAAGGCGCGCGAAGCATTGTTGGGCCTTATTTGTCACTGCTCGGAGCAACTGCCACTGTCGTGGGCATTGCAGCAGGCTTTGCCGATTATCCACTCATTGCATATCATTTTGAAAAAGTATCTCTCGTTCGTCGTGACTGGATTCCCCTATTTTATGCTATCGCAATGGGTGTTGATGGATTAGCTGCGCTTGTGTTAGGTCGTATTTATGACCGCAAGGGTATGCCCATTATCATTATAGCAGTCCTCATTTCAGTTCCGTTCGCCCCGCTGGTTTTTCTCGGTGGTTTCAAGAGCGCATTTCTCGGTGCTATATTGTGGGGCATTGGCATGGGAGCCCAAGAATCCATTTTTAAAGCAGTGGTGGCCTCTATGTCACCTGTTGAACGACGCGGTACAGCTTTCGGAATTTTTAACATGAACTTCGGTATTTTCTGGTTTGTGGGTAGCGCACTGATGGGGTTCTTGTATGATGTGTCTATCTCTGCATTAGTCATCTTCTCTATTCTTGTGCAGCTTCTTGCTGTCCCGTTCCTAATCGTGGTAAAGAGGCAACATAATGTCCTGGCTGAAAAATGAGTCATGGGCGGGAACGATAGAGCATGAATGAAAGAAGGTGGATGCTTTATTCAGGAGTACTGTGCACCAGAAAAATAGAATAAAATGAGCGATAAGATGGATAAAAAATCAAAGGCACGGGAAATAGTATATGGACTCAATATTCCCATGAAGTGTTACGAAGTACAGTTGGAGCTTATTTCTCTTGGCAGGGCTGCTATTGAACCATTAATTTCCTTTCTTCTTTCTGATCCTACGAATGACCATGAACCACGATGCCTTGCAGCAGAAGCACTCGGAGTCATAGGTGGAGAAAACGCTATGGATGGGCTTATCACTGCTCTTTTAGCTCCCTGTGATGTGCCTGACCCTGTCAAAGCACTTGCAGAAGAGGCAGTAAGGAATTGTATATGTCACGCATTGCAAGAGCTTGGAGATAAAAAGGCTATTGAATCACTGCTTATTGCACTTGAGAAATATCACCTTGTAGGTGCTGCAGAGGCTTTGGCTGAATTTAGAGTGCAAAGGGCTATACCCATTCTTGTTGGGATTCTTGAGGATAGTTTTAAAAGGGAAAGGGTATCTGAGGCTATACTCAAATTTGGCAAAGATGCCATCGAGGAACTTGTCAAAACTACCGAATTAAAGAAATTAAGAGAAGATGTTGAAATACTTCCAAGTATTGAAAGAAGAGCAGAAGCTATAGAACTACTTGGAATCATCGGAGACAAAAATGTCATACCATGGCTGCTCGGCTTTCTTGATGATGAACAGGAACTGGTTAGGCTTGAGGCAGCTTTGTCGCTTCTAAATCTGGTGGGAAGGAGTATTCCAGAAAGGGCTATCAATATAATCAAATCATCTATCAACAACCTTAATCTGAATTTTGATAGACGATTCAGAGTTAAAGAGGCAGTATGCTTAATGAATATCAGAGAAGAAGGCTTACAGTAAGACTCAGTATAATCCTAAAATAGGAGATGTTTTCTCATGACTTTCCACAGCATACTATTTGAAAGAGCAGAAGACAGCATAAAGCTGGAATCCCTTACAGCCCCGGCCTTTTTTGCCGATTTAAATCTTGATCAGATTATAGACGCTGTCACGGCTGGCAGGGAGGAATATCATCTAAAATCCTTTTTTTATGTTTCGCTGAATAATATCGATGGGATTGAATACCGTCATGAAATCTTTCAGGACATTGAAAATACCGAACTGTTCGATCATATAAAATCATTTGCACAAAAAATGTGCGTAATGCGCGAACATCTTGCCTAGGCAGACAAGCTTTACTACGAATACCAGAAGAAAAGCTGGTTTCTGGACGCGGTAGAAATTTATTGCCACGCCGTTAACCAACTGGTGCACGATTTATCCTTGGCAGACTTAAAGTCGCGCGGCTTCCTTGCATTCCGCGAATACTTGACGAACCATGCCGATTCTGAGCGCTTTACTTCGCTCCTTGCAGAAACGAAAAAGCTTAAAGCCGATTTATCTTCGATAAAATATTGCCTTCTCATAAAGGGGAGCGGCATCACTGTTCGCAAATATGAATCTGAGATTGATTACAGTGCGGATGTTGAGGAAACGTTCAGGAAATTTAAACAGGGCGCCGTCAAAGATTACCGTGTCAAATTTACCGAGTCTGCGGAGATGAACCATGTCGAAGCAAAAGTACTGGATTTCGTAGCCCAGTTATATCCGGACATATTTTCTCATCTTGACGATTATTCCGAGAAAAACGGCAATTACTTGGATGAAACGATAGCTGTCTTTGACATAGAAATACAGTTTTACGTGGCCTATATGGAGTTTCTTGCGCCCTTCAGACAAGCAGGATTGAAATTCTGTTACCCACAGATTTCTGATAATGACAAGGAAGTTTATGATTATGAAGGATTTGATTTAGCCCTGGCTCATAAGCTCATCAGGGAACTCTCGTCCCTTGTCTGCAATGATTTTTACCTGAAAGGCAAGGAGCGCATATTTGTAGTGTCCGGCCCGAACCAGGGCGGGAAAACAACCTTTGCCCGCACCTTCGGACAGCTGCACTATCTGGCCTGCCTGGGCTGTCCCGTTCCGGGCAGTGAATCGCGGTTCTTCCTTTTTGACAGGCTCTTTACGCATTTTGAAAAGGAAGAAAGCATTGAAAATCTCCGAGGCAAATTGCAGGATGATCTCGTTAGAATCCACGCTATTCTAAATGAGGCGACACAGAACAGTATAATCATCATGAACGAGATTTTTACGTCCACGACGTTACAAGATGCGGTTTACTTGAGCGAAAAGGTAATGGAAAAGATAATAGAATTGGACTTGCTGTGCATCTGGGTGTCATTCATCGAAGAATTGGCTTCTTTCGGCCATCAGACCGTAAGCATGGTCAGCACGGTAGCTCCCGAAAACCCGGCATTGAGAACATTTAAAATCATAAGAAGGACTGCGGATGGACTTGCCTATGCGCTTTCGATTGCTGAAAAGTACCGTCTAACCTACGATCATCTCAAGGAACGCATCGAATCATGAAGGCGTTCCTCATGTATAGAGACCAGGATTTTGATTTGCAGCGGAAATTGCCGTGGAATGAGCAGGTATTGACCCAGGATCTGGAATTAAACACGCTGTTTAACGCCATGGCGCAGGGGGATAAATTTTTATTTGAAGTGGCAAAGAAAGCTGTTTTGTCCGAGGTAACCGATCTGGACACGATACTTTATCGGCAGAATATTCTGAAGGATTGCCTGAAAAACCCTTCCGTCGTGAAGGATATGTACAATCTTGCGGTTGAAACGCTTGAGGGCGAGAAAAAGAACTTTTGGAGCTTCTACGGCAAATATCCCGCCGGGATTCTGCGTAGCTCGATAGACATCTTGCAGATGTTTGTGGGTACGCTTACAAAACTAAGAGCAATCGCCGATGAACACGCCGATGAATTTGCGTCCGATGGATTCACGACACTGTTCGCGATGCTCAAAAAAGAACTCAGTGATGAATATTTCGCCAATATCCAAAACCATTTAAGCGAACTAAAATTCCGCGATGGGGTTTTGATCAGCGCCGAATTGGGAAAAGGCAATAAAGGCACGAGCTACGTCCTTCGTAAATCACACGAGAAAAAACAGAGTTGGCTGGACAGGATTATTGCCGATTACATACTTCCTAAACTTCAGGAAAGTAAACATCGCTGGCTGAAGCAGATCATCGCGCAGCAACCACAGGCCTACACCTTCTATCTCCATCCTCGCGACGAAGCTGGCGCCAGGGCGCTGTCGGAATTGAGGGACCGCGGAATCCACCTTGTTGCCAATGCGCTCGCTCAGTCTACCGATCATATTCGCAGTTTTCTCGCCATGCTTCGGACAGAACTGGCCTTTTACATTGGTTGCTTGAATTTACACGGACAACTTGCCCAGATGGGGGAACCGATGTCTTTCCCTATACCCATGTCGCTTGGCAAACGTGAGCACTCTTTTAGAGGATTATACGATGTCTGTCTGGCTTTGAAAATGAAACGAAGAATCGTGGGCAACGATGTGACTGTCGGAAATAAAAATCTCGTGATCATCACAGGCGCGAACCAGGGCGGGAAGTCCACGTTCTTGAGAAGCATCGGTTTGTCCCAACTGATGCTGCAAAGCGGCATGTTTGTTCCGGCCGAGTCTTTCTCATCCAACATCTGCGACAGCCTTTTCACCCATTACAAGAGGGAAGAAGACGTTGCCATGAAAAGCGGAAAACTTGATGAAGAGCTCAAGAGAATGAGCGGCATCGTTGATAATATAACCTCAAATTCCCTGGTGCTTTTTAATGAATCCTTTGGCGCGACAAACGAACGAGAAGGCTCGGAGATCGCCAGGCAGATAGTGACCGCATTATTGGAAAAGGGCATCAAGGTTTTCTTCGTTACGCATTTATATGCGTTTGCCCGTGGTTTACATGAGAAATCGGACAATGCCGTCTTCCTGCGGGCTGAAAGACAGGCCGATGGACGAAGAACGTTTAAGTTAGTCGAAGGAGAACCATTACAAACCAGTTTTGGCGAAGATGTGTATAAGACGATATTCGGTACGAACAGTGAAGCTTTCCACCTCCAAGGAGAGGAATTTATTTAAAGACAGTTATAGTCAGTCATTATGCTTAATGAATATCAGAGAAGAAGTTTAAAGGTAACACTTTCAATAGTAGAAAAGAGCCTGAGAGATATTGAAAAAATCCTCAATAAAAATAATTACCGTAGTGTTCTCTATACGTTCAGTAATAACATTCCACCAGCAGTAAGAAAAAAGGTGTCATTATTGATATCCAAGGTGTATAGAACGATAAGAAATTTAACCGAGAAATTTAATCTCCAAAAGGAATTCAAATATGCAAACAGAGAAGCCTTTGCTAAACTACCTCAATGTAGGGAGATGCTTGAAGATACTAAGGCAGAGAAACTAAAAAGGTACGGTGATGTTCCAGCAGGTCTTGATAATATTCTTAACCCAGAACTGGACCTCATCATTAAATTCATTAGTGAGATGGAATATATATTGAGAGATATAAGAGGGTCTTGCAAAAGTCACAAGATGAGTGAATTTTTTTGAAGTAAATCAGCTCTCCTTCTGGTAAAATTTGTTGCCACAAAAAATTACATAGAAGGAGAGCTAATGAACGTTA
>Ga0194126_10008342_pt1 | contig 14123 bp, 15 predicted proteins | sample TA2KigC150mmetaG_FD_148641 | JGI IMG/M metagenome (GOLD analysis project Ga0194126, IMG submission 148641) | Freshwater microbial communities from Lake Tanganyika, Tanzania - TA2015035 Kigoma Deep Cast 150m | ecosystem: Environmental > Aquatic > Freshwater > Lake | place: Tanzania: Lake... | reverse complement strand
CGATCACAATCTGCGTGAGCAGGTAGAGGATCAGGGCTGAATAGACTTCGACCAGGATGCCATTTTCGGTGCGCGAGAAGAGGGCCTCCACGTGCAAGGCGTGTTTCAGGTGGTTGAAAAACAACTCAATGGCATAATCACAAATGACAAATTCTGCCTGACCCGTTGGGGCGCGCTGGAGCTGTCATGGTGGCGACGCCCCCTACGGTTGCGGAACGCGGTAGACTGACAGTAGTATCCTCTCAGGAGGTTCATCTACCCCCTGGGAGGACACATGCAAGCACAATGGCACGTGAGCCGTTCGGTCGCCCACCGCAGCGATGGGCAACGCCGTTGGGATGCCGCCTACCAGTTACTCCTGTGTTGGGCGTCAGAGCATTCCCTGGGGTCTGCACCCGTCCTATCACCCCTTCAGGAGGCCGATCATGGAGATTGCCTTGTACGTTCGGGTCTCGACCAGCCGTCAGCAGCAGACGCAGACGATCGAGCAGCAGTTGGAGCGGCTGCGGGCCAAAGTGGCGACGGAACCCCAGTGGCACCTGGTCGAAGCGCACGTGTACCGAGATGACGGCTATAGTGGGGCCACCCTGAATCGTCCGGGGCTGGATCGTCTGCGCGACCAAGCGGCGCTGGGCAACCTGGAGTTGGTCCTGCTCACCGCGCCAGATCGGCTAGCCCGTAAGTACGTGCATCAAGTGCTGTTGATCGATGAGCTGCAGAGCCGCGGCTGTCGCGTTGAATTTCTGGATCGCCCGATGAGTGATGACCCCCACGATCAACTTCTCTTGCAGATTCGTGGTGCCGTTGCGGAGTACGAGCGCAGTCTGATTGCCGAACGGATGCGGCGTGGTCGCCAAGCCAAACTGCGGAGTGGCACCTTACTCCCCTGGACCTCGGCGCCGTATGGTTACGTCCTGGATCCGGAGCGGCCACGTGATCCCAGTCGCGTCCGGCTGGATCCGGTCAAAGCCGAGATTGTCAAGCAGATCTTCGCCTGGTACACAGACCCCCAGACCACGCCGAGCCTGTATTGGATTGCCAAGACCCTCAGTGAACGGCAGATTCCAACGCCGCGCGGCGGTCTGCGCTGGAATGTGGCCTCAGTACGCGGCATCTTGCGCTCGCCAGCTTATGCGGGTACCGCCTATAGTGGACGTACCCATCCGGCGCCCGCCAGGCAGCGCAAATCGGCTTTGCAGCCGGTGGGCCGGGGTGAGAGCCAGCGGCCCGCCCCGGTGGAGGATTGGATCGCCGTCCGTGTCCCCAGCATCGTGAGCCAAGAGACCTTCGAGCTGGCGCAGCAGCGGCTGGCGCAGAACAAGCAATTGGCCCGGCGCAACAACAGCGCGCACGACTATCTGCTCCGCGGCTTAGTCAGTTGTGGGCAGTGTCAGTTGGCATCGACCGGCCGTATGTTGCCCCTGGGCTATGCCTATTACGTCTGTCGTGGGCGCACCGAAGCTCTGCGTGCGGCCCAAGGCGCCCGTTGTACTGCCCGCTATGCGCCGGCTGACGAACTGGACCGGTTAGTCTGGCAAGATTTGTGCCGCCTCCTGGCCGAGCCGACCCTCATCACGCATGAACTGGCCCGTGCCCAGGCGGGTGAGTGGCTCCCCCAAGCCCTGCAAGAGCGGCTACGGACTCTGCGGGCCGCGCTGGCCCAATTAGAGCGCCAGCAAGATCGCTTGCTCGAGGTCTATCTGGCCGAGGTGATCGGTCGGGACGAGTTTGAGCGTAAGCGGCAAGAGATAGCCCAGACGCAGCGCGGCCTGACTCAGCAATTGCGGCAACTGGAGGTGCAAGCCCAGCAGCAACTGGACACCACCAAGCTCGCCACCGGTATCGAAGACTTTTGTCGGCGCCTGCAGCCCACGCTGGCTCAACTCTCTTTCGCCCAACGCAGACAACTGGTAGAGTTGTTGATTGATCGGGTTATCGTTGACGATGCCAAAGTTGAAATCCGCTATGTGATCCCAACCGCACCAGCCGGCGAACAAGCGCCCTTTTGTCATTTGCGTAAAGACTATTTCGATCAGCCAGCGTTGCCGATACAGGTCGAAGATCAATTGCGGCGTGAAGGCGGGATCCACAATATTGGTGACCCAGCAGCGCCAGGCGCCTTCGTGCAGTAAACCCACCAGCCGCAGCGCCGGCAAGCGAGGGTGCTTGGCCTTGGACAATTGCACGGTGACATCCAATTCAGAGTGCTCCCCCATCAAGGGCAGGACTTCCGACAGCCGTTTGCCGATCAGATGGGCCCAGGCTGGCTGGGTCACGGCGACAATCAAAGGGTCACAGTTGGCCTTCAGGCGGGAGACGAAGAAACTGCCGGCCGCGCAAATGCGCTCGAACAGCCGAAAGGCCCAGTAGCCCAGATCGAACAGGTACAAGACGCCGGCGTCGTTGGTGACCCCGGTGTAGCGACTGTCGTGGCGCTTGCCGGCCGAGACTTCGATCTCGTGGGGGGCGAGGTTCTTGACCGAAAACTTGGTGTTCAGCTTGAGGGCGGCCTGCTCCGGGTGCACACTGGCAAAGAGCTTTTTCAAGGCGGCATGCACCCGCGCCACGCTGCCGTCAATGGCATAGGCCTCCTGAAAGTGCGCCAGGAGGCGCCGTTCCGAACCGGGAAGCAACTGTTGGTAGCGCTCCAATAAGGCCACAAAGACCGCGTGAAAGAAACGCCAGTTGGTCGCCTTCAGTTTCTTGCTCACCGCCATCTTGCTGAGCTCGAGCACCGAGTCCGTGGCGAACAGGCTCGTCAACGCGGCGACGAAAAAGGCGACCAACTGGAACAGACAACTGCGCACCCCGGGCTGGCTGGCCGAGAGGACCATCAGCCAGAAGAAGATGCGGATCGGCAAGCGGCGTTCGCGTTGGTCCACTACGTCGAACTGGGCGGCGAGACGTTTCAACTCACCATCGGACAGCACCTGAGCGAAGGATTGGTAATGCTCTTTCAGTTGGTCTTCCATAGGTTACCCTCCGTAACTCGATCGTCTATCCTACAAGTATAAGCCATAACCCATGGAAGTCTTAAGTTTACGGATATGGTGTTGTAGTATCGGGTGTATACTTTACCACATGTTGGAGCTAGCCGGAAACGGCGCTCTCCGACAGGCTGCTAGATCAGTCATTCTGGGAATCACCCGATTTGACGAAACCAGGCTATTGCCATCCGTTTCTTCGTCTCAGATCGCACAAGGGTTCCCCACGCGACTCACTGATCGCAGGAGGCATTTACGCCGACCTTGTATCTCACCCCCGCCGCGTTGGGCTTATCTGAGCCAGGCTATCCTGGCGGTATTGATCGCGGGCTACTTCGTCGCCCGGCTGCTGCCGCGGCGCGCCAGCCGGCCCGCGCACCAGACGCTGCTGACCGGCTTCTTCGTCTGCACCGCGCTCCTGACCCTGCTCTTTACCCTGGACGCGTCCTTCTCGCCCTCCGACCGCCTGGCTCCCCTCTATCTGGAAACCACCGTCCTGGCCCTGGGCATCTTGCTGTTGCTGCAATTCGCCTATCGCTTTCCCCAACCCGTGCCCCACGAGTGGGAAGCGCGGCTGGCGCTGGCGTTGAGCCTGGCGTATCGGCTGGCTGATCACACCGGCGCGCGCGGCCGAGTATCACCCGGCCTTCCCCGCCCAGCGCACGCTGCGCTTCACACCGAACGCGGCCGGCGGCTACGACGTCACCCTGGCGTCGTTCCGCTTCGAGCGCGATCTGGGGACGAATCTGAGCCTGCGCGACGCGGCCCGTCCTGCAGAGCGGGTGAATGAGGGCGGCGCACGGCTGGAGTTCGCCTTCCCCTTCTACGGCCGCGCCTACGATGCGGTCTACGTCCCCCATGATGGCGCCATCGCCATTGGCCGCAACGTGTACAGCCCGTGGCTCTTTCCTGACTATAGCTATCACTATGGCAGCCACACGCCCTTCCTCTTTCCGCTGCTGCTCGATCTGATCCCGGAGGCCGGGCAGGCGGGCGGCGTCTACGCCCGGCAAGAGGCCGACCGGCTGATCGTCACCTGGGAACGTGTGCCGGCGTTCCACCGGCGGGAGAATGTCTTCACCTTCCAGGCGGTGTTGTACGCCAACGGGGTCTTCGAGTTCAGTTACGGTGACCTGCCCGCCGAATTGGCTTATCGTCCCGACAACGAGCCGCTGGCGGACGTTTGGGTCATCGGCGCGACGCCGGGGGATGCGCCGGAATCGAGCCTTCAGGCGGTTGGATGGACAAACGCCAGCGACCGGCAGGGCACGGCGTTACGGCCCATGACAACGCGTTGGTCGTCGGTCGCCAGTCAACGGTTCAGTTGCCCCAATACGTGGACTTCGGCCGCCTGACCGCTGGCGACAGCCTCAGCAGCGGACCGCAGGGGGTGGTGCAGGACTACTACCTGGACTTCCGGCGCCATCTGCACGCCCCGCTCTGGCCCCTGGCCTACTTGATCGTCGTCGCGAGTACATTGGCGCTGGCCGGCTTCGCCTCCATCTTTCATCGCAACCTGGTCCGGTCGTTAGACGTGCTGCTGGCGGGCGTGCGCCGCGTCAACGAGGGCAACTTGCAGACGACCATCCCCATCCAGTACCGGGATGAGATCGGCTTTCTTACCGAATCGTTCAACCGCGCCGTGGCTGAGCAGCGCGATCTCGTCGCCAATCTGGAGACGCGCGTGGCCACGCGCACCGTAGATCTGGCGGAGGCGAACGCTCTGCTGCACCAGGAGATGGATGAGCGCCAGGCCGCGCAGGCGCAGGTGGTGGTGCAGCAGCGCGCGCTGGCCGCGGCCGAGGAGCGCGAGCGTATGAGTCGCGAGCTCCACGACGGCCTGGGTCAGGTGATGGGTTACGTGAACGTGCAGGCCCAGGCGATCCGCGCCTTGCTGCAGTCCGGGCAGACCGATCCGGCCGTTTCCGTCGCGCGCCAACTGGAGCAGGTCGCCCAGGACGCGCACGCGGACGTGCGCGCCTACATCCTGGGCATCCGCACCGACGCCGCCGTCTCGGCCACCGGGTTCCCGGCCGCGCTGCGCCTCTATCTGGATGCACTGGAACGCGCCTACGGCTTCCGGGTTACGCTTGACCTGCCGCTCGCGTTGGAAACCAGTCCCGGCACGGGCCTCTTTGCGCCTGAGGTGGAGGCGCAGCTCCTCCGCATCGTCCAGGAAGGCCTGACCAACGTGCGCAAGCATGCCGGGGTGACCGCGGCGCGCGTCTCGCTGACGTTGGCGGCGCGCCAGGCCGCAATCGTCATCGCCGACGCAGGGGTGGGATTTGAGATTGCAGATTGCAGAATGCAGAACAGCGACCCCCTGCGGAAATCGCAAATCCAAAATCGGCAATCGGCAATCACTTCGGCCTCGCCATCATGGTGGAACGGGCGCAGGCGGTGGGCGGCAGCGTGGAGGTGGCGTCGGCGCGGGGGCACGCGCGTGACGGTGCGGATGCCGCTGGCCGTGGCCGCCGGGGCAGGGGTGCAGGGGCTGCGCGTGCTGCTGGCCGACGATCACCCGCTCTTCCTGGATGGCCTGCGCAACATGCTCACCGTGCACGGCCTGAACGTGGTGGGGCTGGCGCACGACGGCAGCGAGGCGCAGGAGCAGGCGGCCACGCTGCGGCCCGATCTGATCTTGCTGGACATCCAGATGCCGCGCTGCGACGGCCTGGAAGCGGCCCGGCAGATCAAGGCCAGCCTGCCCGACACAACGATCGTGATGCTCACCGTCTCGGCCACCGAGGAATCGTTGTTCGGGGCGCTCAAAGCGGGCGCTTCCGGCTATATCCTCAAGAGCGCCAGCAGCGAGCACTTCTTCGACACCCTCGCCAGCCTGTTGCGCGGGGAGGTGGTCTTTTCCCCCGAAGTGGCAGCCCTGATCCTGGCCGACTTCGCCCCGGCCGCCACGACGCCGTCGCCGAAGACCCTGCCCGGCCTGACCGAACGCCAGACTGAGGTGCTGCGCCTGGTGGCGCGCGGCCTCACCTACAAGGAGGTCGGCGCCCGGCTGCACGTGGCTGAGGTCACGGTCAAGTACCACATGGGCGAAATCCTGAATCACCTGCACGTCCAGACCCGCAAAGAGGCGGTGGCCTATGCCGTCCGCAGCGGGTTGGATCGGCCGTGAAGCGCGGTGCTGAAGGCTTGAATTCAGCACGATGGCGTTGTATAATGACATCATGTTACACTGCCATCTGACTCATCAACAATTCGCCGCCTGACGAGGAGTGCCATGTCTCAAACGCTCACTATCCATCTTCCCGACACGTTGTTCAGCCAGTTGAAACGCGCGGCCGAATTGTCTCGCCAGCCGACCGAGACGATCATCGCGCACAGCCTGGCGCACAGCCTGCCACCCTTGCTTGAAGATATCCCTTTCCAGTATCAACCGGACGTCTTCCCGCTCTTGCAGATGAAAGACGCCGACCTGCGGTGCGAGATGAGGCGCGTGTTCCCGCCAGAGCGTTGGGCGGAGTACGAAGCGCTGCTTGACAGGAAGAAGACCGGCGCGCTGACAAACGCCGAAGAAGAGCGTCTGGCAACGCTCCGGCGCGAGGCAGACGTGTTGACTTTTCGGCGGGGTTATGCCGCTGTTTTGCTCAAGAGACGCGGCCATCATCTGCCCACCCTCCAGGAATTGGAGCGCTCCAATTGACCATCGCCCTGGTGTTACGGCGGCGCATCGCCGAGCAAGCGTGTTACCGCTGTGGCTACTGCCTGACCCAGGAAGTCGTCAGCGGCGTGCCGCTGACGGTGGAGCACATAGTCCCCATTGCCCGAGGCGGTCAAGCCGTTGAGGAGAACCTGTGGCTCTCTTGCCGCCTGTGCAATGAAGCCAAGGGGGTGTTGACCGAGGCCGTTGATCCGGAGAGTGGCGCAACGTTTCCGCTCTTCAATCCCAGGCTCCAGGTCTGGGCAGATCATTTCGCCTGGAGCGAGGACAGCGCTCACGTCATTGGGCAAACACCGACGGGGCGATGCACAGTGGATGCCCTATCCCTCAACAGCGAATTGCGCGTGCGGGCGAGAGCCATCTGGGTGGAAGCCGGCTGGCATCCGCCAGAGTCAGGGGTTCATCATCGCAGACGATAGAGCAACGCTTCCTTTATCAGACCGGCGCCCCCGATATAGATCAGGCGGCGGCCGCGGCCACAACTGGTGTAACGGTTGACAACAGCGGCGGCGGGGGCGCGCACAACAACCTGCGCCCTATCAGGTGGTGAACTTCATCATCTGCACGAGCGGCTACTACCCGGTGCGCCCATAAGCGAGGAGGATTTTCATTAAGAAACATCGTTTTCCGCAAGGTTGGACGATCGCACTGGTCATCCTGGGCGTGGCACTGTTGTTGCCGGTCGCCGCCTGGGCCGCCTTTGCCTCCATCAACACTGACGATGGCGCGATTGATCCCGCTTGGGCGGGTATCGCCGTCTTCCGGGCCAGCCCCGATGATCCCGGGGTGTCCAACGACCGAGACATCAAACAGGCCAAGGTCACACGCGAGGCCGACAACAGTTTCTGGTACTTCCAGGTGATCCTCTACGGTCAACTGCCGCTGGATAACCTCACCAGCGTCGAAGCGCGCATCAGTTGCAACGGCGACGACGACTTTACGGATTCCGAAGACAAGATAGTTTTGTATTACCACGCCGATCCGCCCGACAACGACAACTCCATCGAGTGCGCAGGCAACGATTATCCAAGCTGCTCAACTGATGGTGAGACCCAAGGGTCTGACTTTGGTGAGGAGGTTGCGGTCGGCGACGGCACCTACGCCTATGAGTGGAAAGCCGACATATCTGATGCCGGCGGCATTGACTGGTCTACCTGCAATGGGCAGGAACGCATCCAGTTCACGGTAGCAGATGAAACCGGAGCCACCTACGACACCACGGAAATACGGGGCTTCGATGCGCCAACGGCGGTGGATGTGCAGCGCTTGACTGCGCGCAGCGGCGCACCGGATATCATCGCAGTCGGCGCGCTGGCACTCTGCGGGTTGCTGGGGTTGGCGGCGACGAGCGCTGTGTTGCGGCGCAAACGGCGCATCTCCGGTCGTTGACTGCCCAGACATGCCCACGAACAATTGATCGAAGCAAGGAGCCATCTCATGGAACATCAGCAACCGGAACCCAAGCAACCACGCCAGCCATACGAACCGCCGGCCGTGGTCTTCGAGGCGCCGCTGGAGGTACGCGCGGGCACGCCGCTGGGCAAACGCCTGCTCTTCCCAGACCTGACCGATCCGGCCGGGCTGTGGAAGAAGAAATAGTGTCTGGCACTTGACAGAGAGACCCCTGGCGTGCACCCAAACACCCTCCGGAACCGGATCCAGTTCCGGAGGGTGTTTGGGTCGGAGGTGCGTTTGGCAGCCCTGGCCGGTCGTGATACAATTGCTGTGGTCCACCCACAGGGAGCCTTCGGCTCCAAGGCGGCGCGTGAGGTGCGTGCCAGCACGCCGTTGGGCAAGAGCCTGGGCGAGTCAAGCGAAAACCTCACCGATCCTGCCAGACTCTGGACCAAATAGTAGGGGCGCACCCCTTCGGCTTCGCTCAGGGCAGGCTCTTGCGGTCGCCCATGCGGGCAGGCGCAAGGCCATGCCCCTACCCCGGATTATTGAGAGGATACCAGACAAGGAGGGTGAATGGGCGAATCAGCGAATGAGTGAATCCGCAATCCGTGATCCACAATCACAAGAGGAGATGAATCCATGAAACAGTATGGCGCGGAATTCTTCGGCACGTTCTGGTTGGTGCTCGGCGGCTGCGGCAGCGCGGTGTTGGCTGCGGCTTTCCCGAACGTCGGCATCGGGCTTCTGGGCGTATCCCTGGCGTTCGGCCTGACCGTCCTGACCATGGCCTATGCCATCGGTCACATCTCGGGCTGCCATCTCAATCCGGCGGTCTCCGTCGGGCTGTGGATGGGCGGCCGGTTCCCGGCCAGCAAGTTGCTCCCCTACATCGTCGCCCAGGTGCTCGGCGGCATTGTCGCGGGCGGCATCCTCTATGTGATCGCGAGCGGCAAGGCGGGTTTCAGTCTCTCCGGCGGCTTCGCGTCGAACGGCTACGGCGATCATTCGCCCGGCGGCTATTCGTTCCTCGCCGCGCTGGTAACAGAAATCGTCATGACCATGATGTTCTTGCTCGTCATCCTGGGCGCCACCGACAAGCGTGCGCCGCAAGGCTTTGCGCCCATTGCGATCGGCTTCTGCCTGACCCTGATTCACCTGATCAGCATCCCGGTCACCAATACGTCAGTGAATCCCGCCCGCAGCACCGGGGTGGCGCTGTTCGCGGGCGGTTGGGCTTTGGGACAACTGTGGCTCTTCTGGGTGGCCCCGATTGTCGGCGCCCTGCTGGGCGCGCTCATCTATCGCTACCTCATCGGGCCAAGCGAAACGTAGCAGCGTCCCCTGGGCAGGTTGGTTCTGAAGGGGTCTGGCCCGAACGATCGGGCGGTAATCGCTGACGCACGCAACAGAACGCCCGCCGAAACTGGGAAAGGCTTCGGCGGGCGTTTTGCGTTGGCAAGTTGACAGGATGAATCAGAATTGGAGGCTGATGTGCGCTGTCCAGGCGTGTTTCAAACGTCTGGCATCCGTCTTGGAGATATGACCCAGTCGGAATATCAGCAAGGATTGTTCCAGGCAGTCCAGGCGAGACAAGCGCACAGTGGAGGCCGCACGTAAGCCGCTTTTCTGCCAATCGGCCAGCGGCACATCCGTCGGGGTACGCGGCGCGGCTGAGGTAACGGCCGCAACCACCGCATCCTGCCCGTCCAGCCAGAGCACGAGGATGGGGCGCCGCTTGGCCCCACTTCCGTTCGTGAAGAGGATTTCCGCCACCCAAAAGTCACCGGGCTGGCAATTCATCGTACAACCCCTCGTCTTCCGGCGCGTAGCTATTCAGAAAAGCGCTGTGGCTGCGAATAGATGGCGCAGACATGGTTGCGGCGGAATAGGGCCGTATCGTAATCAGCCAACGTCCGGCATCCACCGCGTTGATGAGATGGGCTGGCAAGCTTAGCTTCTCGCCGGGCTTGAGTTCAACCTCGTATGTCAGATTGAGCAGGCTCATGGCAATACCTCCAGAATTCCTCATTGCGTTACTTCTCCATTTCCCAGGCCGTCATCATACAATCAGCGTCTCAGTTTGTCAATTGGGTGTATTCAAACTCAGTTACGGCAGCCTTGCCCAAGCTAACTAACTTTGAATGCACCCTAACCCGGACGAGCCGGAACCAAACAGGACGATCAGCCACGGATTGCACGGATTACACAGATTGGCCTTGCTCCTCCGTGAAATCCGTGTAATCCGTGGCCGAGAATTCTTGTCGCTTGTGCAAGAATTCTACGGGGGGAATTGCGCTTCTGGGTCTGGCTCTATCACCGACGGCGGCTACAACCTGGTGTGGGGCGACACTACCTGCCCGGGCACGAACGCCGCCCGCAAGCTGCTGGCCCTGGCGAACAATGGCGGTTCCACCCAGACGATGGCGTTGGACAACGGCAGCGCCGCGCTGGAGCAGATCCCATCTTCCAGCAAAGGAGACATCTCATGGAAATCCAGACACCGGAACCCCAACCGGAACGCGCAGCGTATGAGCCGCCGGCCGTGGTGTACGAAGCGCCGCTGGAGGTGCGCGCCGGCTCGCCGTTGGGCAAGATCTTGGGCGAGCCGATCAAGGGGCTTTCTGATCCCGCCAGGCTGTGGACCAAATAGCGCACGACCAACGACTCGTCCGGCGGTCACGAGAGGCCTTCGAGGTTTCCGAAATCCCGAACATCTCTCTGACATAACAGATGAGGTGCGCGGCCTGGCGGAGGCCGCTTTGCACGCTGCCGGCCGCCGTCTCGATGCCTTTCTTCATCCTCGGGCTGATGCTGCCGGTGTACGGCAAGCAGATCGGCGCGAGCGTGGTCGAAATCGGGCTCTTCTTCTCCGCGTTCTCGCTGGTGACGGTGCTGCTGCGGCCGCTGGTGGGGTGGGGGTTGGATCACGCTGCGGTTGCCAGAGCCGCGCTATCTACAGGTCAGGCAATTGGCGTGCAAGCGACGTGTGAGCATCCACAGGTTAGCGCAAGAAGGTCTGGAGACAGTGACGCAGGATGCCCTGGCACGCGAGATGAAGGCGGCCTATAGCGCATTGGCAGGCCTGGCCCATGCCCAATCGCTAGGAAGATCTTTGACCGGAATGCCCGTCTTGAGCGCGAAACGGCCCCCGCCGCGGATCCTGCAAAGAAATCCGCGGCGGGGGCCGTTGGTTGGCGGCCTGTGCGCCAGAGCCGGCCATACGGCAGTCTCTGGTCGGCTGGCGCTACACCTTCCGATACTCGCCGTCTACGACATCCTCGCCATCGGAGGGGCCGCCGCCAGGGCCGGCAGCGCCGGCCGAGGGAGGCGGCTGGCTGGCCTGCGATGCCTGGTGCATCTTCGCGCCGATTTTCTGCCAGGCATCCATCAAGGCATCGTGCAGCTTCTCCAGCTCGCTCGCATCCGCGTTGCGATCCAGCGCGCTCTTGACCGCGTCCATCGCCTCTTGCAACGCCTTCTTATCATCCTCGGCCAGCTTCTCCTGGTTCTCCTGGACGAATTTCTGCACCTGATAGTGCGCGTTGTCGACCCGGTTGCGCGCCTCGATCTCGGCCTTGCGTTTGCGATCCTGATCCGCGAACTGCTCGGCATCCTTGACCATGCGGTCAACTTCGTCCTTCGCCAGGCCGCTGGAGGCCGTGATCTTGATGCTCTGCTCGCGGTTGGTGGCCTTGTCTTTGGCGCCGACGTGCAAGATGCCATCGGCGTCAATGTCGAATGTGACCTCGATCTGCGGGACGCCGCGCGGGGCCGGCGGGATGCCGGTCAGCCGGAAGTTGCCCAACAGCTTGTTGTCGCGGGCCATCGGCCGCTCGCCCTGCACCACGACGACCTCGACCTCGGTCTGCATGTCGGCCGCAGTGGAGAAGACCTGCGTCTTCTTGGTCGGGATGGTGGTGTTGCGCTCGATCATCGGCGTGGCGATGTTGCCCAACGTCTCGATGGAGAGGGTCAGCGGCGTGACGTCCAGTAGCAAGATGTCCTTGACGCCGCCCCCCAGCACGCCGGCCTGGATGCCAGCGCCGATGGCGACCACCTCGTCGGGATTGACGCCCCGGTGCGGCTCGCGGCCGAAGAACTTGCGCACCGCATCCTGCACGGCCGGCATGCGGGTCATGCCGCCCACCAGCACGACCTCGGCGACATCGCTCGGCTTGAGCTTGGCGTCAGTGAGCGCCTGCCGGCACGGCTCGATCGTGCGCTGGATCAGGTCGCCGGTGAGCTGTTCCAGCTTCGAGCGAGTGAGGTTCATCTGCAAATGCTTGGGGCCGCTGGCGTCCGCGGTGATGAACGGCAGGTTGATCTCGGTCTGCATTACCGTGGACAACTCGATCTTGGCCTTCTCTGCGGCTTCCTTGAGGCGCTGGAGCGCCATACGGTCGCTGCGCAGGTCAATCCCCTGCTCCTTCTTGAACTCGTCAGCCACCCAGTTCATGATGCGCTGGTCGAAGTCATCGCCGCCCAGGAAGGTGTCGCCGTTGGTGCTGAGCACCTGGAAGACCCCCTCGCCTACATCCAGGATCGAGATGTCGAAGGTGCCGCCGCCCAGGTCATAGACTGCGATCTTCTGGTCAATCTTCTTGTCGAGGCCATAGGCGAGCGCGCTGGCGGTCGGTTCGTTGATGATGCGCAGCACGTCCAGTCCTGCAATGCGACCGGCGTCCTTGGTGGCCTGGCGTTGGCTGTCGTTGAAATAGGCCGGCACTGTGATGACGGCTTGCGACACCGGCTCGCCCAGATAGGCCTCGGCGTCGGTCTTGATCTTCTGGAGCACCATGGCCGAAATCTCAGGGGGCGAGTACTCCTTACCGCCCAACGCTACCCACGCATCGCCGTTGGCATGCTCGACGATCTTGTAGGGCAGCACCTTGCGCGCCTTGGCGACCTCTGGATCGGTGAAGCGCCGGCCCATCAGGCGCTTGACCGAAAAGATCGTATTGTCGGGGTTGGTGATCGCCTGTCGCCGTGCAACCTGGCCCACCATCCGTTCGCCGGTCTTCGTGTTGACCGCCACGACCGACGGGAACAGTCGCGACCCTTCGGCGCTGGGGATAACAACCGGCTCACTGCCTTCCATCACGGCTACCACGGAAAAGGTGGTGCCAAGATCAATACCGACGATTTTGCTCATGTAGATGACTCCTCTGTGAAAGGGTTGCTGTCAAGGCCCATCACCCGTTCGCTTTCGCCACGCGCACCATGCTCGGCCGCAACACGCGGCCGCCCAGCCGGTAGCCGCGGGCGACTTCAGCGATGATCTGGCCGTCGGCGAACTCCGCCGAGGGCTCGTGCGTGACGGCATAGTGCAGCGATGGATCGAACGCCTGACCTGCGGCCGGAATCGCGGTCACGCCCTCGCTTTCTAACAACGCCTGAAGCTTGCGCTGAATCAGGCGAAAGCCCTCGATCCAATCGCCAGCGGTCTTGTTGGCCGGCAGGGCGGCGAAGGCGCGCTCGACGTCATCCACCACGGGCACCAGCTTTTCCAGCACGCGGGCGGCTGCGGTCGTGCGCAGCTCCTCTTGCTCACGCGCCAGGCGTTTGCGGGCATTGCTCAGCTCGGCGGTCGAGCGCCGCCACTGGTCCAGATACTCGGCGGCCTGGGTTTGGGCTTGCGCCAATTGCTCTTGAAGTTGGCCGACTGTCGGCTCTGCAGGCGGCGCGGCCCCGGCCGGGCCGGCCGCCGACTCTGTCGTCTGTCGAGCGGCTTCCTGTTCAACGTGATTCATGTGTGTTTCCGGGTTTTCCTGTATAAAACAACGGGCGCCGACGCGCGCCCAACGCTATAACTATACCTGGTGTGTGTAAGTTCTCTGCTAGAGAAGTGTTGGAGCTTTGTTAGCGATTGGCCCGAACTGGCTCGGTCGGAGACCGGCCAGAGCCGAAAATGGTCGGGCAATTGCTCAAGCCGAATCCATGATTCGGCGGGTCACAGACCCGCAGGGAGCGGCAATCGTGATCTGCTGAATCTGTTCAGGCGGGCACGGCCATCGACGTCTCGCCGTTGACGTCATACCACTCGCTCACCAGGTCGCTCATCA
>Ga0194126_10008340_pt1 | contig 14126 bp, 11 predicted proteins | sample TA2KigC150mmetaG_FD_148641 | JGI IMG/M metagenome (GOLD analysis project Ga0194126, IMG submission 148641) | Freshwater microbial communities from Lake Tanganyika, Tanzania - TA2015035 Kigoma Deep Cast 150m | ecosystem: Environmental > Aquatic > Freshwater > Lake | place: Tanzania: Lake... | reverse complement strand
AAAAATCTCCTTGAATAATCTCCATCTCAAGACTCATCGCTCTGTCCCAGGCAAAACCGTTATAAATCTCATTGGGGAGATTCGCTTCTGGTGCGAAGGAAATCTCGTCGATGTGCGAAGAATCAAGAACCCTGACTTAAATGAGTGTCCTTTTGAATTTTAAAGAGTATACTTTTAAAAAGTCCCTAACATAGAATAGATGTTCACCCAATACTCCTTCTCATATCTCAGGGAAAAGATCCTATTTAGGGATATAAGCAATGACATCCACCTCCAGCAGGATATCAAAAGGAAGTCGGGAAACCTCAACGGTCGTTCGTACCGGCGGATCTTTCTTGAAATACTGGCAGTAAATTTCATTCATTATAGAGAAATGGTTCATGTCGCTCAAAAAGACCGTAGCCTTTAAGACATGTTCTAAGGATGAACCTGCATCTTCTAAAATCATTTTCAAATTCTCTAAGACAACACGGGCTTGCTCGTTAAAATCCCCTTTGACGATCTCACCTGTATCAGGATAAGCGGGCCCCTGGCCCGATATGAAAAGCAGGTGGTCAAACGTCAATGCAACAGAATAAGGCCCTTTGGTCTTTGGCCAACGGTCATGGTGTAAGATATTTTTCTTCATGTCCTCTCCCTTCCTTTCACCCCTCTCATCGATATCGTCCCATCGCTCATCAGGGATGATCAAGGGATGATCAGCGAAATCGGATTTCCTGACGGATTCCCTCAAGAAAAGAGGAAGTCAGGCCTTCCGATTCATTCTGTCCGCTAAACCAGCTTATTGAGTATTTGCACGCCCTTTAGAATCATTTCATCGGGGACGGCAAAGGAGATACGAAAATGGCTTGACTGCTGCGAGAACACTTTTCCTGGGATCATCAAGACACTGTTCTGGAGTGCCTTCTCCACAAATTTTTCCCCGTCTTTTCCAGGGGCTTCAGGAAAGATATAGAAAGCGCCATGGGGTTTGGCCACATTGAAGTTATCCTTCAGTCCATTATAAATGAGGTCCCTTTTTTTCGTGTAGTCGGCAACATGGTTGCTGACGTCAAAATCGAGTGCCTTTACCCCAACCCTCTGGGCAAAAGAAGGCGGGCAGCTGTAGAAGTATTGTTGAATGGGCATGAGCTTGGCGATGAATTCCTTGGGGCCAGCGACATATCCCAGTCGCCATCCCGTCATCGCCCAACTCTTCGAAAACCCGTTCAGGATGATCGTCTTTTCATACATCTGGCCGATGAAGGGTGGAATCGGTTCGTCATAGATGAACCTTTCATAAATATCGTCGGAAACGATGAAGAGGTCGTGTTTCCTTGCGATCTCGACGACCATTTCCAGCTCTTCGCGGGTGTAGACCTGGCCTGTAGGATTGTTCGGGCTGTTGATGATCATGAATTTTGTCTTCTTCGTAATCTGTTTTTCAATCTCCTCCGCCCTCAGCCTGAAATCGGGGTAGGTGTTGATATATTTGGGAACCCCTCCGAACAGTTTGGTCATGTAGTAGTAATTAAGAAAATAAGGGTCCGGGAAGAGAACCTCATCTCCTGGATTGACCAGAGCGGTGAATACGAGTGTCAATCCACCGGCCACGCCAACGGTTGCGATGACATCTTCAAAGATCATGTCTTTCTTTCTGAGGTGCTCATGCAGTTTTTCAACCAGCAACGGGTCTCCTCTCGAGACCGTGTACTTGTTATACCCTTCCTGGATCCAGTGCTTCGCATCATCTTTTAACGCCTGAGGCACGTCGAAGTCAGGCCTGCCAATGCTGAAATTAATAGGATCCTTAATCTTTTCAGCAAGGTCAAGAATCTTCCTAATTCCCGATAGCTCAATATCACCCATCCGATCTGCAAATTCCATTTTCTCCTCCTTTTCTGTTGAGATTATTCAACCACCCAATGGGGGATCATTACTTTATATGGAACCGAATCAGGCCTTTCTGATTCGGCATGCCAGCGCCCGCATCTCTGTATAACCTGTAACCGGGTCGCGGGGTTCCAACTTGGTCAACAGAGACTCATTGGCATCGCCCTCCCAGCCATGGAGGACATTGATCACCCCGCACATCATCTCGTCAGTCGTTTTTGCTTTTACCTTTATTTGTCCCTTCCTTGTTTCTACGACGATCCAATCGCCATCCAGAATTCCATATTTCCTGGCCGTATCCGGATGCATCTCAGCGATCGGGTCAGGGGCTTGTCGTCTCAACGCGGGGATGCCCTTCATCTGCCAATGGGTGTATTCCGGAATTCGAGCGCCCGTATTAAGAATCAGAGGATACTCTTTTGCCAGTTCAGGAGACCCAATGGGACTCTGGGTAGGTTCCTTATAGACAGGGATCGGGTCGTATCCAGCCTCTGCCAATGTCTTTGAATAAATCTCGATCTTGCCCGAGGGGGTCCTGATCTGCTTTGGCTCCGTGATATCATAACATCTTTCACCGTACCACATCCCACCAGGATGTTCCTTTAATTGGTCCAGCGTCAAGCCGCTCTCCTTCAGGAACATCTCTACCACCTCTTCGTCACTGTTCCAGGGGAACATCTCATCGTATCCCATCCTTCTTCCCAACTCCGAGTAGAACTTCCAGTCCGGCCAGGTCTCGCCGATCGGGTCTATGACCTTCTTGTTCAGAAGAACATAGGACATCCCACCCGTCAATCCGTAGTTATAGGCCAATCCAACCTTCTCCATGGAGGAACAAGCAGGAAGCACTATGTCAGCAAGCTCAGTCGTCTCGGTCATAAAAAGATCCATGACGACCAAGAGATCCAGTTTTTTGAAGGCCTCTTTAAATTTCTCAGAGTCTGGCCAGGCAGAAACTGGATTTCCTCCGCTGACAATCATCGCTTTAATCGGATAGGGTTTCTCCGTCAGGAGAACATCCGCGAGGAGCATCTGCTGCCCATAGGGGGAGGTCATACCCCAGAGTCGGCGGAACATCGGGTGAGCATCAGCGCCAATGGGCTCTCCCTCAACCGGAACCCTCAGGTCGGTGAGACGCATAAAGGGGTTGGTGGCCCATCCCCCGGGAATATCATAGTTTCCAGTGATGGCATGCAGGATGGCTAAGGCCCGGTTGTTCTGAAAACCGTTGATATGCTGGTCCAAAGAATTGATGCCTTGAATGATCGAGCTGGATTTGGCTTGGGCGAATATCCGGCTCGCTCTTCGGATATCCTCGGCTGCAATCCAGCATATTTCTGCCACTTTCTCCGGAGAGTAGTCCCTGACATGCTCAACCAACTTGTCAAAACCAATCGTATACTTTTCAACGAATTCCTTCTTGTAGAGGTTTTCTGAGATGATGACGTTCATCATAGCGAGCGCCAGGGCGCAGTCCGTTCCGGGCCTTAACTGGAGATGAAGACCCTTTTGGGCTGAAGGGATCCTTTTGGGATCGATAACAATGAGCTTAAGCCCTCTGTCTAAGGCCTCGTAGATCCTGCTCGCCAAAGGAGGCTCCGAAGCGTCGGGGTTATGGCCCCATAGGATAATACATTCGCTCTGATCCGGATCTTCCAGAGGGTAAGTGCCAAAGGTCAACAGTCGAGCCATAATCCGCGACCGGAAACAGTGGGCTTCAATGGAGAAGAAATTCGGCGTACCGAAAACCCCCCGGAACCTCTGCGCAAAGGCGGATATCTCGATGTTCTCTGCTCCGATCGATCCAACCGAAAGAGCTACAGAACGAGCCCTGTACTCTTTCTTAATCTGTTGCAATCTATTGGCGATTGTATCCAGGGCTTCATCCCATGAAATCCGGCTCCAGCCCCCTTCCTTCTTCTTCATCGGGTATTTTAAACGATCAGGCGAATAAACGTAATCAGGCAGACAATAGCCCCGGGGGCATACCACCCCTCTGCTAAAGGGGTGCTCCTTCATGCCCTCTACCTTGAGGAGCTTACCCTCTTCAACATACGCATTTATGCCACATACCTGGAAGCACAGCATACAAACCGTTTTAAAAACTTCAGTATTGGTCGATTCCATTCCCATAAGGGGGCCCTTCCAAATGATGTTTTTTGCCTATTCGTACTTCTTCGGAAACAGCCCGCATTGAAGACATCGATCCGCTTCATTGAGGGCTTCCAATTCAGTGAAACCAAGTTCAATCTCTTTACAGCCTTTAACCCTCTCCTTCACTGGCAGAGCAACCATTCTCTGACGCTCCCGCTTGTTGAACCGATCTGTCTCAATGCCCTTAATATCGATCACCTGAGGAACAGGCGCTTTACGCTCGAGGTTCTCGCCCCGCAGGTACCTGTCAATCGAAAGAGCTGCCTCCCTGCCAGCGGCGATCGCCTCAATGACCGTGGCTGGACCGCTGACGACATCCCCGCCGGCGAATAACCCATCGATAGAGGTCATCATCGTACGGGGATGGATCGTAATCGTATTGTTTTGGATGATATCAGGTTTCTCATGATGCAGGAAAGAGAGATCAGGGATCTCTCCAATAGCGGAAACAACTGCATCGGTGTCGATCATAAACTCCGAACCCTTCACGGCCACAGGTCTCCTTCGGCCTCTCTCGTCCATTTCTCCCATTTCTGTTCTGACGCATTCAACCCTTTTCACCCTGCCATCCTTGCCCAGGATCCTGACAGGGGAGGTCAAATATTGAATCTCAATGCCCTCTGTATTGGCAGCCTCCACCTCTTCTCTGTAGGCAGGCATTTCTTCCTCTGATCTGCGGTAGATCACCAGGACTTCCTCTGCTCCATATCGTCGTGCGACTCTCGCAGCATCAATGGCAACATTTCCACCGCCCACAACGATGACCTTCTTCCCCAATTGGATAGGCTTCCCAAGGTTAACATCCTTCAATAGGGTAATGCCATGATAGACATCCTCAAACTCCTCACCAGGAATGCCCAACCCTAAACTCTTGTGGGCACCCATGGCCATAAAAATTGCTCGATAACCCTGTTGCCTGAGGTGATCGAGGGTCAAGCCACTTGCACCGACGGAATGATTGAGTCTTATCTCAACACCCCATTTCTGGATATTCTCAATCTCCGTTTGAACTAGATCCTTGGGCAGCCTGTGCTCTGGAATACCCACTGTCAACATGCCCCCAGGTATAGGAAGCGCCTCGAAGACAGTTGCCCGATAGCCCTGCTTAACCAAATTAAAAGCTGCCGTCAAACCCGCCGGACCGGCTCCAATGATAGCCACGCTCTCTTTTTTTGCCCCCGCGGTCTTCTTCTCAATGCCCCGGTTCCGTCCGGATCCAATCGCATCAGCGGCAAAGCGTTTAAGACCGTTAATGGCGATAGCGGTATCAACATGACCGCGATGGCACTCCCTTTCACAGGGATGGGGGCAGATTCGGCCAACGGTACCGGGCAGGGGGATCTTCTCCTCGATCGTACGGAGTGCTTTTTCATAATGGCCTTGAGCGATCAACTCGATATAACTCCTGACATCCAACCCAACGGGACAGGTTGCCTTGCACGGAGGGATAAGGAGCCAAGCGGAAGGCGAGTTCAAAAAACCCTTAGGCCATCTTATACAGGTCACGGGCTCATATCGCTCATCAGCTTCACTGCAATAACCGCAGGCTGCACATTTCACAATTTCGTCAGATCTCTCCTCCCTGGCCTTCACGGGCCAGTCGGGATCAGCCAATAAGGTCCTTGCCATACCGATAATATCCGCTTTACCCTCTTCGAGGATCTCCTCGGCTAACTCAGGCGTTCGAACCTTTCCAGCCGTCACGATCGGAAGATCGTATCCTGCTCCCCTGACCGCCTTACGTATTTCTTCAGCCAAATAGACCTGACTTCCGTCGGGATGCCACCATCGCGGACTCATCCGGTAACCACTATAGCCTGTTCCAGCAAATGGAGGGGAATGGGGAGGAGGCTGTTCCGCATCTTCAAACCTTTCGCCTGCTGAAACACTGATATAGTCAACCCCCAGGTGGGCCATGCGCCGCGCTATGCGCATGCTCTGCAGTAAAGTATTCCCCTCCTTAATAAACTCCTCGCCATTGATCCGCACACCGATTGGGAAATCATGCCCTATGGTGCTGCGAGTGGCAAACACTGCTTCCGTCGGCAGTCTTACTCTCCCCTCAAAATCCCCCCCATACCGATCCTTTCTCTTATTCACCAGTGAAAGAAAAGAAGCGAGTGTCGTGAAGTGGGCCATATGGAGTTCCACAAAGTCAAAACCTGCTGCTTTGGCTCTCCGTGCCCCACCCGCAAATTGTTCCGGTATGACTTCTATCTCCTCAGGTTTCAAGTCTTCAACCCTCTGTCGCCAGCCGCTCCTGGCCAACTTCAGAAAATGGATAAGCTGTAGGCCTATCCTTACATCCGGGTTGGCCATGCGTATCACGTCAACCAATTCTTTCAGTTCAGATATAGACTGATTGTCACTGACCCGGAGGTTGAATGAGCTTCTTGAAGGAAGGACGACGGCAGCCTCCACCACCATCGCTCCTGCTCCCCCTTGAGCCATTCTCTTGTATCGTTCTTTAAGGGCATCGGTCACATGGCCATCTTCCGCTGCCAGCCTGGTGACCGCCGCTGTTGCCATGATCCGGTTGGGAAAGGTACAGCCTTTGAGGCTCAGCGGTGAAAATAATTTCCTGTATCTTGTGGCACTCATCTTGAGATCAACGTCACCCAATGAGTGAAGAGGGCTCTATTTGTTACTCGTCATTTGAACAGCTTTTTTTCTTAATTTCTTTCAGGATATTCTCAGGTGTCATCGGAGTGGAATACATTCTGACCCCTATGGCATCGTAGATTGCGTTTCCGATCACAGCTGCCGGGGGAGCCATTGTCGGCTCACCCAATCCCTTGGCTCCATGAGGGCCATATTCGGCCGGAACTTCGACGATCACGGCTTCAGTCTCCGGCGCATCCATCGAGGTTAACAGCTTGTAATCGGCAAAATTTGGGTTTAAGACACGACCTTCCCCATCGATGACTAATTTCTCCGTTAACGCATATCCCACTCCCATCCCCACTCCGCCTTCAATCTGTCCCTCAACCGCCAAGGGATTGATCGCTCTGCCGACATCATGGGCAGCCACATATCTCTTGATCTCAACCTCGCCTGTCTCTGGATTCACCTGGACAACGGCTGTGTGACAGCCGATCGTATTACCTTTGAAGGCCGTAAACGATAGCCCCTTGACTCTCGTGGGTTCGATGTCATCCATCTCGGGCAGGTAGTTTGCTGACCCAGTGATTGGCCCTCCCTTTTTGATATGGCGATCAAAAGATATCTGACCGAACGTCAGCCCCTTCTCTGCGTGATCGCGGACATAGATCCGTCCATTTCTCGTTTCCAGACGTTCAGGGCTCACGCCCAGTTTCTTCGCCGCTTCCTGGAAAAGTTCCTCTCTCGCTTTTGCAGCAGCCATCTGGGCAGCCTTACCCACGGTAAAGACGCCTCGACTGCCGCCAATTCCATGGTCGTAGGCGGTCGAATCGGTGTCTCCAGTCACCAGGTGAACATCCTCTGCCCTGATGCCGAGTTCCTCGGCAACCATCTGAAGGACACTGGTATATAGATAACCCGTTCCCATGTCTACGGCGCCTGTGACCAGAGTGACCGTTCCGTCCTCATTGATCTTGACCGTCGCGGAGGTTGACCAGCCTCCACTCAGCCAGAAGACGCACGCCACGCCTTTGCCGACATTCTTCTCCCTCTTTATGTTTTCCCATCCGATAGCATCAGCAGCGGCCCGAACCACCTTTTTGTAATCGACATCGAAAAGAGTTTGGCCGACCCCTGTTTTCTCCCCTGCTTCCAGCAGATTCTTCAACCTGAAATCGAGAGGGTCCATGCCTATTGCTTTGGCGAGATTGTCCATATGAGATTCCATCGCAAAGGTCGTTTGGGGTCCGGAAGGTCCTCTCATACTCCCCGAACTCATCTTATTGGTATAGACGCAATATCCCTCAACCAACAGGTTCGGAATCCGGTAAAGGCCGCAGATCAACTGAGCGGATAAAGTCACTGTCGTGGGACCGTTTCCTGAATAGGCGCCCGTATCATAGATCAACTTCACCTTCCGTGCGACCAGGGTCCCATCTTTTTTGATCCCGGATTTGATCCAAAAGGATGCCTGATGTCTTGGGTTGGTGGCCTGAAATTCTTCGCTTCTCGGATAGACAATTCTAACCGGTTTCCCACATTTCTTGGCTAACAGAACGGCGTATGGTTCAATGTGCAACTCCAGTTTGCCGCCAAAACCGCCGCCCACTCTGGTGGGAATGACCCGGATGGTGCTGATGGGAAGGTGGAGGGATTGAGAGAGATACCGCCTCATGGCAAATGGTTTTTGAGTCGTTGTGGTGACGATGACCCTGCCGTACGAGTCGACCTCTGCAAGAGCTGCATGGGTCTCCATGCTGGCCTGATGCTGAATCTGGGTCGAAAACATGTCCTCGATGATAACCTCGGACCCGGCAAATCCCTTTTCGATATCTCCTACTTCGACTGTGGCCACCGTACAGATGTTTCCTCTTCTCTCCGTCTCAAACCCGATCTCATAATCTTTCAGTTTTTCGTGGATGATAGGAGCATCAGGGGACATCGCCTCTATGGCATCAAAAACGGGCTTCAGGGGCTCATATTCTACCTCGATCAGGTCAAGCGCCCGGATAGCAATCTCTTCTGTCGTTGCAGCCACTGCCGCAACTGCATCTCCGAGATACCGTACTTTGTCCCTCGCAAAGACCATCTGGTCTTTGAGGTCCACCCCGAAATACCCTTCCGACACTTCTTGCCCCGTCACCACAGCCAGGACACCTTCGAGCTTCTCTGCTGTTGTCGTTTCAATACGTTTGATCCGGGCATGGGCGTACCTGCTCCTGAGGACCTTGCCGTAAACCATATTGGGCCTGTAGATATCAGCGCCGAAGAGAGAGACTCCTCTTACATGCTCTAAGGCATCCGTCCGATAGAAGTTTCGACCGATGTTCGACTCCCTTTCATCCAACCAGGGAAGATCTTTGAAGGTCTCTGGGGGCAGGTATGGATCTCTTCCGGGACCGGAATTCCCTCTTCCTTCGGTCAGCACAATCCCTTTAGCTACAGCCTCAATGGCATCAACAATCTTTTTATACCCCGTACAACGGCAGAGGTTCCCGGAGATCGCCTTTTTGATCTCTTCCCGAGTGGGCTTCGGATGATGGTCAAGAAGGTGCTTGGCGGCCATAAGCATTCCCGGTGTGCAAAAGCCGCATTGAACAGCCCCGTGTCTGACAAAGGATTCCTGCAAGGGATGAAGCGTATGTTGATCCAGCGCCAAACCTTCGATGGTGGTGATGTTTGCCCCATCACACTCGGCGGTTAACACAAGACAGGAATTGACTGTCCGGCCATTTAAGAGGACGATGCAGACACCACACTCCCCCGTACCGCACCCTTCTTTGGTTCCGGTCAGTCTCATTCTCTCTCTCAACGTTCGGAGAAGGGTTTCGTCAGGAGAGATTTCCAACGAATAGGTCTGGTTGTTGGCGGTAAGAGATATCTTATGGGTATGCAATTCTATTTTCTCCAAAGACTATCCAACGCCCGCAAGGTTCGAAACCATCTTTTTCAACAGAAAATAAACCATTTTTTTTCTATAGTCTGCCGAGGCACGTATATCAGAGATAGGTTTTGTCTCTTCAACGGCTGCTTCCGCACAGTCTTGGATAAGCTCCGTTGTGACACTTTTATCCTTAAGGATGGTCTCCGCCTTTTTTGCCCGGGTGGGTGTCGGTGCAACGGCTCCTAATGCTATGCGTATTCCAGAACAGCGCTTATTTTCATCCATGGCCGTCGCCACACATGCATTCGCAATGGCTATCTCCATTGCCTTTCTCATTCCGAGTTTTTCATAATCGGCGACCCACCCTGATCTGGGCTGTAACAAAAATCCTTTCAGGATTTCTCCAGTTTTGAGGAGGGTCGTTGAAGGTCCCGTGAAAAAATCCTCCACGTTGAAAACCTTCTCCCCCGAAGGGCTTACAATGATCGCCTTTGCCTCATAAGCCAATAAAGGGGGAGCTGTATCCGCCGACGGAGAAGCATTGCAAATGTTCCCTCCAATTGTGGCCAGATTCCTTATAGATGGGGAGCCTACCCAATCAGAAGCTTTTGCCAACGCAGGAAAGTACTGATTTACCAATGGAGACTTAGCGACCTCTGTATGCCTGGCCATCGCCCCTATGAAGAGATCTCCTTCTGCCGTCTGTTTGATCTGCCTTAAATCTTCAATATCCCTTAAAGAGACGACAACGGTCTCGGGGCTCGTTTCCAAGCCCTGTTGAATCAAAAGGTCTGTCCCTCCAGCGAGGACCTTGGCCTTGTCCTGATAAGCTTGCAGAAGGTTTAAAACCCGGTAAAGTGTAGATGGGTGAAAATATTCTCGGATGGGCATCTCATTCTCTCGAACCAATGGTTTCGATCGCGATATATCTTAATATCCCATAAAGAGTCTTGGTAACACCATGGAGAACCAGGGGACATAGGTGACAACCAACAGAAATCCGATCATGGTCAAGATATAAGGAAGAAGAGGTTTGATAATTGAACTCATCGGTATTCTAGCAATCCCGGAAGCAATGAATAGGGAGAGACCATAGGGTGGAGTTGTAAACCCAATTCCCAGATTCATCACTACAAAGGTGCCAAAATGGACGGGATGGATTCCCATCTTGACGGCTACAGGAAAGAGAATGGGAGCCAGGATGACAACCGAGAGGGAGGCATCGAAGAACATTCCCATGATCAGCAGGAGAATGTTGACCGCAAAAAGGAAGACCCATTTCCCCCCGGGCAGGTTACTCATGAATTCAGCCAGTTTCGTCGGTATCCCCTCTTTGGCTATGACCCACCCTAAACCATAGGAGATCCCCACCACCAACATGACGATCCCGGAAACAGTGGCTGCATCCCATAGGATTTTAGGGAGTTGAGCAATTTTGATCTCTCGATAAAGAATCACCGACAAAAAGAATCCATAGATCACAGCCACGGCAGCAGCCTCCGTAGCCGTAAAAATCCCCAGAATGATCCCTCCAAGAATGATCGCCCCCATAAACAGAGAGAGAAACGATCTCTTCGCAGCCCCCAGGAGTTTCCGGAAGTTGGCTCTCTCTTCCCGGGGAAAATTTTTCTTCCGAGCAATGATATAGGTCAGGATCATCAGGAGGATTCCCATGCTGATACCGGGCACGAAACCGGCGAGGAAAAGGGCTCCTACGGAGGTATTGGTGAGACTTCCGAAGACAACCATGGTCAAGCAGGGAGGAATAAGAACGCCCATCCCTCCTGCCGAGGTTACGAGTGCCGCAGCAAAGTTCGGAGCATAACCTCTCTTCTTCATGGCAGGGATCATGATGCTTCCGACCGCTGCCGTATCCGCTGCCGAGGATCCCGAGATATCGGAAAAAAAGATGGTCGCCACCATGACCACCATCCCCATACCCCCACGGATGTGGCCGACCAGGGCATTAGCGAGTTCAACGATGCGTTTCGAGATTCCCCCTGTCTCCATCAGCATCCCAGCTAACACAAAGAGGGGAACAGCCAAATAGGGGAAATGAGATAAACCAGAAAATACCTTTTGAGATAAAACCTCAAGAGGAACTCCCCCTACCAGAAGGGCAGCAGCTGTCCCTACGCCAATGGCAAATACGATGGGAGTCCCCAAGATCAGAAGAATGAAAAAAATCGAAAAGAGAACGATGGCCATCATTTTGGAGTCTCCTGAGCTTTCTTATCTAAGAGAAATATTGTTTGGATCGCCAGATGAATGAACATGATGGCCGCAGAGATCGGCAAGACGACGTAGACAAATGATACGGAGTACTGCAAGGCAGCAGTCAACTGTGATTTCATTGAAACCGTCAATTTCCAGCCGTAGACGAAGAGAACCATCAACATAAATAGGATCGCGAAGTTACACAATACGGTAACGATCTTCTGCATCCCCTTGGGGAAAAAATTGAAAAAAAGGTCGAGGCGGGGGTGTTCATTTCTTTTCAAGCCGACGCTTGCCCCCAGAAGAGCCATCCAGACAAAGGTAAAAGTCGAGAGCTCCTCTGACCAGTCAAGGGGGACTTCCAACAGATACCGGAATAAAACCTGCGAAAAGACCAGGATCGTCATGGCCGCCAACAAGAACGCGGCCAGATGTTTGACCACTTCGTTAAGCCTCTTACTGATTCGCTCTAAAAGTCTCGCTTCCATCCCTTACCTAATACGATGACAAAAAAAGAGTTTTTCTCGCCTGGACTCAAAGATAATGAAATGATGGGGTGAAGGGAGGTCTTTCCAAAATCTCCTCCCTCCACTCCACACTCCAATCCAGCGATGCCTACTTAACAGCCCTTATCTTCCCAATGACGTCCATTCCTACGTTCTGGGAATACTTATCGCTAACTTCCTTTGATGCCTTCGCGAAGGCCTCGATATCGGCTGTGTTAAACTGAACTTTGTTTTCATTCACCAATTTCCCGACGATTTTGTTGTCAATGTCCTTGGTGATTTGAATCGCTTCAGGAACGAGGGCTTTCGAAATATCGACGATCTCCTGCTGTAAATCCTTTGGCAGAGAGTCAAACTTCTTCTTGGACATACTCAACACGGATGCGGTATAAATATGGTTGGTAATTGAAAAGTAAGGGGCAACTTCGTAATGCTTCATGATGTCATAGGAGGGAGGGTTGTTGTCAACGGAATCGAGCACACCCTGTTGCAGGGCAGTGTAAACCTCGCCCCAGTTAAACGGAACGGCTTTGGCGCCCCAAGAGTTAAACAAATCGATGTGGAGAGGATTCTGAATCACCCGATGCTTCATCCCAGCCAAATCTGCAGGCTTGAAAATCGGTCGTTTACGGCTATAGACACTACGGAATCCCAGGTTGTAACAGGAAAGAACCATGATGCCGTGGTTCTCCAATTTCTTGTTGATCGACATTCCAATCGGACCATTAAGCACCTTGGTGGCATGGTCTATGTCTCGATAGAGATAAGGAATATCAATATACGTCATCTGCGGTTCCCATAGGGCTAGGAGCGATGTCATAGTGATGGCCATATCGACGCTGCCAATCTTTAACCCTTCAAGGTGGTCTTTCTCACTCCCAAGCTGCCCCGCAGGGTGGACCTTGACGGTCACTCTATCTCCAAACTTCTTCTCCAGCATCTCTTTGAACCTCATCGCCAAAGTATGATAGTAAAAGGTTGTAGGAGCCGTATGGCCCAACGAGAGTTCAATCTTTTGGGCATTTACACGGGAAGGGAAAAAACTGAAACTGATACAGGCCAGAAACAGAACAAAAAGAATACCGAAGACATTTCTCTTTTTGAGACTCATAAGCTTTCCTCCTTTTGAATAGATTGCGCTTTGGAATCAGGATACGAAAACTGGGGATACAAGTTATAAGGATTTTCACCCCCTTTCTCATTCATGATTTGTGATTCGGTGCCGTCCACTTTAAAACCTTGAAGTACAGTATCCCATTCTTTTTTTATTGTCAAGGAGTTCCAGAAAGGGATATGAAGATGAAGGGTCTTCACCTAAACATACCTAAATTATTTCTTTGAACTACGTGGATAACATGGTATTATGATTTCCAGGATTCCCAGACGGCAAAAGAAAATGATCTGAAAGGAGGGACAATCATGAGCTATCGCATCGACCCCATTTCTTACCAACTTGGGACTATTTTTGCTTTTGCGGAAATGGTAGCCGCCGATTTAAAAAAGATGGCCTTGAGTTTACCTTTCTTACCCAAAGACTACGAGCTTCTCGTTAAGGATGCGAAAAGAATTGCGAAGGAAGAGGGTGTCAAGCTGAGACTGGAGAAGCGCCTACTCACCACCGACCTGTTTCCAGAAGAGATAACAAGAGGGAAATGGGTTTTTTTTATTTATAAATATCCAGAGGTACTTAAGAAATATCTTTCTCTAAAATCTAAGAAAGAAGGGTTGATCCATGAAAATAACTATAAAGGAAAAGAAAGACAGGCCATTGCAGTCGGATTTGGCGAATTATTAAGCTATAGGAAGGGTGTGATCAGGAGGAAGCTGAAGGGAAGAGGTAGATAAATGGAAGAACGGTCGAGGAACAATAGGGTGAAGTTCGAAGGGATTGA
>Ga0194126_10008337_pt1 | contig 14134 bp, 14 predicted proteins | sample TA2KigC150mmetaG_FD_148641 | JGI IMG/M metagenome (GOLD analysis project Ga0194126, IMG submission 148641) | Freshwater microbial communities from Lake Tanganyika, Tanzania - TA2015035 Kigoma Deep Cast 150m | ecosystem: Environmental > Aquatic > Freshwater > Lake | place: Tanzania: Lake... | reverse complement strand
TTTAGCGTCAATCGGTTAAGGTGAACACCAAAGAAAATGGGTTTACGGTGACGAAGCTGGTATCGAAGCAAGAAGCTCGGAAGACGAAGCTCGAGCATCCAGTTTCTATTGACGAGCCTCGATACGAACGCCGTGTACCTCCTCAGTTATTGGGTGTTACTTAACCTGTAGGGTCGGGAGGTCCTTCCTCCAAAACCTTGGAAAGCGATGTTTGAAGTCATGCCAACCGACCCATCTGCCCGTTTAATGATGATTTTTATAAACGAACCTATGGAGTTTAAAGGTTAAAGGTTTCGCTTCAAGGTTTTTCCAGAGGAACCTCCCGACCCTTTTCTATCTCTGTAACTGAGGGGTTACAGCGCCGTGTTCTTTTTGCTTGACATATCACTTCGCTGTTCGTATATTTAACGCTGCCTAAAGCGAAGTAAACATTAAATTAGAAAGGAGGAATTGAGATGAAAGTATTCAAATGTTTTATGGTGGTTTTGATGCTCCTTGCAGCGGGAAGCATGGCTGTGGCAGGAACCCTCGATGAAGTCCGTACAAAAGGGGTTCTGACGGTAGGCGTGAACCCAGGCGTGGCTGGGTTCAGCATGCCCGATGAAAAGGGGGTGTGGAAAGGGCTTGACGTGGATACGGCTAAAGCGATTGCAGCCGCTGTATTTGGCGATGTCAACAAGGTGAAATATGTCGCCCTTACAGCCGTCCAGCGCCTCCCAGCTTTACAATCAAAGGAAGTGGATGTCCTGTGCCGTAACACCACCGCCACTCTTACGCGGGAAACCGTGAACGGCCTCAATTTTGTTCATCCGAATTATTATGACGGTCAGGGATTTCTGATCTCTAATAAAAAGAAAGTAAAGACCGCCAAGGGATTGAAAGGCGCCACTGTCTGTACCCTTCCCGGGACAACCACCGAGATGAATGCTGCGGACTATTTCCGGAAAAACGCAATGCCGTGGAAACCGGTCGTCATTGAGAGCAACGCCGAGCTGAACAAGGCCTTTTTCGCAGGCCGCTGTGATGTCCTGACCTCAGACGCTTCTCAGCTGGCTGCCGTCCGCTCCGTGGCTCCCAATCCTGATGATTACATCATCTTACCCGAGATCATTTCCAAGGAGCCCCTTTCCCCCGCAGTCCGTCATGGAGATGATCAATGGTATGACATCGTCAACTGGACGGTGATGGCTTTGATTGAGGCTGAGGAACTTGGCATTACATCAGCCAATGTGGATGAGATGCTAAAAAGCACAGACCCCCAAATCCAGCGTTTTCTTGGAGTCAATCCTGGTTTTGGCAAAGCCCTCGGCCTTGATGAAAAATGGGCCTATAACATCATTAAACAGGTCGGCAATTACGGCGAAATCTTCGATCGCAACGTGGGTCCGAAAACACCCCTTAAGCTTGATCGCGGGTTAAATAACCTGTGGACAAAGGGTGGACTCATGTATGCTATCCCATTTAGATAATCCCCGATAAAGGGTGCTCCCACAAACGAGAGCACCCTTTATTATATCACTGTTAATTGGAAGACGATTAGTTTGAAGCATAAGAATTTCTCCCCTTGGGGACCGACAAAACAAGCCTCTTTAGGAAGCAACCCACCCTTTGAAGGAAGATGAAAGACTTCAAGGACAGCGCAGCGAGGGAAAAGGTACCATTTTGGCTTGACCCCAAGAAAAGGGCCATCCTGTTTCAATTGATGACCTTTGCGATGGTGGGATTGCTGGCCTACTATCTTACTTCAAACACCCTGATCAACCTCGAAAAACAAAGTATTGCCACGGGATTTAGCTTTCTCCAGAAAGAGTCCTCCTTTGAAATCGGTGAATCCCTGATTCCCTATTCGGCAGCCAATACTTACGCACGCGCCCTTCTGGTGGGCGCTCTGAATACCATCAAGGTCGCTTTCATAGGGATCGTCCTCACCATCATCCTGGGCACGATCATTGGAATGGCAAGGCTTTCGACCAACTGGCTTCTCTCAAAGCTGGCAGCCATCTACATCGAATTCATGCAGGATATCCCAATCCTTCTGCAGTTATTTTTCTGGTATGCCATCTTTTATGAAACCCTTCCCTCTTCACAGGAGGCCCTTAACCCGGGCGCCGGAATCTACCTTTCCAATCGCGGGGTCGCTTTTACGATCCCTGAACCACATCCTGCTCACCTCTATATGCTTTTAGCTTTTCTGGTCGGGTGTGTGATCGTTTATCTGATCCGGCGTTGGGCAAGAAAACGGCAGGAAAAAACAGGGCAGATCTTTCCTGTTTTCCTCGTCTCCATGGGGATTCTCGTAGGATTCCCGCTGTTGACCTGGTGGGTCCTCGGCGCCCCCTTGAAGATGAATGTCCCCAAACTCGGGGGCTTTAACTTTGAGGGCGGATTAACAGTAAGTCCCGAGTTCATTGCCCTCCTCCTTGGCCTCGTCCTCTATACCGCCGCTTTTGTTGCCGAGGTAGTCCGTGCAGGAATCCAGTCAGTCAGCAAAGGCCAAAGAGAGGCGGCCATGTCCATCGGTCTCAGACCGGTTCCCGTCTTAAATCTGGTGATCTTACCCCAAGCCCTCAGGGTCATTGTCCCACCTTTGACCAGCCAGATGCTCAACCTGACAAAGAACAGTTCTCTGGCCGTAGCCATTGGTTACCCGGATTTTGTCTCCGTGGCCAACACAACCATCAATCAGACTGGACAATCCATAGAGGGAGTAGCCCTGATCATGGCAGTGTATCTCTTTTTCAGTCTCTCCACGTCAGTCTTCATGAACTGGTACAATAAGAGAGTGGCTCTTGTAGAGAGATGATATGAAACAAGTCGTCCAGGCAGGAGAGATAAGACCTCCTATAACCCACATTGGCGTCATCGGTTGGGTAAAAAACAACTTGTTTAATGGGGTGTTTAACTCCATCCTTACCGTCGTGACCCTTTTCCTGTTGTGGAAAGTGGTGCCTCCTTTCTTCCGATGGGCGTTCATTGACAGCGCATGGCATACAACCAGCCAGGCATGCAGAGAGGCTGCGGGCGCCTGCTGGTCGATCATTTCAATGAACTACCGTTTTATTCTCTTCGGCTTCTACCCCTACGAACAGCATTGGCGACCTTTTCTCGCAATGTTGATCCTTTTCGGCCTTCTCTTTTACAGCAGGGACCGGAGCCACTGGAAAAAACCCCTTGCCTATGGTTGGATCATCGGCCTTTTCACGATGGGCCTCCTTATGAAAGGAGGCATCTTGGGACTTCCCTCCGTAGAGAGCACGCAGTGGGGAGGTTTGCCTCTTACGCTCCTTCTTGCCGTTTTCGGCCTTACCGCGGCTTATCCTTTAGGGGTGATTCTGGCGCTGGGGCGGCGTTCCAGAATGCCCGGCGTTAAAATCCTCTGTATCCTGTATATCGAAATGATCCGTGGGGTCCCCCTGATCAGCCTCCTCTTCATGTCTTCCATCATCTTCCCTCTCTTCTTGCCGGAAGGGGTCACCTTCAATAAGATCCTGAGAGCCCAAGTGGCTATTATCCTGTTTACAGCCGCTTATATCGCTGAGGTGGTCCGTGGTGGTTTGCAGGGAATGTCACGCGGACAGTATGAGGCCGCGGAGTCGATCGGGCTGAACTATTACCTGACCATGCGGCTGGTCATTTTGCCGCAGGCATTAAAGATCGTCATTCCTCCCACGGTGAGCATTCTCATATCAGCCTTCAAGGACACCTCCCTGGTGGTGATCATCGCCCTCTTTGACCTGCTCAAGACAACTCAGTCCGTGCTCTCCAATCCCGAGTGGATGGGATTCAGTCGGGAAGCCTATGTGTTTGTTGCCATCTTATATTTCTTAGGGTGTTTCTCCATGTCCAACTACAGCCGGAAACTGGAAAAAGAATTGTCGAGAGGGGATTGAACGAAATGAATATTGAAAAGAAAGCTTCCGAAGGGCAGATGATCGAGTTTATCGATGTCCACAAATGGTTTGGCGAATTCCATGTGCTCCAGGGCATCAACCTGTCCGTGGACAGGCAGGAGCGAATTGTTATCTGCGGCCCTTCGGGCTCGGGAAAATCGACATTGATCCGATGCATCAATCGACTGGAGGAACATCAGAGGGGCCGTATCGTTGTCGATGGAATTGAGCTGACGAATAACATCAAGAACATTGAAAAGATCCGGGCTGAAGTGGGCATGGTGTTCCAGCACTTCAACCTCTTTCCTCACCTTACGATTGTTCAAAATTTGTCCCTGGGACCTATCTGGGTGAGAAAGGTCCCAAAGAAAGAAGCGGAAGAGACGGCCATGTATTATCTGGAAAAGGTGCATATTGCTGAACAGGCCCGAAAATTTCCCGGCCAGCTCTCCGGAGGGCAGCAGCAACGAGTCGCCATTGCCCGAAGCCTGTGTATGAATCCCAAGGTCATGCTCTTCGATGAACCTACTTCTGCCCTCGATCCAGAGATGATCAAAGAGGTGCTTGACGTCATGATCGAGCTTGCCCAGGAGGGGATGACCATGATTGTGGTGACACACGAAATGGGTTTTGCCAAGAGTGTGGCCCACAGAGTGCTCTTCATGGACTTCGGTAAGATTGTAGAGGGAAACACGCCTGAGGAATTCTTCGAACACCCACAGCACGAACGGACCAAACTTTTTCTGAGCCAGATCCTCCACTAAACCTTAACCTTGTAAAACATTTAGTCAAAACGGACATGGGTGAACCGTTCGTAAAGGCTTCGGGGCGAACCTTTTAGCGAATAAGCACACACATCCCAAGCCCTTGCCGGAGTTCACCTTAGGTGAGGTCTACCGTTTCCCTTAACATGTCAACTTAATCGCCGTCAGAAGCCTTGAAGAGCGGTTTACCCGTGGCCGTTTTTGCAACTGAAAGGTAAACGGTAATACCCGGCCTCTATTCCTTTGACATACAAGACTGCTTTTAATATACTTAACCCATCAAAAAGTGAGTGGACCAGGCGATGGGTTGATGAAAAACCTGGACGAGCTTAACCAATTGGAACCCTTGGCGGATGCCCCTGATTTTAAGGCACAGTGGCGCCAGGTGAAGCACGAGGTCAAATGCGATCTGGCCTCACAAATCCGGCAGCGCGTTGGCGCTGTCGTCAATCCTGATTCGATGTTTGACATTCAGGTAAAGCGGTTTCACGAATATAAACGCCAACACCTGAATGTGCTTCATATCATCACGCTGTTTAATCGCATCAAGAAAAACCCGAATATCGAGATGACGCCACGCACCTTCATTTTCGGGGGCAAGGCCGCCCCGGGTTACTACATGGCAAAACTGATCATCAAGGTAATCCACTCCGTGGCAGACAGGGTGAACCATGACCCGGATGTCAGCGGTCGTCTCAAAGTGGTCTTTTTCCCGGATTTTAACGTCAAAAATAGCCAGCGGATTTATCCTGCCGCGGACCTGTCGGAACAGATTTCGACGGCAGGAAAAGAAGCTTCCGGCACCGGAAACATGAAATTCGCCTTGAATGGAGCATTGACGATTGGCACTCTGGATGGAGCCAATATCGAAATCCTGGAAGAGGTTGGGGCTGGACAGTTCTTCATGTTTGGGTTGACGGCCGAAGAGGTGTTACACCTCAAACGCAAGGGCTACCGTCCATGGGAATATTACGATTCAAATCCATCCCTCCGGGAGGCAATCGATCTCATCCGGTCCGGGTTCTTTTCTAACGGTGACACCAAACTCTTTGAGCCCCTGGTGAATTCCCTGCTCTATCAGGATGAATATATGCTCTGCGCCGATTATCAGTCGTATATCGACTGCCAGGATAAAGTGAGTCAAGCCTATCGCAATCAGGAAGAATGGTCGAAGATGTCAATCTTGACCGTTTCCCGGATGGGCAAATTCTCCTCAGACCGGTCCATCGGTGAATATTGCAAAAAAATATGGCGGGCAGAGCCGGTCCATATCCAGTTAGAATAAACAATAATGGTGACCCAATGCGTTCCCATAAAAAACCCGCTTTTAACTCTTTCTTCTGGAAAGGCTTCGTTGGTATTCATTGAGCAACCGAACAGTATACTCTTTATAGGGGGGCAGATGTGAATGCTAAGAAAATAGACCTGACCCTCCACTGTATTTAAACAAACTGCGGACTATTTACTGAAACAAACGATTGACAGACCCTTCACCACTTTGTAGATTACAACCATCTACCATCCCCAGCATAAATACTGGGGCTTTCTAACGGGGTAGACCTGCCGGCAAAAACGGACTGCGGGCGACAGGTTTTGCCGAGGCTCCGATGGAACCAGGCTGGAGGAGGAGGATGGGCAAGTACATCATGGCCCTGGATCAGGGAACGACCAGCTCGAGGACAATTATTTTCAACCAAGCCGGCGAGATCGTTTCATCGTCCCAGCAGGAGTTCGAACAGATCTATCCCCGACCCGGATGGGTGGAACACGATCCCGAGCAGATCTGGGCTTCCCAGCTCCAAACGATCCGGGAGGCACTTGGCAGGGCACATCTCCAGGCCGGTGAGATTTCCGCCATCGGCATCACCAACCAGAGGGAGACCACGGTCCTCTGGGACCGCCGAACTGGGAAGCCGGTATACAACGCTATCGTCTGGCAATGCCGAAGGACCGCCGACTTCTGCAAGGAGCTTCAGGAAGAAGGGTTCGACGCCAAGCTGAGGGAGAAGACCGGACTGGTTACGGATGCCTATTTTTCCGGGACCAAGCTCAAGTGGATTCTGGACCACGTACCCGGGGCAAGAAGAGAGGCGGAGCAAGGCCACCTCGCTTTCGGCACCATTGACAGCTGGCTCGTGAACAGACTCTCCGGGGGCAAGGTCCACGTCACAGATTACTCAAACGCCTCCCGAACACTCCTGTATAATATCCACGAGCTGAGATGGGATGATGAGATTCTGGAGCGTTTCGACATTCCTTCCTCTCTCCTTCCCGAGGTCGTGCCTTCCAGCCACCCTGTGGCCTGCACCGATCTGGAGATCCTGGGCGCCTCCGTTCCCATCGCCGGAATCGCCGGAGATCAGCAGGCAGCCCTTTTCGGCCAGTGCTGTTTCGACCCGGGCACGGTCAAAACTACCTATGGGACGGGTTGTTTCATGCTGATGAACACCGGCCGGGAGGCTAAACCCTCTGCATGCGGCCTCCTGACCACCATCGCGTGGGGATTGGGAGGGGAAATTACCTACGCCCTTGAAGGAAGCACCTTCATCGCGGGCGCAGTCATCCAGTGGCTGAGAGATGAGCTAAAGCTGATCCGTTCCGCCGAGGAGAGCGAATACTGGGCGTCAATGGTGGAGGATTCAAACGGGGTTTACCTGGTCCCAGCCTTTGTCGGGCTGGGCGCCCCCCATTGGGATCCCCATGCCCGGGGCGCCATCCTTGGGCTGACGCGGGGCGTCAACCGCAGCCATCTCGTGCGGTCGGCCCTCGAATCGATCGCTTTTCAGAGCAAGGAGATCGTTGACTGCATGGCCCGCGACTCCGGCCTTGGCCTGACAGAGCTGAGGGTGGACGGGGGCGCCGCCGCCAACAGTCTGCTCTGTCAGTTTCAAGCCGACCTCCTCGACATCCCCGTTAGTCGGCCGAAGGTTCTCGAAACCACGGCTCTGGGAGCCGCCTACTTAGCCGGGCTGGCCGTCGGATACTGGAGGGATAAAGAAGAGATTTCAGCCAACTGGTCCGTGGGCCGCGAATTCCATCCCCGGATGTCCCAGAACCGGCGTCGGAATCTCGTCACGGGGTGGGAGCGGGCGGTGGCCCGCTCGAAGAACTGGGCCTCTCCAGAACAGGAAGGATAATGGCGGGACAAACCCGCTTTGGCAGAGGGGCCTAATTAAATGCCTTAAAATAGAATCAGCCTGTAGCGATAAGTTTGATTGGGAAACAAAGTGGCTGTGATGAATGACCACAGATGAGAAAGTAGAAAACCTTCTCGTTCTTTGACAACTGAATATTGATTTTCTTTTTTTTGCGAGCTTCACCTACCTATATTGACTCCAGGATAGTTCTGAGGCGGAATGATTAAGGAGTGAAATACACAAAAAGCCTGGGCCACTGATATGCGGTAACTGGATTGATTTGTAAAATCCCTCCCACTTCCCTTTGCTAAAGGAAGGAATTACCCCTCTTTGACAAAGAGGGGCGAGGGGAGATTTTCCAATGTTTATGTCAATTCAATTCTAAGACCTTTATAAATCACCGAAAGGTTCAATATTTTTATTTGAAAATTTGCATTCATATGGAAAATCCAAAAAACAACACTACAGGAAGAAGTATTCAACATTCCGTTTCACATCTTAATTCCTCTATTCCGACGTGTTATTCATATTTCTCAAAACAAACTATTTGATCCAGGCCCTTTCTGAACTTTTGTGAGTGAGGTTGATTTGAATAACCCAGCGGTGTCATTGCTACAACCCGGACCTCTTCGGGAATCTTCAGTATTTTCTTAACCTCATCCTCCTCGAAAGCTCCGATCCAACACGTTCCCAAACCCAGTTCATAAGCCTGGAGGAGCATAAACGCACAGGCGATGGATACATCCACCGTATAAGCGGGTTGACCACAGGCCATAATTGCCTTAGATTCCGTTCCGCAGGCGACAATGATGATAGGTGCTTCCCCAATAAAAGTCTGTCCGAAGGCAGCCTTAGCCAGTTTCTTCTTTGTTTCTCCGTTCCTGACAACGATAAATTTCCATTCCTGGCGGTTGCTGGCTGATGGGGAAAGCCTTGCAGCCTCAAGTATCCTTTTAAGTTTATCCTCTTCGACATTGGTTGCTTTGTAAGCTCTCACGCTGCTTCTTTGGCTAATGGCATCGAAAACATCCATTTTTTGTCTCCTCCATGTCAACTGGATTCATGTCTTGTTCTGTCTCCTATCTCAATTCCGGTCGGGGTTACCCATTCCCGGGTCTTTATGACTCCCGCTGGTCTTTAACTTATTGTCTCACTCGGGGAGAAAAACCCTCGCCTTTAGGCGAAGACTTTAGTATGCACACTGTGTGCAGGTTTTTTAGATTTCCCCTCGTGAGGATTTCTGTGCTGTTTGTTTTGTCTTTAGCTGACTTCAGTCAGTAGAGAATCCACCAGCTTGTAGCTGGTGGTAGTTCAATTCTGTTTCTTCCCCCCTCAACCGGAAAGACATATCCGAACAAGATAAGGGAGTAGATGGCCCTGGTGAGAGAAAAACTTAACGCCATTATCAAAAAGAAGGCGTCCTAGTCAATTGGCCTCCCTGTCATTGGCCTCCCTGTCATGGCGAGAGGGAAGATTATTGCAACTAAAATGGAGATTAGAAGAGTTATTCGGAAATAATTTCTTTGTCCTCTCATTGTAAAAATACAATCCCCTCCACACGTCTTTTTTCTGGATGATGCTTCTCATAGAATCTCTTGTATTCATCAAGTGAATTATACGGCCCGTGAACTCCCGTGATTTCTTTATACGGAGTTCCATAATCCAGGACAAAGAGCTTACCATCTTTTCTAAACGCACAGACATAATGGTTAAACACATTGGGTCGAACGAGGATAACCACGGTTTGTGCCCTGTAGGATGGATTGATTTGATTAAGAGTCTTTTTTGAAAACTCGGCAGCATCTATGTAGATGCCCGATTTAAGTTGAAAAGTCTCCTCTGGAGTTCTTGGGAAAGGTAATGTCCCTTTAAATCTCTTATATCTTTCCATATCAAGGGAGAAATCCCTTTCCATCCATTTCACTAAATCTTGATGGGATTTCCATTGCGAGATTGCTTCAGCATAGGTTTTCCCTGGGAAAGGTCTCCCTGGAGAGGTTATTTCTGTCCGGGTCTCTCTTGGATATGTTTTCACTTTGGCGGGGGCACAGCCAGGAAGGGTAAATATATGAAAGAGCAATGCTGAAATTATGAGAGCAAGCCCAAAATAGTGTTCTTTTCTTTTCATTTATTTATTTTCTAAAGGTCTCAAAAAAAGTCTTTCAGAAATCTAACGATTTTAGCAACGACATCCTTCCTAACGGGTTCCCTTTCGCTCTCTTGACAGCCACCAACAATGGGGTTTCTGTCCATTGTAGATTGTATTCGAGTCCCCTTTTTATCTTTGAGTGCAATAGAAACAAGCAGGGTTGCTCCTAAAACGGCAACTGCTCTCGTCATCGCTGTGCTGACATCAACTATTTTCGCTATTTCTTTTTTATCTGGAGGAGGTATAACGTATGTTCCTTTGACGATAGAAATCTTCGGAGAGGTAAAAAGAACATACAGGAAAGCAGCAGCTCCTATTCCTAAAACAATTCTTTGTTTGTTATTCAAATTCACCTCCTTTTTACAATCTACGCTTATAAGTATAGCTTATTTCTCCTTTCTTTTCATCTCCCGATCTATCGTGTTCATACCAACCTTGTTGCCAGGCAATGGTAATTTGGTATTGGCATGAGAACCGTCCCTAAATTTGTTAACAGATTTTAACATTGCTAACGATTGATTACAGATTGAATCCTTTCTTTTTAATATCTGAAAAGCAATCTGAGTCCAAATATCCTTAGAAATCAATCAATTACAAAAACTGTTCAAATATTATAGCTTTGGAATGCAAATTGCTAATAAAAAGACGGACTACCGACTGGAAGGAGTGGTATTAGAGGAAAAGTGAACAAGGTGAGATGATGATCAAAGAGATTTTTGAAAAAGTCCAGAAATCTCTGAAAATCTGTGGAATCATTTTTATGAAATCCCTGCCTGCGGTAGGCAGGTGTGTAATCAGAGAGCGAAAAGTATTTTTTCAGAGCTTTCTCAAATTTAGGTTGACATTTGTAAATAGTTGTAGTTTAAATACGGGCATACGGGATCAGCAGTTGCGCACTTTTTGGGGGTCACGACCTCCTTGGTGAATCGATATGCTGCTTCGGATGATCATCTTGGATTGAGATATTCTTAGGTTGCATTTGAACCAACGTCTCTCAGTTTTCGCCAATAGATGAGGTAGACAGTATATGAGTAACACCATAATAAGTCTTGCACTCTTGAAGGTAAATTGGGATCAGTTGAAGAAAGATTATCTGGAGAATTTCCTACCATTTATTGCGACATTGTGTATGAAGAAGGGATATGCAGAGATAGATATTCATAGAGTCTGCAGCGATTTCAAAACAGAATATGGTCTAATAATCCCCTATCATCCCATGATAAGCGTTCTTGATAGGGCTAGATAAAGAGGTATTCTCAAACAACTTTATCACAAACTTTACCCGGTAAAGGACAGAATAATTGAACTCGATTGTACCGAATTGTCTAAAGAGCAGGCGAGACAGAATGAGAAAGTCATAATGGAATTCATAAGATACGCAAAGGAGAACTATTCGGTTGATATATCACAGCACGATGCTGAGATAACATTTCTTGCGATGTTACAGCAGCGCGACCTTGATATGCTTTTTGCGGCTGAAGAGGGAAAATTGTTTCCAGAAATTGAAGGGAAAAAAGGTCATCGGTTTCTATTAAACAAATTCATACAACATGTGAATAAAACAGAGCCTGAATTATTTTCTTTTATTCTCAACATGGCTGTCGGACACATTTTAGCTAGCGCAATACTGTATGCAGATTTTACGAAATTTGAAGGTAAATTAAGAAATATTGAATTCTACTTTGATACAAGATTCTTGCTAAGAATGTTGGGAACAGAAGGGAAGGAGAGGCGGCAGCACTACATTGAGTTTCTAAATTACCTCTTGGATGAAGGGGCGATTTTACGTGTGTTCCGACATACCTACGATGAAATTATGGCAGTGCTGAATAATTGTTTAATATGGATTGGAAATCCAGCTTATGATCCTACGAGAGCAAGTATAGCATGCAATTATTTTGTCCAGAATAACTACAAAGAAAGTGATGTTGAGAGATTTATAGTCGGTGTTGATTTGGTATTGAGAGAACACAAAATAGAAATTGTTGAAGGCCCGGATCCAACCGAATATGCAACGTATCAAATAGATGAAGAGTGCTTAAAAAATACTATTGTTGACGTATACAAAAAAGGAGATAGTTCTTTCGATGAACTGGAAGCAGAATGGACTTTGCTTAGAGATATTAAATCTGTATCGTCGATTTACCGACTTAGGAGAGGTCGAAGGCCGCACAGTCTTGCAAAAGTAGGGAGTATGTTTGTGACAACCAATTCATCCCTTGCGCACGCGAGTAATCAGTTTCAACGGGCACAGGAAAACGGTGGCTTTGTTTTTCCAGCTTGTATTACTGACGTATTTTTAGGGACTCTTGTTTGGTTGCAGTCGCCAGCCAGAGTAACCTCTATAAATAGAAGGAAAATGATTGCGGATTGTTATGCTGCACTCCAACCTTCAAGAGTTCTTATGAAAAAATATCTGCAAGAAGTGGAGAAGCTTAGAACCGAGGGAAGGATAGGCAATGATGAATACTATCTACTGCGAGCACATAGAACTTCGTTGAATTTGCTTGAAGAAAAGACTCTAGGTGATCCCGACAATTTCACTGACAAAACGCCGGAAGAGATTTTGGAAGCGATGAGAGAAGAGTCTCGAGCTGAAGCAACAAAGAAATATTTGGAAGCAAAAGAAAAACTTGAGGAGGCAGAGCGTGATCTAGAGATCTCGGAGAACGGATTTGAAACGCTTAAACGTCAAATTAACCAAAGAGCGGAGGGTATTGCTGACGTTATAGGTTGGATTCTTTTCGTTGTATTGTGTGTGGCTTTTGTTACTGGGCTTTTGATTCAAGTGATTCCAACAGACATCGTATTACCGTTAAGATTGAAAATGGCATTGCTTGCTCTGACTGTTATTCTTGGATCGTTGAATATTATAACAGGATTTAACGTAAAAGGATTCCGAGACAAAATTAAACAATGGCTAACATTTAAGCTCGTTTCCTTTCTTGGAGGTTAGTCGTATTGATATCGGGTATTTCCCTTCAGCTCTAATCCCTACATAGAGGGGGGAATTGAGGAAAGAAATAAGAGAGACTTCCCGCCTTTTTTGATATACATTTGGCGATAAGTGGATCGCAAGTCCCCTTAAGGGCCGGGGCCTCACCTGCTGGCAGGAAGGAGCGCAATTCAAGACCGGCTTCCTGAGCGGGGACTTCCTAAAGAGCATTAACCAGTGACGAGAGGGGAATAAATGGAAAAGATAAACCGTGAACTACTCCGTTTTTTCACCGGGCATTACAAACCTGGGATCATAGGCATTGTCGGAACCAAGCACACCATAGGAATGGCGATTCGAGAGGCGCAGAAAAAAATAACCTTGGACGGGAAGGCTTCACTCTGGTCCCACTGTTTCATTTTCGGAGATTTGAGACTTGATAGAAGGGGGAAGGGTGGTTCGAAGAGCAAAAGCCCTTACATATTCGAATCGGATCTGAAGGTGAACGTCTTTAAACCACAGCTTCGAAATGGCGCCCAGGAAAACTGGATTGGGAAATATTGCAGAGAGAAGGTTGAGAATGCTGGTGTCATAGATTTCGGACTTTCAGAAGATGAGACAGACGATATTCTTGCAACTGCCCTTCAGCTTGTTGACGAACAGGTTCTCTATCCTATCCATGAGCTTCTCGGCACGTGGTGGGCGATCATTACCAAAAAAGAATGGCGTCCTAACCCGGTCGATGATCCTCACGCCATGTACTGCAGCGCATTCGTGAGGCACTGCTATAAGGAGGCAGGGGCAGACTTTCTGGGCGGGAAGATAAGTATTTCAAACACAACCCCCGAGCACATCGCACAAGCCGGAGGCAAAGCAGGGAAGTTAATCCGCTATAGGTCATAGTTTGAAAATCAAAATCTAATCTGCAAGATAACTCCAAATGGGGTATTGACTTCTTCCTGTAATTCTCGACCTGACACATTTGCAAAGCATGCTTGATTTGAATCGGTAAACCTCAACAATCTTTTTATTGTTAACAAACGATTTCTGTTTTTAATACATTAACCCTAACGGCAATCTCCCAAATAGGGATTTGATTCACAACTCTTTTTTAAAAATGAACCGACCCGCTGTCCATATCCCCACGCTTCCCGATCAACTGCCCGAACCGGACCGACCAAGAAAGCCCCATTTGAAAGAAAACAAATCCTCCAAATTATGCGAGCGAGGTTGAATCAAAACTGAAATAACCGGATGAG
>Ga0194126_10008331_pt1 | contig 14136 bp, 16 predicted proteins | sample TA2KigC150mmetaG_FD_148641 | JGI IMG/M metagenome (GOLD analysis project Ga0194126, IMG submission 148641) | Freshwater microbial communities from Lake Tanganyika, Tanzania - TA2015035 Kigoma Deep Cast 150m | ecosystem: Environmental > Aquatic > Freshwater > Lake | place: Tanzania: Lake... | reverse complement strand
GGAGAATGTCGGGGACTAAAAAAGAAGACATTGTCTGTGCATTTAACACTTTCTATTTTAAATAAACACTTCTCAAGCATATCTAACGGTGGTTAGTTGTTGTTTGCGCCCTCATAAAATCTGCTGCTATATAGATTTGAGGAAAGAATGAACCTCGACAAGTGCTCTTTGCTGACCCTCTTTATGTCTATTCGACGGGTTCAGGTCTTGTCAGGATGTTAAATTAACATCCAACAAGACTCTCTATTTCATAAAAGCGAGGGCACTTATATACGGTAGCCCGTTGACCGACGATATGTTTATATTCATCAAAACCAGGATTGATTGTGCTACAATGTGTGTATAGGGAGGTGTATGAGAATGAGGACAAATATCGTATTGGATGATGAAATAGTAAAAACCGCGTTCCGGTATTCAAAGGCAAAAACTAAAAAAGAACTGATTAATGAAGCGCTAAAGGAATTAATAATTTCTCGACAAAGATTAGACCTGAGAGCCTTGCGAGGCAAAATAGATTTCAAGCCTGATTACGATTACAAAAAATTAAGGAAAGGAGACTGATGTGATTCTTGTTGACACATCAGTGATGATCGATTACCTGTCTGACAATGAGAATGATGCCATGTTTAAATTTCAATATGTTCTTGAGAATAATATACCGTTCGGCATAAATCCATTTGTTTATCAGGAAGTCTTGCAAGGTGTGAAAACAGAGAAAGACTTCGACATGGCAAAAAGATATCTTGATACACAGCGATTTTACTCCCTTAAGGACGAAAAAGAATCATTTGCCTCTGCTGCAAGGATTTATTTCAAATGCAGGAAAAAAGGCATTACGATCGGAAGCACTATAGATTGTTTGATTGCTCAGACAGCTATCGAAAACAGTTTATTTCTTCTGCACAATGATTCCGATTTTGATAATATCGCAAAAGTCGTCTCTGACCTGAAGATTTTTAACTGGTAGTCTCTTTTACCAGAACATCGACTATATATTTATTAAGGGCACCCCTATAGGGGGTTAATTATTCGGAATGCTCGTTTACAAATCCCTTTATAAGGTCTTTCTTACCGATAATTCCGGCTAATTTCCCTTCTTTCAGAACAGGCAGAAGATGTATTTTTTTCTCTGTCATTAACGTGGCCACATATTCCACCGAAGCCTCTTCATCAACAGTGATCACGTCTTTTGTGCATATGTCTTCTACCGTAGATGCAGCCATCCTCCTGATCTCGTTTTCCATCCTGCTTGTACCGAGCGGTATATAGGCATCAAACAATCTTAAGATTGTGGGTATGTGGAGCCTGCTGTTTTTGCTTATGAGGTCGTTCTCAGTTACAATTCCTTTCAGATTGCCTTTATTATCAACAACGGGGGCGCCACTGATCTTGTATTGCATGAATATCCTTGCCAGTTCTTCTATCGTAGTGGCCGGCTCTGCTGTAATTACATCCTTTGTCATAATATCTTTTGCCTTAAGCATAATATCTCCTTTTAATTGAATATACCAAGCCTATTCATAATCAGTCAATTTTACAGTTTCCATCATAACCCGGCCATTATTTAGTGGCTGCCCATAAAGTCGGTATTCTTGCCGTTTGTTTGTCATTCCGGCTTGTCCGGTCACCTCTTCTCCTCAGCGAACCCGCCTGAGTGCGGGAGCGACTCGCCGAGGCGAGAATCTTTCCGATGGCTTCACAGAAGGATTCCCGACGCGCTTCACTTGTCCGCACACAGGCGGATTCGCCGAGGAGAACGGGAATGACAGCCTTTGGATTATTCCATGCATTTATAACTCAGCCATTAATTTAACAATTAACGCAATTTTGTTATATTAAATAACATGGACAGGAATATAGTTTTACAGAAAAAATTGGTCGAAAAAATAGCGCTTAACTGCGCCGAACATGAAATACGCAATATTGTTAAGGGAAACAGAACGTATCCTGAAATATATCAGGATATCAAAAGAACCGTTGAATACGCAGCAGATGTTCATAAAAATCAGTGGCGTAAGAGCGGAGAACCCTATATATTCCACCCTTTAAATGTGGCGCTTATCGCAGCTGAAAATGGCATGGTTGACAAGATCTCGATAGACAGCTGTCTCCTTCACGACGTCATTGAGGACGGTGAGGTCAGCAGGACTGAAATCTCGGAATTGTTTGGAGAAGAAGTTGCGGAAGTTGTAGAGGGGCTGACAAAGATAAAAGAGCACAAGGATGAGTCATATGATAAATTCTTTTCTCATACTATTAACAACCCAAGAGTTGCCTACATTAAAATCTTTGACAGGCTGCACAATCTCAAAACATTGGCGCATCTCAGACAGGAAAAGCAGATACGTATCGCAAATGAATCTATGGACATCTATTATAAACTGTGCATACGTCTATGTCTTACGGACATTGCAAATGAAATAGAATCTCTTTGCATGCCGATCCTTTATCCGGATAAATTCGCCCTGTTCTCCGAAAGACTTAAAAACATTCAGGAAGAAGCCGCTCCGATTATTGATAATTTTAAAATGAATATCCTCGAGAAATGCCATGAAAATGACGTAAAGATAAGGAAGATAAGAGTCCATTGGAAACCATTTCTTGATATAAACGATTACAATTTTATGCATATCCCCAATGTTCTATTATTCAAGCTTGTAGTTGACTCTGTTGATAATGCTTATAAAATGCTCTGGCTTGTCAACAGCAGTTACAAGGTAGCCGGCACTATTGAAGATAATATATCTGTGCCCAAGTTTAATAATTTCAGGGGGGTTAATTATACAGTCGTTGTGGGAGGAGTCAAGATCCCCCTGCTCATTACAACTGATAGGTTTAACGAATTCAACAGAAAAGGCATCCTTGTGTATGGGAGTTTCAGCAAAGACACTACAATCAACAGAAAATTAATGGACCACCTTCAGGAATATTTGATGAATGAAAATAATTTTATGGATGTGAAGACATTGATCCCATTTATCGAAAAAGATGATATACAGGTCTTTGCAAAAGATGGGAAGACCATTATCGATCTCAAAAAAGGCTCAACAGTACTTGACTTTGCATTTAAAATACATTCGGATTTAGGATTAAGGGCTGATTATGGAGTAGTCGACGGAGTACGGGTTGGATTGGGTCATGAATTAAATAATGGCAATGTCGTGCATATATACACAAATAATACGATTACAGCAACAGAGGATTTTCTGAAAAAGTGTGTAACTCCGAAAGCACAAAGGATACTGAAAAAACACTTTGAAAATTTCCATATCGACGCCCTTTTTAACATTGCAAAAAACTATCTGGAGAAAAATCTGTCCGTTCTTCATATAGATGCGGATGAGTTCTGGAAAAAGCTGCATGAGATATCCCCCGCGGAAAGGGAAAGAATGGAAAAGGTTATAGGAATACTTCGTTCCGTTTCAGGCGCTGAAAACCTGTTAGTCGAACTTCAGTTGATTGACAGGGAGCGGATTTCTGTTTTGCGGAAAAAGCATGAGCCCTTTCTCAAGGCATGGAATATTTTTTCTTCGGGTCAAAAAGGCTTGCCTGTCGAATTCGATTTTCTGGATGAAAATTATCTGGCCTGTCCTTTTTGCGTCCCCACGCTGAACAATGCACCCCATAAAGGCATTCTTGAACAGACAAGGGTTATTGTCCATGCCGGCATCTGCAAGAATACCGACAAATCTGATGAAGAAAGGATTCTGCCCGTTAAGTTCAGAAAGGACAAACTGATAGAGAGAATGATTTATATGATAATAGAAACAGATGATGTTTCGGGCATTACCCACTCAATATCTTCAGTTTTTAAAAACATAAATCTGGAGATATTTAATGTAGAAAATGATCATACAAAGGCCCTCTACAGATTAGCTTATTTCCAGAAATCTCCCCAGACAGTTTCTTCATATCTTGAACACCTTCACAAGATTCATGAAGTCAGAAGCATTGTAATAAGCACTAAAAACGTATTTGTGACTCAAACCCTCCCGGACAGCGCCCCGGCAAGTATATCAGCCAGGTAGTAATCTCCTTGTCCCGGAAAAGGGATGGTCTGTTTTCACAGTCCTAATTTTATCAGAGAAACAGGGTTCACGTTTATATCCATCACCTTTACTCCGAAATGAAGATGGGGTCCGCTCGATCTTCCGGATGAGCCGACAAAACCAACCACTTCTCCTTTAGAAACAATATCACCAGGTTTTGCCTTAAAGCCTGAAAGATGCATGTAAATTGTATACAGCCCTTGCCCGTGATCAAGGATAAGGGTATTTCCGCCGTAGAACAAGCCTTCAGCTAAAACAACCCCTCCGTCATTTGATGCCTTTATTTCCTCGCCTTCTTTCCCTTTTATGTCCAGACCTTTATGGACACTTACAAATTTTCTGTTCATAATGCGCTTTGTGCCGTATACGGTTGACTTGTCGTTTTCGAGTGGCATCATAAAAGATCCGTTCCAGCGTTTTTCAGATACAGTCTGAAAAACAGACTGCAATCTCTTATTCTCATTTTTCACCAGATCAAGGTCATCAGGGTTTAAAAATACCTTATCATCCGGCAGGGTAAGTTTCAGTTTTGGAAACCTGGTTTTCTTTACAGATACTTTCAGTTTCCTCTGCTTTTGTCCTGCTTTTATTTTAAGAGTATAGGTTCCGGGTTTTGTTTTAATATCAACTGCTCCGATAGCAATAAAGCTTCCATCTCCGGAATCACCAAAAGAAAATACCTTCCCTGCTAATGAAGCTGAGGGCATTAATGAGGGTTTTGCATCTGTAACCTTAATAAGAAAGGCGTCCCCTGGGCTGATTGTTTTTGGAGATATTTCTGCACGGAATGCAAAGGCATATTGAGGAAATATAACAAACAGCAATGCTAATGAACTACCCCACAGCAGAGCTGCGAGGCATCTTAAATATCCTCTCCCTTTTCGCCTCGGCGAATCCGCCCGAGTGCGGAGAGGGGAGGGGATTAAGGGGAGGGTGTTGAAAACATTTTCATCAAACACCCCCACCCTAACCCTCCCCCCTCAAGGGGGAGGGAATAATTGGGAACCCCGAAGCTGAGCTTCGAGGAATTCTTTTGATTAAAACAGCTGTCAGAAAGGGTTCAGGGATTCGGGGATTCATGGATCATGTTAAAAGAAATTCCAATAACGCCTTCTGCGTATGGAGTCTGTTTTCTGCCTGGTCAAAAACCAGACTTTTAGGACCGTCTATAACCTCATCGGTTATCTCTTCTCCCCTGTGTGCAGGCATGCAGTGAAGCACTATCACGTCCTTCTTTGCATCAGAGAGGAGTTTGCTGTTTATCTGATACTTTTTAAACCTCTGTTTTTTCTTTGCTGCATCTTTCTCCTGCCCCATGCTTACCCATACATCTGTGTAAACAACATCTGCTTTATAAACAGCCTCTTTAGGGTCTCTCACTATGGTTATATCGCTTTTTGCACCAGCCGTTGCCTTTTCAAAAACATGAGGATCCGGCTCATAGCCCTTGGGACAGGCGATCACAAGATTTATTCCGGTTATAGAAGCTGCTTCTATCAGAGAATTTGCAACATTATTACCGTCGCCTATATAAGCAAACCGGATACCTGCAAGACGATGTTTTCTTTCAAGAACAGTCATCAGATCTGCAAGCGCCTGGCATGGGTGATGCAAATCACTCAGCCCGTTTATTACAGGGATCGAAGCATGAGATGCAAATTCTGTGAGAATATTATGGCTGTAAGTCCTGATGACAACAGCATTAAGATATCTTGATAATACCTTTGCAGTATCATGAATTGTCTCTCCTCTTCCAATCTGAATCTCTTTTGGATTCATATAAAGAGACTTCCCCCCAAGCTGGTATATACCCACCTCAAAGGAAACCCTCGTTCGGGTAGAAGCCTTTTCAAAAAGAAGGCCGATGCTTTTACCGATTAAAGGGCATTTATTGATATCTTTACCTGATTTGAGTTCTATCGCCCTTTTAAGAAGAAAGGTTATTTCCTTAGAAGATAAATCCTGCACTGTCAATAAATCTCTTTTCATCTGAAAACCCCTGTTCTTTTTATCATCCAGGTTTATCCGGTCGATACGGGTATGGCCGGGCAAGCTGCAATGATGCTTAATCCGAAAGTAATGCTATGATATCTTTAAAAAAACTCCGTTAAGGATATCAACGAGCTGGTCTATCTCCTTCCGATGCACAATCAGAGGCGGTATGAAACGCAACACATTCCCTGTTGTACAGTTTATAAGCACTCCCTTTTCAAGACATGCCTTAACGATTGAATCCCCCTCTTGTGTCAACTCCATGCCTAATAAGAGACCTTTGCCCCTGATGTCTTTAATAAGCCATGGGAATTTTGACCTGAGCCCCTCAAGTTTTTCTATAAAGTAAATATTCATTCTGTTGCATTGATCCAGGAGAAACCCGTCTTCAAGAAGTGTTTCTATGGTAGCAACTGCAGCAGCACAGACAAGCGGGTTGCCGCCAAAGGTTGAGGCATGATTACCCGGCTGAAAGGCATTTGCAACTTTATCTGTTGCCAGCATGGCGCCGATCGGCACTCCGCCACCGAGTCCTTTTGCGATAGTCATAATATCGGGTTTAATATCAAAATGCTCATATGCAAATAGCTTTCCTGTCCTTCCCATACCGGTTTGTACCTCATCCAGAATGAGGAGGATATTATATTCATCGCAGAGATCCCTCACCTGTTTGAAATAATTCTGATCCGGCAGATTAACGCCGCCCTCGCCCTGAATCGGTTCCAGTAGGACCGCACATATATTGTCTGTGAGGGTCTTTCTCAGTGCATTGATATCATTGAACGGAACATATTTAAAACCGGGCACTAATGGTTCAAATCCCTTTTGAAATTTTTCCTGACCTGTTGCGGTAAGCGCCGCCAATGTCCTTCCATGAAACGAATTCAAGGCAGTAATAATCTCAAAGCAATCCGGGTTACCCTGATCTTTTGCATATTTTCGCGCAAGCTTTATTGCCGCCTCGTTCGCCTCTGCGCCTGAATTACAGAAAAAAACCTTATCTGCAAAGGAATTTTCCACAAGGAGTTTTGCAAGTTTTATCTGGGGCTCAATATAATAATAATTCGAGACATGTATAAGTCTCTGCGCCTGTTTCTGTATTGCAACGACAACACGCGGATGGCAGTGCCCGAGGATATTTACCGCAACCCCTGCGACAAAATCGAGATATTCCTTGCCGTCAGAACTCCATACCTTCATGCCCCGTCCTTTTCTGAGGACGATCGGGTATCTGCCGTAAGTATTCATTATATAGCGGCTTGATTCATCGAAGTATTTTTTCAGTTCCATGTGTGTGATAATAACGGAAAATCTGTTGAAAAATCAAACAACTCTCCGCCTTTACTTTATATACGGAAATATATTAAAATTATAGACTTTTAAGGAGGTGATGATTTGGTCAAAATAAGACTTATGAGATTAGGAGCGCACAAGAGACCTTTCTACAGGTTAGTTGTAGCTGATTCCAGGGCAAGAAGGAATGGTCCTTTTATAGAAATATTGGGCACATATGATCCCTTAAAAGAACCTTCCGAAATAAAGTTTGACATGGAAAAGGCAAAACTTTGGTTGCAGAGAGGAGCACAACCTACTGATAGTGTTAAAAAGCTAATGCAAAGGACCGGCTTATAGTCAGTCCAATACTCGTATGGAGGTAGAATGATGAAAGAATTAGTAGAAAAGATGGCGAAGGCTCTGGTAGACAGACCTGAAGAAGTTAACGTTACCGAGGTTGAAGGCGAAAAAACCACTGTTTTTGAACTCAGGGTTGCACAAAGCGATCTGGGAAAGGTTATAGGCAAACAAGGTAAAACTGCACGCGCAATGAGAACAATACTCAGCGCATCAGGGACAAAAATAGGCAAACGCTGCGTGCTTGAAATCCTCGAATAGTCATTTCTGTGCTCCTCAAGCGGGATAAATAATATCTTATAGTCTGCAATAAATCCCTTAGTTAACTTAATAAAAAAACAAAGGGGTAGGAGGAAAAAAATCCTCTTACCCCTTAATAGTTCCTTAGTCTTTCAGCACTCAAGAGTAAAGTCCTTATATGAAATGCGATATAATTACAATTTTCCCTGATATTTTTCATTCATATCTCAGTGAGGGCGTCGTGAAAAAAGCCCTCCAGAAGGGTATTGTTGAAATAAATGTGCATAATCTGCGGGATTATACAAAAGACAAACACAGAACTGTTGATGATTATCCATATGGAGGCGGCTCAGGCATGGTCATGAAACCGGAGCCGTTTTTCAGAGCGGTAGAAACGCTTTTTCCTGACGCCGCTCAGAGAAGGGTTATCATGCTAAGCCCTGCAGGAAAACAATTCGACCAGAACATGGCCATGGAATTTTCAGAAGACGACCGGAGACTTGTATTATTATGCGGAAGGTATGAGGCAATTGATGAAAGGGTACGGACTGCACTGACCCATGATGAAGTTTCTGTAGGGGATTACATACTGACTGGCGGAGAACTGCCTGCTTTAGTTATAATAGACGCTGTTTCAAGATTAATACCCGGAGTCCTTGGAGACGAACATTCTGCTGAAGTGGAATCTTTTTCATGGGGCATACTCGATTATCCCCATTATACAAGGCCTCCCTTGTTCAGGGGCTTGCCGGTGCCCGAGATTTTACTGTCCGGAAACCATAAAGATATAGAGAGATGGAGGCGCAGAGAGGCGCTGAAGCGCACGTTGCAGAGGAGACCTGAACTTCTTGAAAAATGCAGGCTCAGCGATGAAGATGAAAGATTTATAAGAGAAATAAAGGAGGAATTACAATGAGCTTAATGGGAGCAGTTGAGGAAAGTTTCAAAAAGGAAATGACTGAGTTTAATATTGGAGATACGGTAAGGGTTTCAGTAAAGGTTGTTGAAGGCGACAAGGAAAGAATCCAGCCGTACGATGGCGTAGTAATCGCCAGGCACGGAGGCAGCACACGGGAGACATTTACTGTAAGAAAGATATCCTTTGGCGTTGGTGTAGAAAGAATCTTTCCGCTCTTGTCCCCTAATATTGACAAGATAGAGGTACTGAAGAGAGGAAGTGTAAGGAGAGCAAAGCTATATTATCTCAGGGGCAAAAAAGGCAAGGCAGCAAAGGTTAAGGAGAAAGAAAGATTTTTTGAAGCAAAACCTCCTGAAACCCCGGCTGCAGAATAATACGATCTAACTATATCAATTTATAGAACTTCCATTATCTCCCCTCCATTAAAGGGAGGGGATTAAGGGCAGGTTAATCTCACTATGGATATCTATCAGCATGACGAGGATCTAAGACAAAAGGGGTTTTTACACATAGCTGGTATTGATGAAGCAGGAAGGGGTCCACTCGCAGGGCCGGTCGTTGCAGCAGCAGTCGTCCTGAAAGAAGGCATAAAGATTGCCGGTCTCAGAGATTCCAAAAAAGTGCCTGAAGCAGAGAGAATATCACTCTTCTCTGAAATCCAAAAATCCTCTTTAGATATAGGCATCGGAATCGTTGGACCTGAAGATATCGACCGGTTAAATATCCTGCGCGCAACGAGACTCTCGATGAAACTTGCAGTAGAGGACCTTTCCAGGTCTCCTGATTTATTGATTATCGATGCAGTATCACTTAAGTCAATTTCGATAAAACAGCTTTCACCAATAAAAGGAGAAAGCGTCAGCGCCTCGGTTGCAGCAGCATCTATAATCGCAAAATATACACGTGACAATATCATGCTTGGTTACCATCTTCAGTACCCTCAGTATAATTTTATAAAACATAAAGGATATTCCACAAAAGAACACCTCGAAATGCTCCAGATCTACGGCCCCTGCCCCATTCACAGGAAAAGCTTCTGCAGGGTAATGTCCCTGGAACTGCCTTTTTAATTCCTCACAATAAACCCGATCTTTTTTAATGAGCGAATTCCTCGAAGCTGAGCTTCGGGGTTTCCAATTATTCCCTCTCCCAAGGGGAGAGGGCAAGGGTGAGGGTGTTAAGCAGTTTATACACAGACACTAATATTAATGATATAATTACCATTGTATGGACAAGGAACGGATTGATGAGGCTCTGGAACTGCTGTGGGTCCTTAATGAAGAAGGCCATCAGGCCCTAAATCGTTTCAGGCTGAGTTCTGAAGATGATGAAGTTGATGCCATTATCAATGTTTTAAAAACAGATGGCTTTGTAGTTACATCTGTTGACGATATTCAGTTCACCGACAAAGGCCGTTCAGAGGCCAAAGCGCTTATAAGGCGCCTGCGCCTTGCAGAACGGCTTTTTACTGATGTCTTTGAGATGCGGGATGACACTGTTCTTGCTGACGCCTGCAAGATGGAGCATATCCTCAGTGAGGAGCTTACCGACAGCGTATGCACGTTCCTTGGTCATCCACAGACATGTCCGCATGGCAAGCCGATACCAAGGGGAGAATGCTGCAAAAAATACAAGGTAGAAGTCGAACCGGTAGTCACCAGACTGTCTGAATTTGAGGTAGGGTCAAAAGGAAGGATCACCTTTATTGTGCCTGCCAAACCATCGAGGTTAAGTAAACTGAATTCATTGGGGATCGCCGCAGGAAGTGTTATACGACTCCTTCAGAGAAACCCATCGTATGTTATCCAGATAGACGAGACCACGGTTGCCATCGACCCTGAAATTGCAAAAGAGATTTATATCAAGAAGTCTGTCTGATTGTCAGGCACTGTCTGGATAAAGGCAATTCGAGACTGTTCTCCTTCAGCAAAGTCTCATTCGAAAGTATCTCTTCAGTAGTACCATCGGCAGCCACTTTACCTTCCCTGATAATAATGCACCTTTTGCATACATCCTGTATGAGGTCGAGGTCGTGTGATGCGATGATCTTTGTGTGTTTAAATCCCTTCAGGAGATTGATCAGTTGTCTTCTCGATTTTGGATCCAGATTGGACGCAGGCTCATCCATTACTAAAATGTCCGGATCCATTGCCATGACAGTTGCAATAGCAACCGCTCTCTTCTGACCTTCAGAGAGCCTGTGCGGAGGTCTGTTCCTGAGGTTAAAACATCCTACCATATCAAGCGCGCTCTTCACCCTTTCTTCAACTTTTTCCTCGCTTAATCCCAGGTTGATCGGACCAAAAGCTACATCTTCATATACAGTAGGCATGAATAGCTGGTCATCCGTCCTCTGAAAGACAAAACCGACTTTTTTCCGTATCTCCTGCTTCGTCTTCCTGCCGAGGGTCACTTCACCTATAACAATTTCACCCTTGGTCGGGATGAGTTGTCCGCTCAGGTTTAAAAGGAGAGTAGTTTTCCCCATGCCGTTTGCGCCTGCTATCCCCACTGATTCGCCATGAATTATCCTGAAGGTAATTCCTTTCAGCGCTTCAGTCCCGTCGGGATACTGGAAATGCACATCATTCAGTTCAACGATATGATGGCTCATTTCGATATCCGGCTCAGGCTGTTACCAATAAAATTGACCACAGGAAAATTTCTGAATATATAAAACATCGCGATTGATATGATTGCAAATAGGATATCATAATATCTCAGACGGTGTCTTTTGAGAACCCTTATCTCCCCTCTGAATCCTCTTGATAACATTGCCTGATATATTCTCTCTGCCCTCTCGACACTCCTTACAAGGAGAACTGAGATGAGTCTTATGAAATTCTTTATTTCCCTGCCCCTTTTGCCGAATGATCTCGCCTCTCTCGCCCTTATCATTCGCAAAGCAACATCCAGGACCACAAATATATACCGGTAAAGAAACAGCAATTGGATCACAAATATCTTAGGCAGCTTCATCCTTGCAAGGGCTTCACATATGCCCGGGAAAGATGTAACTGCAATCAAAAGCAAGGCTGTGCTTACGGTGAGAATAAATTTCACAATTATAGAAAAAAAAGATATCCAGCCGCCTGAAACAGGGATTCCAAAAGGCGCAAGTATGACTTTGGTATCAAGCAGTGGATTGAATATCCCGATAAAGACGGCAAAAGGCGATATGAAGAGCACCTTTTTTGCAATAGCCCTGAGTGGAATATTTCCGGCAGTGAGCAAAAAAACCGGATACAGAAAAAAAGGCATGAGGGCGCCGAACTCATACTTCGGGAAAGAGACGACAAAGATGATAAATGCAAAGGAGACAAGAATCTTCACCCTTGGGTCAAGTCTGTGAACAAATGTTTTCTTGTATGAGAGGGTGTCGAGATAACCTAAATTGAAATACTCCGAATCAAAGGTCACGTTTTTTCTCTGAACTTCCTCATTGCTTTTATACCGATTCCAAAAAGAAGAATTACCACTAATACCATAATGCCGCCCAGTATCCCGGAAATGGATCTGCCCGGATTTACCGCAGGCCATGAGGGATTTTCTTCTTCTCCTTTTGAAGGCAGAGAATAATCAGGAAGCACAGCAGTCTTTTCCTGGAGTTTCGAAAGATTTTCTGAAATCGGGTTTTGCTTTTGTGGCACCTCAGGCTTTCCATAAATCTTTTCTATTGACCATTCAAGCCCGTCAGGATGAGTTGATGCAAGCCAGGATAAAGCGCCGCCGGTGATAACAGCGAGAACTGCCGTGATTACCAATACCTTTTTTAATGAACCGCCGGAAGAAAGCGTTTTCACCCCTTCAAGGTCATCAACAATATCAGGTCTCAGTGTTCTCACATAAATAACTATGCCTGCGGTGATGACTCCCTCAATGACGCCGATAGCAAGATGTATCGGCTGCATGAGCACAAAGAAGGTATTAAAAGGCAGCTCTGTTATCCCGGAGAGCTTTGTTTCAAGAACTACCGAGAGCGCTCCAAGCTGTAAGCCGGCCACTACACTCAGAACAGAGGCAAAGGTTATTAATTTTGGAGATGCACTCCCCCTGACAATCGTCCTGTAAATGAGCGGATACCCGATAAAGCAGGGGTAAATCCCAAGGTTCCAGATATTTGCTCCAAGGGCAAGCAATCCTCCGTCTGCAAAGAAAAGCGCCTGTATGACGAGGACAGAGGCTATTACAAGAAATGCGGCATACGGACCAAGTATGATCGCAAGGAGCATGCCTCCGCCGATATGACCGCTTGACCCTGTCATGGGGATGGTGAAGTTTATCATCTGTCCTGCAAAGATAAAGGCTCCGAGAACACCCATGAGGGGGACCATTTTATCGTCCATCTTTTCTCTTAACTGTTTGGCGGAATAAATTATTGCAGCCAGTGTCCCTGCCCAGAGAGCTCCGCCAACTGCGGGTGAAAGTAATGCGTCTGCCATATGCATGTTAGCCTCCTAAAAATCAATGATGATCCCGGCAAGGACTGTATAATCCGCTTCTGCCTTGTTCAGTCCGGTCTTCAAGCCGAGATCAATGCTGAGATTTTCATTTATTTTGCAAATCATGCCGCCGAGCAGGAAGAGAGGATGTACATTCGATTCCCTGTCAGGGTTTGTTTCGCCACCGATATTGACAACAAGCGCAACAGGCTCTGATACCGTATACTCTGCGGCCAAAGAATAATGCCAGATATCCCTAAACTCTTTTCTGTTCTTGATATAACCAAGGTCAAGGTAGAGGGTTACCGGATCGATCTCTTTTGATGTGAGGAGGTGCAGAGTATACGCTGCTTTCCCGTCACCAAGTCCTTTATCCTCTTCCCCTGTGGGAAAAATAATTCCGGGTTTTATTGCAAAGCTGAGTCCATCCTTCTCGTAGAATCTCCATTTTAACTCAAGTGTAATATCTGAGAGTCCGTCTTCTTTGAGTGTTCCAGAGCCTTCATCAATCCTCGTAAAGAGATAAGGTACGGACAGCACAAGATCAATATTGTCCCTTACCCCTGCTGAAAGAGTTGCAGCAATCTGTGTTTCCGAGTCACCGTTGTTATTTGCATATTCGGCATTTACCTCGAGGTTGAATTTGCCCGTGCCGGTTGTTCCCGGATCATCTGAAATCAGGGGATGAGCAGCATAAACACTGCCAGTAAAGAGAAAGGTTAAGGTTAAGGTTAAGAAAAAAGTAAATTTCTGGATTCTATAAACCTTTGGAACTTTGAACTTTGAACTTTGAACTTTCATAAAATATCCTTTCCCGCGGCCAATAAAAAAAGCCGCGAAAGCTATTATTGACCTTCTGGTC
>Ga0194126_10008327_pt1 | contig 14140 bp, 16 predicted proteins | sample TA2KigC150mmetaG_FD_148641 | JGI IMG/M metagenome (GOLD analysis project Ga0194126, IMG submission 148641) | Freshwater microbial communities from Lake Tanganyika, Tanzania - TA2015035 Kigoma Deep Cast 150m | ecosystem: Environmental > Aquatic > Freshwater > Lake | place: Tanzania: Lake... | reverse complement strand
CACCCTGCCCCTGAGGAAAACCCATGCAGCCACCAGAAAAAACTGTCAATGAAATAGTATATATTTGTATTTCAACAGGTTATAGGATATTTTTAATCACCTTAAAATGGAACATCCGTTGCAGGGGCGCGGCGAGCCGTGCCCCTTTTTTGCCGAGGTTCGGCTGGCCTGTGGTATGACTATGGTTCGATTTTAGGGGCGACCTGCCGGGTCGCCCCTGCCATTTGGCCCCGGCCTCATTCTCCATGCCCCGGACCTCAACCCGCCGGGGAAAAATTATCCGGCCCGGCGACAATCTCTGACAATTCTGGCAATTTCCCTGCGGCTGTGTTAAATTCCAGTTAAGATTCTTCCCACTGACTGGAGAGCTTGGATCCAAACCGATTTGGACCGAGACTTAAAGGAGGGAAAACCATGGATTGCCTTCCAAACCCCCAACGGGGGGCTGTTACCGCCGAGCTGGCGCACGGGCTCAAATTCACGCAGGCCTTGGACCAGATGCGCGAGGAGCTGGGAGCGGTGCTGGCCCGGCTCACTCCGGATATGGCCGAGGTCCTCATCCAAGAACTGGAAACCGCCCCCCGGATTTTCGGCTGCGCCGCCGGCCGGTCGGGATTTATCCTCCGGGGCTTCTTGATGCGGCTGATGCACCTGGGTTTCACCGTCTATTTTGTGGGGGAGACCATTACCCCAAGGGTCCGCCCCGGCGACCTGCTCATGGTGATGTCCGGTTCCGGGGAGACGGCCCAGCCCCGGGAGATGCAACGCCGGGCCAACGCCGCGGGCGCCCGCACCCTGGCCCTGACCACCCACCCCGAATCCACCATCGGCCAAGAGGCCCAGGTAGTCATCAACATTCCCGGAACCACCAAACTGACCCTGAACCAGGAAGCCAAGTCGGTGCAATGCCCCGGCAGCCTGTTCGAACAGGCCGCCTTTCTGTTCCTGGAAGCCGTGGTGCTGATCCTCTACGAGCGGCGCCTGGGTCGCAACCAGGGCGAAGTCCTGGACCGCCACGCGGATTTGGAGTAGGGGCAGGGTTAGGGGTTAGGTGCCCCTAACCCCTGATCCCTAATTCCTGATCCCTAAAAATCTGACCAGGAACCTCAACCATGACAATAATTTTGCAGTTAGCGCTGGATTTTGTGGATTTGCACCGGGCTGTGCGCGTGGCCGAGCAGGCCGTACCCGCGGGGGTGGATTGGGTGGAAGCCGGTACCCCCCTGATTAAGAGCGAGGGTCTGGACGCGGTGCGGGAGTTGAAAAGGCTCTTCCCCGGCAAGACCATCGTGGCCGACATGAAGATCATGGACGCGGGGCGCATCGAGGTGGAGTCCGCGGCCAAGGCCGGGGCCCAGATCATCGATGTCCTGGGAACGGCCACCGACGCCACCATCGCGGAGTGCATCCAGGCCGGGAAGAATTACGGCGCCAAGATTGCGGTGGACCTCATCGCGGTGGCCGATCCGGTGGCCCGGGCGCGGCAGGTGGAGGCCCTGGGGGCCGATTACATTACGGTGCACGTGGCCATCGACGAGCAGATGCGGGGCCTGGACCCCTTTGACATCTTATCCGCAGTGAGCCAGGCGGTGCGCGTGCCCGTGGGGGTGGCCGGGGGCATCAACTCCGAGACCGCGGCCCTCGCTGTGGCCCACGGGGCTAGCTATGTCATTGTGGGCGGCGCCATCACCAAGGCCCTGGACCCGGCGGCCGCGACGCAAGAAATCCGCCGGGCCCTGGATGAAGGCGTGGTGATTCCCACCACCTTCTTCAAGCGGGGCGGCGCCGAGGAAATTCGCCGGGTGCTGGAGATGGCGTCCGCCGCCAATCTCTCCGACGCCCTGCACCGGGGCGGGGTGCTGGAGGGTATGCGCCCCCTGGCCCCGGGAATGCGCCTGGCGGGCCGGGCCTTGACGGTGCGCACCTATCCAGGGGATTGGGCCAAGCCGGTGGAGGCCATCGACCTGGCCCAGCCGGGGGACGTGCTGGTCATTGACGCCGGGGGCGTAGGGCCGGCCATCTGGGGCGAACTGGCCACCCATTCGGCCATCAACCGGGGCCTGGCCGGGGTGGTCATCGACGGGGCCATCCGGGACTCCGGGGACATCGTCAGGCTGGGCTTCCCCGCCTTCTCCCGCCTGGTGATGCCCAACGCCGGGGAACCCAAGGGGTTCGGGGAGATCGGGGTGCCCATCCGCATCGGCAACCAGAAGGTGGAGCCGGGGGACTGGCTCCTGGGGGACGACGACGGGGTGACGGTCCTGCCCCGGAAAATCGCGGTGGAATACGCCAACCGGGCCATGGACGTCCTGGAAAAAGAGAACCGTATCCGGGAGGAGATCAAGGAGGGCCGCACCCTGGCGCAGGTTACGGACCTGCTGCGGTGGGAGAAGAAGGTGTGAGGTGCAATTGCGCTGCCTATTTGCTGACACATTTATGAATGGCGAGGGTAAATAAATCATGAATAGATTCACTAAGTTAATTGTTATCCTGTTATTTCTTGTCCCTACCATCGTATATTCGGCAAGCTATAAAGAGGAGTTTAATGATGACACCTTATTAGCTAAAGCAGTTCTCGATATAGAGAAAATGTCAATTGACGAACTTAATTAATTTGTCTGTTATTTTGCAAGTTGTGAAACATATAAGGGGGGCCAGATAAAGGATTTCTTCTGTGGAAGGGACAGAAAAACATATTTAATAAAATATGAGAGGGGCCGCTCTATAGATAAGATTATTAATGCCTTAGCTATTATGTGGGAATGGATAGAAGCATCCGATAAAGTAGCAAAACAAAATTCAAGTGATAAAAAGGAAGCTGTGAAGGCTATTACGAGGTATGCTGATATAACGAATAAGATGAAGGACGCAGCTAATAAGCGTTTTCAGCAATTATCTGCTAACAAGTAATGTAGGGTGCGTCTCACGCACCATCAAGGGTTAGCGGGGCAAAAAAATGGTGCGTGAGACGCACCCTACGATTCGACGGCGAGTAATCATTAATGTAGGGCGGGCATTGCCCGCCGTTCAGGGTGGCCTTGGCGTACTGCAAAGCACAGGTGGAACGCCTGTCTTCTGGTTCCCAAGCAGGAGCTTGGGAGCCAGAGTGCTATTGATCCTCAACTGCATCCTTACACCGCTTCTTGGCCTCTTTCCGGCAGAGTTCCCAGATGACGCAACTTTGGCGGAATTTGCAGTAGAGGCAGGGGTCGGTGCAGGCCCGGCACGCGTCCAGGCACTCCTGGCAGTAGGCAACCTCCATTTTCTGGCAGACGACGCAGGCGTCCCGGTCCGGGTGATGGCGGCATTTATCCATAAGTTACCCAGGGAAATTATAGCAAAAGTAGTGACCCTGAACCAGGCGGCGCGGGAAATTCCAGATTGGCTTTAGGGCGCCAGGATCTGCGCCTGCCCCGGCTAAACGTTCATGAACCACAGATGTTTTACCCCCGAGGATGAAAAATCCCCCCTGCCCCCCTTTTTCAAAGGGGGGTATTAAAGTCCCCCTTTGGAAAAGGGGGACTTAGGGGGATTTGAAGTTTTTCATGGTAAGCCTGTGCCGCCAAAGGGAAAATGCGGGGTGGCACTGCCTGCCATCAACTTGTCCACCGAATAGATTACCCTGAAGACGGTGAATAAAGAAGACAATCCATGAATGAAGACCGGTACACTGCCATGCGCCACCGGATGGTGGAGACCCAGATCGCGGCCCGGGGGGTGTCCGACCCGAGGGTGTTGGCGGCCATGCGGCAGGCGCCCCGGCACCGCTTCATCCCGTCTCATCTCTGGGACCAGGCCTACAGTGACTATCCCCTGCCCATCGGGGAGGACCAGACCATCTCCCAGCCCTACATCGTGGCCCTGATGACCGAGCTTTTGGAGCTTAAGGAGACGGACCGGGTGCTGGAGATCGGCACCGGCTCGGGCTACCAGGCGGCCATCCTGGCGGAGCTGGCGGCCCAGGTCTTCACCATCGACCGGGTGGCGTCCCTGTTGGCCCAGGCGGAGAAAATCTTAACTGCGCTGGGATACGGCAACATCAAGACCCGAGTGGGGGACGGGACCTTGGGCTGGCCCGAGGAAATGCCGTTCGAGGCCATCATCGTCACCGCCGGCGCCCCCCAGGTGCCCCGGCCCCTGACGGAGCAGCTGGCGTTAGGGGGGCGGCTGGTGATTCCCGTGGGGGACCGGTGGTCCCAAACCTTGACGTGCGTCCGCAAGACCAAAGAAGGGCTGAAGTTTGAGTACCACGGCGGCTGCCGCTTCGTGCGCCTCATCGGCGAGCACGGCTGGCAGGAGGCGGGTTGGACGTGAATCAGGCAGGTATGGCGGCGCTGGCTGGGGCGTTAACGGGGGGTTAAGGTCACGGCCCGCCGTGCCCTGACGCCGGCGGGACGCCATTGCCCGCCAGGCTTGGCAAGGTGCCCAGCGGAACTTGGGTTACCCTCTGGTTCCCAAGTTCAACTTGGGAACCAGAGCATTAGTCCCCTCCCCCAAGGAATTCATTTCACCTGAGCCACCTTGGGTTCGGACAGGCCCACATTGATGACCCGCCTGGCCAGAGGGGCGGCGCCTTCACCGCCGTGGCCGCCGTGCTCCACCAAGACCGCCACGGCCACCTGGGGGTCGGCGGCCGGGGCGTAGGCCGCGAACCAGGCGTGATCTTCCATCCGCCGCGCCCGCTTCTTTTTGGGGTTATCCCGATCGATGGCGACCACCTGGGCGGTGCCGGTTTTGCCGGCTACCTGGAGGTGGGGCAGGCGGGCGGCCTTGCCCGTGCCGTCGTTGACCACCCCCACCAGGGACTGCCGCACCGCCTCCAGATTGGCCGGGCTGGCCCCCAGGGTGGATTGCACCTCGGGCCTGGCCTGGTAGAGAATCTCCCCGGCCGGGCTTTCCACCTTTTCCACCAGGTAAGGCTTATAGACGATGCCGCCGTTGGCAATGGCCGCCACCACCCGGACCATCTGGATGGGAGTGGTCAGATTGTAGCCCTGGCCGATGGATACCAGGATCGTATCGCCTTCGTGCCAGGACTGATGAAATCGAGCCTTTTTCCAGGCCGGAGAAGGCGCCAGACCCGGCATCTCCTTGTCCAGATCGAGGCCGGTGGGCGCGCCCAGGCCGAAGCGCCGGCTCCATTCGGCGATGCGCTCAATCCCCAGGCGGCGGCCCATCTCATAGAAATAGATGTCGCAGGAATGCACCATGGCCCGGTGGAGGTTCACGGCGCCGTGGCCGCCCTTGCGCCAGCAATGAAACTTGTGATTGCCAACGGGCATGACGCCGCTGCAGGAGATGATGGCGCCGGGGGTGATGACCTTTTCCTCCAGGCCGGCCAACGCCGTGACGATTTTAAAGATGGAACCCGGGGGATACTGGCCCTTCAGGGCGCGGTTTTCCAGGGGGTGGGTCTTATCGTTGTTGATCTTTTGCCACTCATGGTTGGTGAGTCCCCGTTCGAAGGCCTCCAGGGAAAAGGTGGGCGAGGACGCCAGGGCCAGGACCCGGCCGGTTTTGGGGTCCAAGGCCACGATGGCCCCCACCTGGCCTTCCAGGCAGGCCTCGGCTTCCCCCTGCATCCGGTTATCCAGGGTGAGGTAGATGTTGGCCCCGGGAGTGGGGAAGACGCTGTCCAACAAGCCCAGTTCCCGCCCGTAGGCGTCCACTTCGATGCGGCGGGAGCCCCGTCGGCCCCGGAGGTATTTTTCCCAGGCCAGCTCCACCCCGCATTTGCCGAGGTAATCCGCCATCTTATAATCGGGAAACTTGCCGCTCTTGAGCTGGACGTCGCTGATTTCCCCCAGGTAGCCCAGGAGGTGGCAGGCCGTGCCCTTGTGGCGATATTCCCGCTTCGGCTGGATCTGGATGAGGACCCCGGGCAGTTCCGGTTGAAAGGCCTCCACCCGGGCCATCTCATCCCAGGCGAGGTCGGCGCGGATACGCACCTGGTGCAGGCCGGCTTTCTTGCCATTTTGCAGCTGGGCCGTTAGCTGCTGGGGGTCCAGGCGGAGCAGGCGGGCCAGGCGCCCGGCCAGGAGGGGGATATTCCCCACATCCTCCAGGACCACTACCAGTTCATAGCTGGGCCGGTTGGCCACCAGCACCTGGCCGCGGTGGTCCAGAATCATGCCCCGCCAGGGCGGCAGGTCCTGGAGGCGAATCCGGTTATGTTCCGAACGCTGCTGCATTTCCTCCCCCTGCAACAGTTGCAGGAACCAGAGACGCAGAAAGAGGACCCCGAAGAGGCACAGGACGATCACGGCGGTGCGGGCGAAGGTCCGGCGGAGGCGCTCCTGTTCTTCCGGGGGCATTACCCCCCCAAAGCTGGTTTCCGGGAGATTGAAGCCGGAAAATCTTGGTTCATTCGGGCGCAGCATGGCCGCTCTCACTCATCCGGGTCATCAACACCGTAACCGGGGCAATCGGTTGCCGGAAAGGGGTAAAACTCCGTCGGCCTGGGCCCCCGCCACCCCGTGGTCGGCACGGGACAGGCTCAAGGCCTGGCCTGAATCGAGTTTGCCTGCCTCATTCGCCAAAAAGCTAATAGGGCATGGGTTCACTTCTGGGCCGCCAGCCCAGACGGCGCAGGAAGTTTTCCACGCCCTGCACCAAAAGATGCATCAAGGGCCCCAGGGCCGCAGTGCCCAGGATCTCCATACCGTGCACCCAGGTCAGGTCGTGGGAAAAAAGGGGCTGGTAGCTCAGTATGAAGGTGCCGAACTGCAAGTGCACCTCTTGCAAAGCCAGGGCGGCCAGGCTGGCCAAGGCCTGGAAACCCACCTGCTGGAGCAGCAGGCGGCGCCGGAAAAACCGGGCCATGGCCACCAGCACCAGGGACGCCCCCAAATGGAGCCCCAGGGGGGTGGTGGCATAACTATCCTGGAGGCAGCCCAACACCAGGCTCAATGCCAGGGGCAGCGCTAAAGACGGCCTCAGGCCCACGTAGAACAGCAGCAGGGCCAGCAGACGCAGGTGCACATAGGGAAAAAGCACCAGGTTCTGCACGTAAAAGATGATCAGACCCGCCAGGCTGAAAGCTATCAGTGGCGCAATCATGGTTCGGGAAAAGCCAGAGTGGCCACTTGCACCACCAGAACCTCTTCCAGGGTGGATAGATCGACGCCGGGGGTAACCTCGATCTCCTGAAAGACGCCTGGATTTTTCTTGTTGGCCGCGGTGACCTTCCCAAAGACCAGGCCTTTGGGATAGAGGCCCACCAACCCGGAGGCCAGCACCAGGTCACCCACCTGCACGTCGGCGCTCTTGGGGACAAACTCCAGGGAGCAACGGTTGCCGCCCTTGCCCTTGAGCATGCCCCGGACCCGGGTGCGCTGCACCATGGCATCGGCGCCGCTCTTGCGGTCCACGATGAGCATCACCTTGGAATACTCGGGGTAGACCCCCACGATGCGCCCCACAATGCCCTGGGGGGCCAGTACCGGCAGACCCTCCTTGACTCCCTGGGCCTTGCCCTGATTTATGATGGCGGACCGGGACCACAGGGTGGGGTCGTAGGCGATGACCCGGGCCCCAATGACGGGGAGGGCCACCTGCCGCTTCAGGTCCAGGAGGACTTCAAGGCGCGTTAGGGCCTGTTGGGCTTCCTGGAAAAGGACCTCCCGCTGCTTATACTCCTCCAGTTGCTGCTGTAATTCGGCATTTTGCCGCCGCGCCCCCACCAGGTAAAAATAGCCCAGCCAGAGTTGCTTGGCGGTGCGGCCCACGTACGAAAGCCCCTCCAAACCGGGGGCGGTCATGGAGACGACCAGCTCCTGCACCTTTCTCAAGGCCGGCGAGCGCTTGAGGCTCAGGGAGAGGACCGAAAAGACCAGCAGCAGGGTCAGAACTAAAAGGAGCGGGGTGCGGTAGCGACCTTGGGGGTGCACATCTAACCGCCTCAATCCACCATCACTTCTTTGAGGATGCTGAGATTATCCAGAGCCCGGCCGGAGCCCATGACCACGGTGGACAGGGGATCGTCGGCGATCTTGATGGGCAGGCCGGTTTCCTGGTGGAGCAGGGTATCCAGATGCTTCAGCAGGGCCCCGCCCCCGGTGAGATAGATGCCCCGGTCCACGATGTCCGCCGCCAGCTCGGGGGGAGTTTGCTCCAGCGCGCCCTTGACTGCGGCCACGATAGTATCGATCTGTTCCTGGATGGCGTGGCGGACCTCGTCGGAATTGACATTGATGATTTTGGGGATGCCGGTGACCAGGTCCCGGCCTTTGACGTCCATGGACTCCACCTCACTCCCCGGATAGGCGTTGCCGATGGTGGTTTTGATGATCTCGGCGGTGCGCTCGCCGATGAGGAGGTTGTAAGTCCGCTTGACAAACTGCAAGATAGCCTCGTCCATCTTGTCGCCCCCCATCCGGACGGATTTGGCATAGACGATGCCCGCCAGGGAAATGACCGCGACTTCCGAGGTGCCGCCGCCGATGTCCACCACCATGTTGCAGATGGGCTCGGTGATGGGCAGCCCGGCGCCGATGGCCGCGGCCATGGGTTCTTCAATGAGATAGACTTCCCGGGCCCCGGCCGACTCCGCCGACTCCCGGACCGCCCGCTTCTCCACCGGGGTGATGCCCGACGGGACCGCGATGATGATGCGGGGGCGGATCAGGGAGCGCCGGTTGTGGACCTTACGGATGAAGTGGCGCAGCATGGCTTCGGTGATTTCGAAGTCGGCGATGACCCCGTCCTTCATGGGGCGGATGGCGATAATGTTCCCGGGGGTGCGGCCCAGCATCATCTTGGCGTCCCGGCCCACGGCCAGGACCCGGCTGCGGTGGTCCCGCTCGTTCTTGCGGACCGCCACCACCGAGGGCTCGCTCAGGACGATGCCCTTGCCCTTAACATAGACCAGGGTGTTGGCGGTGCCCAGGTCGATGGCCAGATCGTTGGAAAACCATCCTAAGATGGGATCAAGAAACATGGGTATAACTCCTTAGCATCGTGGGAACACCGCTCCCGGTGGGGGTGGCGCCGGCCAGAAGGCTAAAAAAAGCGCCCGTTCCCCGAGCGCCATCGCTGCGTGAAATGCCCCTTACTTGTTTATTCTGACTAACTTAGTGAAAAAATTCAACCTAAAAATCCTCACGCCTCCCGGCCCCGGGGCCAGCCGGCCAAAATTTTGCCCCCGTCCCATGCTCCCAAAGTCTGGATGCGCCTGCCCCTTAAAGCAAATCGCCAGGATTTTTTTAAAAAACGCCGTGGGCGGGTAGACTCCCCCGGCATCGGGGAAAACCGAAGAGACGCAGGCGCGTTGAACGCCGCCAGGGGTTTGGTCATACTTATCTGGAAGCCGTAGCCGGATTAATCACGCCTGGACCTTGACAAAATCGCCCATAAATGGTTTATATTATGTTTGGAATAATCTCCGGAAATTAAGGATGAATCGATGAAACGCACCTATCAACCCAGTAATTTGCGCCGGAACCGCACCCACGGGTTTTTGGAACGGATGAGCACCCGGGCCGGGCGCGCCGCGATCAAGCGCCGCCGGGCCAAGGGCCGGAAACGCCTTTCGGTTTGAGGCGGGGAGTCCCTGAGCCTCATTCCTGATGCCAACTGCCGGTGCTCTGCCCCTGTCCCGAACCCAACCCCAAAGGGACCGCCCGTTTCACCAAGGCGGCGCGGCTCCGCCATCGCCAAGACTACCTGCGGGCGCAGGCCCAGGGCAAGCGGCTCCACACGCGCCATTTCGGCGTGGTCCTGGCGCCCATGGCCGAAGGCCATCCCCGGCTGGGGCTGGTGGTTACCCGGCGACTGGGAAAAGCGGTCCAGCGCAACCGCGTGAAGCGATTGCTCCGGGAGTTTTTTCGCCGCCACCAAACCGGATTGCCCGCCTTTGACTTGGTGATCATGGCCAAGAAAGGGGCTCCGGCTTTGGGATATCATCAGGTCGAAGAGGAGTTGAGCCGGCTGCTGCTCTCCCGGGCCCGGCCGAGAACCCATGACTAACCTGGTCCTGCTGATAATCCGGGCCTACCAGGTGCTGATCTCACCTTTTTTTCCCAGTTGCTGCCGGTTTGCGCCGACGTGTTCCCAGTATGCCGCCGAGGCCCTGAGCCGACACGGCGTCTGGCGCGGCCTCGGGTTTACCCTCCGGCGCCTCTGTCGCTGCCATCCCTTCCATCCCGGGGGGTGGGACCCGGTACCTTAGGAGTTTCTTATGGAAAGACGGGCCTTAATTGCCCTGGCCTTAAGCTTCGCGGTGTTCATGGCGTTCATCTATTACGGGGACAAGACCAAAAGCCCCACGGCGCCCTCTCCTGCCACCCAAACCGCCACCGCGCTACCGGCGGCCCCGGCGCCGTCTCCGGCCGGGGTACAACCCACCCCGCCGGCGTCGACGCCGGGGAAAGCGCCATCGAGTCGTCCGGCCAAAAACGTGGTGGTGGACACTCCCTCGTTTAAGGCGGTATTTACCGAGCAGGGGGGGCGGCTCCAGAGCTTTCAGTTAAAGAAATATAAGGACCGCATCCCCTTTGAGCCCATCTATCAATTTAAATTGGGCCCCGTGGGCTTTGAGGTGGAGCGCTATCTCGCCCCGGGGGCAGCCGGGGTCAAATCCAAGGACCTGGTGCGGGAGGGCGGCGCGAATGAGCTGCCCCTGACCCTGAGTTGGGAAGGGAAAACCCTCAACGTGTCGGGGCTGGCCCAATATGAGGCCTCGGCCTCGGCCCTCACCCTCCAGGCCGGAGAAAAAGGCGCCCTGAAATTTACCTGCGTCAGTCCCGAGGGTCTGACCCTGGTCAAGACTTTCACTTTCACGGGCGACAGTTACGGCTTCGATCTGGCGGTCCAGGTGACCAATAATACCGGCCAGCCCCTGGATGGCAAACTCAACCTGGACTTGAGCGGGAATTTTGCCGCAGAAGATCCCGACCGCTTCCATTTCCTGGGGTTTAACGGCTCCATCAATAATAAGCTGGAGGACATGCAGAGCGGCGGGCTTAAGGAACCCAAGACCTATACCGGCAAGGTGGATTGGGCCGGGTTGGACGAAGGCTACTTCATTACCGCCATCATCCCCGAGTCCGCCAAGTCCTGGGTCACCCTGAGCGAACCGCCGAAAGCGCCCATGGTGGCCAGCGTCAAGATCCCGGTGGAGGCCCTGGGCGCGGGGCAGGCGGCCCAGTTTTCCTACGTCCTTTATTTCGGCCCCAAAAACCTGGACGACCTCAAGCCCCTGGGGCTGGGCCGGGCGGTGGACTTCGGCTGGTTTGATGTCCTGGGAAAACCGCTCCTGCAATTCTTAACTTGGCTGGAGCGCTACTCGTTCAACTACGGCTGGGCCATTGTCATCCTGACCATCCTGCTGAGGATCGTCTTCTGGTATCCCAACCACAAGAGCTACAAGTCCATGAAGGACATGCAGAAGCTCCAGCCCAAGGTGGCCAAGCTCCGGGAAAAGTATAAAGATGACAAGGAACTCATGAACAAGGAACTCATGGCCTTGTATCGCACCTTCAAGGTCAATCCCATGGCCGGGTGCCTGCCCATGTTGCTACAGTTGCCGGTGTTCATCGCCCTGTACAACGTGCTGGGATATGCCATCGAACTGCGCCATGCCTCCTTTCTCCCCACCCTGCCGTTCACCAACATCGTCTGGCTGGCGGACCTGTCCGCCAAGGACCCCCTGCTCATCACCCCACTGGTCATGGGGGCCACCATGTTCATCCAGCAAAAAATGACCCCGTCCGCCGGGGATCCCACCCAGGCCAAGATGATGATGTTCTTGCCCTTTATTTTTACGTTTATGTTCCTGAACTTCGCCTCCGGCCTGGTAATCTATTGGCTGGTGAACAACGTTCTGTCAATCGCCCAGCAGCACTATACCAATAAATACCTTACGTAGGTCTCAGGGGAAGTATTGATGGAGTTTCTGGAGTTTGAAGGCAAGACCACCGAAGAGGCCATCGCCAATGCCGGCGCCCATTTTCAGGTCCCCTCGGAGGAGTTGGAGATAGAGATTGTGTCGGTGGGATCTCCCGGATTTTTTGGTCTGGGAGGTCGAAAAGCCAGGATTCGCGCCGCTCTGCCTGAAGAGCCGGAGGGTGATCTGCTGCCCCTGGCCCGGGGAATCCTGGAGCAGATCCTGGCGAAGATGCATGAGCCGGCCGCGGTAACCGCCACTCAGGAAGAAGACCGGATCAACCTGCTCATTGCCACCCCAGATGCAGGCCTCCTCATCGGCAAGCAGGGCCAGACCCTTGACGCCCTGCAATATCTCGTTACCAAGATGCTGGCGAAGCAGACCCGGGGGAAGGTCAGGGTCGCCATAGACGTGGAAGCCTACCGGGCCCGCCACAATGAGGCCTTGGCCCTGCTGGCCCAAAAGTACGGCGACAAGGTCAAGCGCAGCGGTAAGCCCATCACCCTGAATCCCATGAATCCCTATGATCGCCGCATCGTGCATATGGCCCTCCAGGGTAACAAGGATTTGAAGACCATCAGCCGGGGCGAAGGCCTCTATAAGAAGGTAATCATTTCACCCGCCAAAAAGAAGGAAAGCCGGGAGGATGTCGCCGGCCCAGCATGACTTCTCATGAGGCGGCCGATACCATTGCGGCTATCAGCACCCCCATGGGTGAGGCGGGGATCGGCATCGTCCGGCTGAGCGGCCCCCGGGCCTTTGCCATTGCCCGCCGCCTCTTTCGCCCTCATCGCCCCCGCCCCGCGTGGCAGTCCCACCGGCTCTATCTGGGCCACATCGTCGACCCCCAGGGTGACATCATCGATGAGGTCATGGTCACCCTCATGCGGGCGCCTTACACCTATACCCGGGAAGACGTGGTGGAAATCAACTGCCATTCGGGCTATGGGGTCTTGCGGCGCGTCCTGGACCTGGCCCTGGCCGCCGGGGCGCGCCTGGCCCGCCCGGGAGAGTTTACCTTGAGGGCGTATCTCAGCGGGCGCCTCGATTTGACCCAGGCGGAAGCAGTCCTGGAGGTCATCCGGGCCCGGACCGAAACTCACCTCCAGGTGGCGGCGGCGCACTTGCAAGGCGGCCTGGGGCGAAGGCTGGCCCGGATGCGGCAAGACCTCCTGGACCTCCTGGCCCGGGTGGAAGCCGCCCTGGATTTTCCCGAAGAAGCCGGGGAGTTGCCCCCCGCCTCGGTCCAGGAGGGTCTCGACCTGCAGCTAAGGACCCTTAACACCCTGGCCGACAGCTATGAAGCCGGGCGTCTGCTGCGGGAGGGGCTGCTGGCGGTGATCGCCGGGCGTCCCAACGTGGGTAAATCCAGCCTGTTGAACCGCCTCCTCAACATGGAGCGGGCTATTGTCACCGAGATACCCGGCACCACCCGGGATCTGGTGGAGGAGTCCATCACCCTGGGGGGGGCGGTGGTGCGTTTCAGCGATACCGCCGGCCTGCGCCCGGCCCAGGACCGGGTGGAGGAGTTGGGCATCGAACGCACCCGGGAGCGGCTGGGACAGGCGGATATGGTCCTCTATCTGGTGGATGCGAGCGCCCCCCTGGCCTCGGAAGATGGGGCGGCCCTGGCGGAACTGGCCGGGCAACCGGGGCTGCTGGTGGTCAACAAGCTGGATCTGCCCCAGTGCGTCTCCGACGCTGAATTGTCGGGATTAAGCGCCTGGCCCCTTGCGAAAATCTCCGCCAAGACCGGCCAGGGCATCGAGGCCTTGAAGGAAAAAATCGTGGCCCAGACCCTGGGCGGCGGCCTCAAGGTGCAGGGGGAGGTCGTCACCCAGGCCCGCCACCATGAGCACCTCCGGCAATGCCTGGCTTATCTGGGCCAGGCCCGGGGACTGCTTTCGCCCAAGACCCCCTGGGAACTGGTGGCCCTGGAACTCGCCGCCGCCATCCGGGAACTGGGGGAGGTCACCGGGGAGGAAGTGGGTGAGGCCATCTTAGACCGCATCTTCGGCCAGTTCTGTTTGGGGAAGTGAATTGGGGGAAGGGGATAGGGGCCGAAGACACCCAACCCCATACAGATTTTCATATTAATAATCCCCCTAAATCCAATGCGGTTCACTTAAGGTTTGGCTATTTCGATGGGTTGCTGGGGCGAGGATGCCCCCCTCACCCCAGCCCTCTCCCCCCGCCGGGGGGAGAGGGAGAATTACCGGATATCCTTCTTTATTCCCTCTCCCCCAATGGGGGAGA
>Ga0194126_10008321_pt1 | contig 14148 bp, 11 predicted proteins | sample TA2KigC150mmetaG_FD_148641 | JGI IMG/M metagenome (GOLD analysis project Ga0194126, IMG submission 148641) | Freshwater microbial communities from Lake Tanganyika, Tanzania - TA2015035 Kigoma Deep Cast 150m | ecosystem: Environmental > Aquatic > Freshwater > Lake | place: Tanzania: Lake... | reverse complement strand
AGGCAGATTTGACGGATACCTTGTCCATGTTGGATGTATGTCCGGAATGCAAGCGCAAAAACGATGTTCCCAAGATGGTGAGCCTGTTCCACAAGGAGGGTTCCGATGGCCATTGATAAACCGACCCACCAGATCGTTGCCGAACAAAGCAAATACGCCGTCCGACTGGACGAACAGACGGTGCAACTCAAGGGACAATTGCTCAAAGACATCCAGCGTTCGGTCTATGTCTATCGCGTTGACTGCGGCGGATGCAATGGATGCGAGATCGAGATCTTTGCCGCGCTCACACCCCTCTTCGATGTGGAACGTTTCGGCATCAAGGTCGTTTCCTCCCCGCGTCATGCCGATGTGCTGGTGTACACAGGCTCGATGACGCGTTCGATGCGTGTCCCTGCCATGCGCGCATATCACGCCGCTCCCGACCCGAAGATCTGCGTCGCCTACGGGGCGTGCGGAAGTTCTGGCGGCATCTTCCACGATCTGTATTGTGTGTGGGGCGGAGCGGACAAGTTCATCCCAATTGACGTTTACATTCCTGGGTGTCCGCCGACCCCAGGCGCAACGATCTACGGTTTTGCCATGGCATTGGGCATGTTGGGGCAAAAGATGAAAGCCATTTATCACATTCAAAGCGACGAAGAACATGCGCCATTAGCTCACCCCAACGTACCGCTGGCATTGCGCATTGCCATCGATCGCGAAGCCCGCCGCATGGCTGGTTATCTTTATGGGAATCAGATCGCCGAAAAATTCATGGAGATTTACGAGAGCAACCAAAATGTCGAGCAGAATGTTCGATCCTACCTCGATGAACAAAACGATCCGCGCCTGACCGAGATCATGAATCGCATCCTGCAGATTTTTCGAACGCATCAAGGAGATAGGTAGATCATGAGCGGGAGGGTCATCTTCTATCAGTTGACGCACAAATTCGTCAACCTGGCGCAGGACATTCCAGAGGGTAGCAAACAGGTGGTCTATTATTCGCTTGCCATCGGGCATCATGTCGGTTTGATGGACTGCTTCCATTGCCTGATGGAAATCCCGCTTGATGACTATTGCCAGTGGATCACGCATCTCCCCGAAGGCGCAGCCCGACGCAAAATGGAAGGGGTGTTGAAATGGGGCGAGATCGAAGTCAACCAGAGTCATGCGAGCGAGTTGCTTGAAGCATTCGATAAATCGCAAACGCAATGGACGGGCGCTCTTGTCCAATGCTTGCAAGCGATGAGGAACGAACCCGCCCTGTATTTGATGGTCAGGAGATGTCAATGACGAAGCGACTCGTTCTGACCGTGGGCAACACGATGATGGGAGACGATTCGGCTGGACCGCTTCTCGCGCAGCGGATGGCTGGCTCGCCCATAGATCATTGGGACGTCCTTGACGGTGGGTCGGCGCCTGAGAATTCCCTGCATCAGATCCGTGAGATGGTGCCCGACCATATCCTGGTTGTTGATGCGACCGACATGGATCTGGCCCCGGGCGAAATTCGTTTGATCAATGATCGGAATCTCGATGATCCCTTCCTGATGAGTACGCATACACTATCGCTTTCCTATTTGGTTCAATCCCTGAGAGAAACAACCGCGAAAGTGGAATTGCTTGGTATCCAACCTAAGATCGTGATGTTCGGTTATCCGGTATCACCCGAAGTGAAACGAGCTGTTGAATCCATTTATGAGAACTTGAAACAGAAAATGCCGGTTTGGTTGCCTTTGGAAACAGCCAACTTTGCTGACGCAGTCTACGCGAGTAAGCCCCCTGATTCCATATCCAGATTGGATAATCCTTATGGCAAAAATTCAATCCCTTGAAGACCTGGATCGCTTTCGAGAAGAAGTGACCAAGGAACGTCAATCCAAAGCCGCCCTGGGGCAGATCCAGATCATTGTCGGCCTAGGCTCCTGCGGTATTGCGGCGGGCGCGCTCGACACCCTGCGAGCAGTACATCACATGATCGAGGATAACAAACTCAGGTATGTTTCGGTATCAGAGACCGGTTGCATCGGTCTATGCAGACACGAACCAATTCTTGTCGTGGTCGTAGGCGATTCCCCCCGGGTGACATATGGAAGAGTGACGCCCGATGTTGCTAGGCAGGTCATCCGCGGGCATGTGATCGACGGCAGGATCGTTGAAGAATTTGTCATTGAATCGATCCCCTATCCAACGATCTGAGGCGTTTGCAGAAAATGTTCAAGGTGAGATTATGGCTCAAAGAATCAATAAACCAGAATTGCATATTGTCGAACTGGTAAACCAGGCTGTTGAAAAACACGGCGTAACGCGGGATGCGGTGGTTCCTATCCTGAACGAAATCAATCGCGCGCTGGGATACATCCCCGCCTCGGCGTTGTCCGAGATCCGCCGCCACATCCCCACACCTCAGGAGGGTGTGTTCCTGGCAGATAGTCATCTCTATTCCGCGGCAAGTTTTTACTCCTTGTTTTCCTTAAAGCCGATCGGCCGGCATGTTATTCGGTTTTGTGAGAGTGCACCCTGCCATGTGATGGGCGGACGCGAAGTGATTCAGGTCCTTCAGGATGAATTGGGTTTAAAGCCCGGAGAGACCAGTGGAGATATGAAGTGGTCCCTGCTGATGACCAGTTGCATTGGGATATGCGGGGTTGGGCCGGTCTTTGTTGTGGATGAAGATGTGTACGGCAATGTTACGCCGGAGCGTGTGCCAGAGATCCTTGCACGGTATCACTAGCAAGGTCCAGAAAGAGCTGAGAGGTGACAGATGAAAGTTATCCGCTCAATGGTTCTAGTCTCCGTTGATCAAGCCAGTCTGGAGCATGGCGCGGAACAGGTGTTCCATGCGTTTCTTGAAGAGATCGAAGAGTTTGGATTGTCGGATCAGGTCGCGGTTTCCACGATCCGTGATGTTAGCATCCATGAAGATGTTCCGCTGGTGATCGTTTATCCTGATGCGGCTGTGTACGCCCCGGTCAAAGTAGAGGACGTGCATACGATCGTCGAGGAACATCTCTTCAAGGGCAACATCGTCCCCAGTTTGCTGGCGATGATGCACGAACTTGTGCCAGAAATCGCCTGGATGCGCGGCCGACGCGGGGCATTGCCGGTTCAAAAGAGAATCGTATTGGAACGAGCTGGCATCGTTGACCCGGGCAGTATCGAAGATTACATCCTTTACGACGGATTTCAGGCACTGGGAAAAGCATTAACCCGGATGAAGCCGGCTGAGGTGATCGCCGAAGTGGAAAAGTCGGGTTTGCAAGGCCGCGGGGGTGCCGGTTTCCCAACGGGCCGCAAATGGAGTTTCGTAGCCAGTACACCGGGAAGTCCAAAATATGTGATTTGTAATGCCGATGAAAGCGAGCCCGGCACATTCAAGGACCGCCTAATCATCGAAGGTGATCCGTTCAGCGTGATTGAGGCGATGACGATTACCGGTTATGCCATCGGAGCTCACCAGGGATACATTTACATCCGCGGCGAGTATCCGCTCGCCTATCAGCGTATTGAACATGCCATCGAACAGGCCGAGGCGCATGGCCTCCTCGGGAATCGCATTTTCGGAACGGACTTTAATTTTCATATTCATCCGCACGCCGGGGCAGGAGCATATATCTGTGGTGAAGAAACTGCATTGATCGAGTCGCTGGAAGGGAAACGCGGCATGCCGCGCGCGCGTCCGCCGTATCCCACGACGTTTGGATTGTTCGGCAAGCCAACGGTCGTAAATAATGTGGAGACGCTCGCCAATGTGCCCGCGATTCTTCGAAACGGCGCGGTCTGGTATCGTGATGTCGGATCGCCTAAAAGTACCGGAACCAAGGTGTATACGATTTTGGGCAACGTCAACTTTACCGGTTTGATCGAAGTCCCCATGGGGATCACTTTGCGCGAGGTGATCGACATCTACGGCAAAGGCATGAAGAATGATAAGAGACTCAAACTGGTGCAGACAGGCGGTTCCAGCGGAACCATCGCGCCAGCCAGTTTGCAGGATACGCCGATGGATTTCGACTCATTCCGCAACGCGGGTGTATCGCTCGGCTCTGGAGCCTTGCTCGTATGCGATGAAGATACCTGTGTTGTCGATCTCGCAAAAGTCATTCTGCGATTCTTTCGTAACGAATGTTGCGGGAAATGCACACCCTGCCGCATCGGCACACTGCGTCTGTACGAGATCATGAATCAGATCTCGAAGGGGGAAGGGTCGTTGAGCGATCTGGCCGAGGTAAAGAAAATTTCGGAGGCCATGTCGGAGGTGTCCAACTGCGGTCTGGGTCAGACCGCCTCCACAGCCCTGCGCGACATCCTGAAATATTTCCGCGAAGAAGTCGAAGCGCACATCATCGATCGCGTCTGCCCGGTTGGGGCATGCCCCATTGCAATCCGTAAACCTGAATACCTTTCGGTTGCCTAATCGGCTGACGCACAACAAGGAGAAAAGCCATGATCAGTTTGACGATCAATGGACAGACAGTGGAAGTCCCGGAAAATACAACCATCCTCAAAGCAGCTGAACAGGCTCGGATCGTCATTCCAACCTTATGCCACCACAAGGATTTGACCCCCTACGGCGGTTGCCGCCTGTGTTCGGTGGATATTCATGGTTTGCGCCTGCCGGCGACGGCTTGCACGATGCTCGTTTCGCCGGGAATGATCGTAAGCACCGAAAGTCCCGCGTTGACCCGCTACCGCCGCACAATCCTGGAACTGTTACTGGTTCGTTTTTACGATGCGGGCTATACCCACATTGCAGGAATGCCGGCCCTCGACACACAATTCGCCCATTGGGTGAATTATTACGGCATTGATATGAAGAGTGCGATGGCAAGGAAACCGTTCCGCCAAATTGACGGTGATCCGAATCCGTTCATCTGGGTGGATAAGAACAAATGCATCATGTGTACGCGTTGCGTGCGTGCCTGCGCCGAAGTCCAGGCTCGCTTTGTATGGACACAGGCGTATCGCGGCTACGACCTGCGTATCGTGTCAGGGTCAGCCACGACCATGATGCAGGCGCGTTGTGAATCCTGCGGCGCGTGTGTGGCACACTGCCCCACTGGTGCGTTGGATAACAAGATGTCCGTCAAACTCGGTCCGCCAGACCGTTTGGTGACAACAATTTGTCCATACTGCGGCGTTGGTTGTCAACTCGAGTTGAACATCAAGGATGATGTGCCGGGCGGACGCGTGCTACGCGTCACCTCCAACAGCAAAGCCCCAATTAACGGCGATCATCTATGCGTCAAGGGGCGTTATGGTTACGACTTCATTCATTCGCCTCTGCGGCTGAAGCGACCGCGCATTCGCAAATATATTCTTGAGGGAACAGCCCGGCCAGAAAACCGCGGTCCTTGGGTGGAAGTGGATTGGGAGTGTGCATTAGACGTGGCGGCGAAAGGATTGCGCAATGCGCGGGACAAGTACGGTCCACACAGTATCGGTCTGCTGGCTTCTGGAAAGTGCCTGAATGAAGAAAACTATCTCATGAACAAACTGGCACGTCAGGTGCTGGGCACCAACAACATTGACTGTTGCGACCACACCAGCCATGCAAGTACCGTGATTGGGCTTGAGGCCACAATGGAGTTGATCGCCCAGTCGAACTCGCTGGAGGATGTGGCCGGCCAGGCGAAATCCATTCTCGTGATCGGCTCGAATACAACTGAACAACATCCGATTTTCGGCGTGAAACTTCGCCGGGCGGTTCTGCATCGAGGCTGCAAACTGGTAGTTGCCCATCCAGATTTCATCAATATGTCCGAATTTGCAACCATACGGCTGATCCACAAGCCCGGCACAGAGGCGGCGCTGGTCAATGGCTTGATGTACATCATCCTGAAAAACGAATGGGAGGACCACGCTTTCATCGAGAAATATACACAGGGGTTCGATGAGTTCAAGCAAAGCATTGAAGGATTTACACCAGGCCACGTTGCAGATATCACCGGAGTTGATGAAAACGTATTACACAAGTCCGCAGAGATCCTGGCGAAGGAAAGACCAATGGCAGTTGTCTGGAGTGTTGATCTGACTCACCACTCCACTGGTCGTGTCAATGTCAGCAGCCTGATCAACCTTCAGTTGCTGTTGGGAAACCTTGGGGTGGCGGGAGGCGGCTTGATCCCGCTGCGGTGCCAGAACAATTCCCAGGGGGCCTGCGACATGGGCGGTCACCCGGCCTTCTATCCCGGTTATCAATCGGTGGAACTGCCTGCCACTCGCAAAAAATTCGAGGCGGCATGGGGAAAGGGCATTCCCACCAAGGCCGGTATGAATGCCATGGAGATGATGACTGCCGCGGCGGAGGGAAGGCTGCGGGCGTTGTATATCCTGGGTGAGGATCTGGTGGGTGGCGCATTGGATGGCAATCAATTGCGGCGCAGTCTGGGAAACTGCGACTTTGTGGTCTTGGAGGCAGTCTTCGAATCGGAAACCTCCCGTCATGCGGACGTGCTTTTACCTGGCGTCACCTTTGCCGAGAAGACCGGCACGTTCACGAATACCGAACGCAGGATTCAAATGGTGCATCATGCCGTCGCGCCACAGGGCGAATCCCGAGCCGATTGGAAGATCATCAAGGAACTGGCGCATCGCATCAAATCGAATGGTACAGATGGCCAATACACGCACGCTGATTGGGATTATGGCGATACGTCGCAGATCATGAACGAGATCGCCATGCTTACGCCGATCTATGCGGGCATAACGCATGAGCGCCTTGAACGTACGGACAACCTGCAATGGCCGGTAAAGAACCTCAGTCATCCGGGAACACCAACTCTATCGGTGGAGCATCTTCGAAATGCCCGGGGCCGATTTATCACCGCCCGGTATGACGAGGATGTAACTAGTGCCCAAACAACATGAAGATGTAGGGCAAAAGCGGCGAATTTCTGCCTCTTTTGCCCACCAATTTAAAGTTGTTTGGGTGCTAGTGAACCGAATTTGTAAATTGCGTGTGTTTGTTGCCTGATAGATAAATTAGGGTTGTTTTCATCCTGAGATAGGGTTTGCGACCACCCATTTTAAGGCGCCGGATGGATGATTTAGAAAAGATGTCTGCTGTATCCTAAAGAAGGGTTCTTTTGTTTATTTTCAAGGAGTCGCTGTGGAAACAAATCTTGTCATCGAAGTAGACCGCGTCTCCAGTCAACAAGTAGAGCAGTGCTACCACTGTCACAAGTGCACGGCGGGCTGTCCCATTGTGGGTGCGATGACCTACGGTCCGGATTTGCTGTTGCGAATGGTGTCGCTGGGGCAGACGGAAACCGTGCTTCGCAGCCGGGACATCTGGCTGTGCGTCGGGTGTTTCACCTGCGCCACGCGCTGTCCGAATGATATCGATATTGCCGCCATCATGGATGGGCTGCGTCGCATGGCGCTTGAACGCGGATTTCCTGCGGGGGAGCGCGACGCGCTGTTGTTCCATCGGCTGTTCCTGGGTGTGATCCAGCGCTTCGGGCGCTCGCATGAAGCGTTCATGCTGGGGCTCTTCAAATTCCTGTCGCGCGTCCCGCTGATGAACGACGTTCCAGCAGGCATTGGCTTGTTCGTGCGCGGCAAAATTCCACTCCTGCCCGAGCACTTTCGTGCGCCTGCTCCGGTTCGGCGGCTGTTTCAGGGAAAACGATTATGACCTACTCTTATTATCCCGGTTGCAGCCTGCACTCCACCGGCCTTGAGTATGGGCTCTCCACCCGCGCAGTGTTCAAGCATCTTGGATTGGAGCTGAATGAAGTAAATGAGTGGGCCTGCTGTGGAGCTTCTTCGGCGCATGCGCTCGACCATACGCTCTCGCTGGCTTTACCCGCCTACACCTTGTCAAAGGCGCAGGCAGCCGGGCATGACCTGGTCATCCCCTGTGCAGCCTGCTACAACCGGCTCAGGAACGCCGACCATGCGATGAAGCATGATCAAAGTATCCGCTCCCAATTGGAGACCATGCTCGACTTTGAGTATTCGGGCTCGGTGGCTGTAAGACCTGTTCTTGCCGTGTTGGCTGAGGATGTCGGCTTGGAGCGTATCCGTGCCAAGGTGAGAAATCCGCTCGAAGGCCTGAATGTGGTGACCTATTACGGCTGCCTGCTTCTTCGTCCACCGCATATCACTCACTTCGACGACGCGGAGCACCCGCACGTCATGGGAGATTTGTTACGCGAGACCGGGGTCAATGTCAGGTCGTGGTCGCATGCTACCGATTGCTGTGGAGGCAGTCTATCCCTCAGTCGTTCGGACGTGGTCCAGCAGCTTGTCGGGCGGCTGGCGGAGCGGGCATGTGAAGCCGGGGCCGATGCCATTGTGACCGCCTGCCCGCTTTGTCAGGTGAACCTGGAAATGCGCCAGACCGGGCGGGTAAAAATACCTGCTTTCTATTTCACAGAACTGCTTGGCCAGGCCTTTGGCCTGCCTGAAGCGAACAGTTGGTGGGGTCGGCATCTGATCGATCCAAGACCTGTACTGGGATCGATGGCTGCTGCGGCCTAATCCGCTGTTATTGGAGAGTACCGTCATGTTTGAAAGGGATGAGGCATTGAACAATAAACCACCGGTGGGAGCAGCGCTTATCGCCGGGGCGGGGATCGCCGGGATGCAGGCGGCGCTCGATCTTGCAGAAGCGGGCATCAAGGTTTACCTGCTGGACAAGTCTCCGGCCATCGGGGGCACGATGGCGATGCTCGATAAGACCTTCCCCACCAATGATTGTGCCATGTGCATCATGTCGCCCAAATTGGTGGAAGTCGGCCGCCATCTCAACATTGAACTGCTCAACTGTGCCGAGATCGAATCCATACAAGGAGAACCAGGGGATCTGACTGTCAGTGTCCTCCAACATCCACGTTATGTGGATCTAAAGAAATGCACTGGCTGTGGCGACTGTTCGGCAGTCTGTCCGATTCACCTGCCCGATTCCTTTAACGGCGATCTCTCAACGCGCAAGGCAATTTACAAGCTTTATCCGCAAGCCATTCCGAACGCATTTGCAATCGAAAAACTGGGAGTGGCTCCCTGCCGGGACGCCTGCCCGATTCACCAGCGCGCGCAGGGCTACCTGGCCCTGGTCGCCGAAGGGCGTTATGCCGACGCCTATCGGACGATTCTGGAGGACAATCCATTCCCTTCCATTTGCGGACGGGTATGCAATCACCGTTGCGAGGATGCCTGCAACCGCGCCCAGGCTGATGAAGCAGTCAATGTGATGGGCGTAAAACGATTTGTCGCTGATTGGGCCTGGGAGAATAAATCCTTGGTGAATGTTGGACAAGAGACGACATCCACTCCACCGTCCAATGCCCAGAGGCTGGGTCTCCTTGGTAAGCGGGTCGCTATTGTTGGAGCAGGACCTGCCGGATTGACTTGTGCTCGCGACCTCCTGCGGCAGGGATGTGGGGTGACTGTGTACGAGGCATTACCCGTGGCGGGAGGTATGATGCGCGTCGGTGTGCCGGCTCACAGGCTGCCGCATGACGTGATCGAGCGTGAGATCAACGCTGTTCTCGATGAGGGCATGGTGTTAAAGCTCAATTCGCGTGTGGAAGATGTGGAGGGGCTGCTCCAGGATTACGACGCGGTGTTCGTTGCCATTGGTGCACACGGCGGAGTCAAACTTCCCATCCCCGGAGCAGACCTGCCCGATGTGGTGCTTGGGACCACTTTCCTGCGCGAGGCAAGCCTGGATGCAGAGGCTGCCGATCTTTCCAATCGAATCAAAGGCCGGCGCGTCCTGGTGTTGGGTGGGGGCAATGTGGCAGTGGATACTGCCATGACCGCCGTCCGCCTCGGAGCGGCCTGGGTGGGAATGACCTGTCTCGAAGGACGCGGGCAGATGCCCGCCCATGAATGGGAGTTGCGCGAAGCGGAGGAGGAGGACGTTCAACTCTTTCCCTCGCGCACGTTTAAGGAGATCACTCACATCGACGGCAAGGTGACCGGCGTTCGCACAGTCCGGGTCAACTTCCGTGGATTTGTGGACGGAAGGCCGGACTTCGATGAGCTTCCGGACACCGAGGAAATCCATTCTGCGGATGTGGTGATATTTTCCATCGGTCAGCGTCCCGAATCCGAATGCATGAAGCAGGTCAAATTGCAGCGCGGCGGGCGCGTGGAGGTGGATCCCGATTCGCTGGCTACCTGTGTGCCCGGAATCTTCAGCGGCGGTGACGCGGTGACCGGCACAGCGTTCATCGTGGACGCCATCGCCGCAGGGCACCGCGCGGCGCAGTCGATTTCGGATTACCTCGAAGGAAATGAAACCAGGGATAACGAAAGCTCTCCAGTTGCCCGGTTGACCGCCGAGGAAGCGAAGAGGCGGATCGCCGCCGGCGAGGCATCCACCGTATCACGCATTGAACCGCTTCACCGCGCCGCGGCTGACCGAATTCATGACTTCGGAGAAATTGCGGGCATGTTGACGGAGGAACAGACACGCTCCGAAGCCGCCCGATGCCTGCGTTGTGGAATTTGCTCCGAATGCAATCAATGCATCCAGGTCTGCCGCGCGGGAGCCATCAACCACAACGAAACCGAACGCAAAGTGGATCTCAATGTCGGTGCGGTGATCCTGACCCCCGGCCTCGAAACCCTGCCCGGTGATATCCGTCCTGAATATGGTTATGGTCGTTACCCGAATGTGGTTACGAGCATGCAATTCGAGCGCATGCTCTCCGCTTCCGGACCCTTCAAGGGAACCGTCCAGCGCCCGTCGGATAGCGCTCACCCGCGCAAAATTGCCTGGATTCAATGTGTCGGTTCACGCGATTCAACATGTTCGCCGAATCCGCCGGCAGGGAGTTCAGGGGTGCGGGCAGATTATTGTTCCTCGGTCTGCTGCATGTACACCACCAAGGAAGCCATCATCGCCCGGGAACATGACCCGCACATCGAGCCGACGGTGTTCTACATCGATCTGCGCTCTTTCGGGAAGGGCTTTGATTCGTATGTCGAGCGGGCGCGGAACGAACAAGGTATTCGATACATCCGCTGCATGGTCTCATCTGTGAAGGAAGTTCCCACAACACATAATCTGCGTCTGACTTATGTTACCTGGGATGGAAGGCCTGTTACGCGGGAGGAGGAATTTGACCTGGTTGTGCTTTCCGTTGGTCTGCGGCCTTCCGCGGCGACACGTGAGATGGCGGAAAGACTCGGGATCCGGCTGACCGAGGCCGGTTTTGCGGAGATCGACCGGTTCGCTCCCACGCGTTCGTCCCGTGCCGGAGTATTTGTCGCCGGCGCGTTTTCCGAGCCGAAGGACATCCCCGAATCGGTCATTGAAGCCTCCTGTGCCGCGGCACAGGTGTCCGCGCTTCTGGGTTCTGCGCGGGCTACGCTCACGCGTGTTCCTGAATACCCCCCGGAACGGGATGTGAGCGATGAACCCGAGCGGGTGGGCGTGTTTATCTGTCATTGCGGGATCAACATCGGTGCCGTGGTGGACGTACCGGCGGTGGTCGAGTACGCGCGCACATTGCCCGGCGTGGCCTATGCCGAGCACAATCTGTACACCTGTTCGCAGGACACCCAGGCGCGCATCACCGAACGCATCACGGAGCAGGGCTTGAACCGCGTGGTGGTGGCCTCGTGCACACCGCGCACGCACGAGCCGCTGTTCCAGGATACCCTGCGGGGCGCGGGATTGAATCCACATCTGTTCGAGATGGCGAACATTCGTGAGCATGATTCATGGGTGCATCGCAACGAACCGGAATCGGCCACTGACAAGGCGAAGCAGCTGGTGGGGATGGCTGTGGCCAAAGGACGAAAATTGCGCTCCATCACCCGCAGAATGTTTGACATCAACCGACAGGCGCTGGTGATCGGTGGAGGGCTGGCAGGGATGACCTCAGCCCTTTCGATTGCGCAGCAGGGGTTTGGAGTGTATCTGATCGAACGGGAGAATGAACTTGGCGGGAACCTGCGCCATATTCATACCGGGGCATTCTCCGGGGATGATCCTCAAAAGCTCCTGCGTGAGACAGTCGAGGCGGTCATGTCCGAACCGGCCATTCACGTTATGACCGGCGCCGAGCTGACCGGCGTGGGTGGCTATACCGGTCAATATTCTTCACAAGTGCGTCTATCCGACGGCTCGATCACTGAATTGCAGCATGGCGCGATCATTCTTTCCAGCGGTGCGCGCGGAATGACGCCGACTGAATACCTGTATGGCAGACATCCGAATGTAATCACCCAGCGCGAATTGGAGGAGCGGATGATGGGAGCAAAGGGCCGACCGCTCCCCCTGGATGACCTGAAAACGCTCGTCATGATCCAATGCGTCGGCTCCCGGGATCAGGCTCATCCATATTGTTCGCGCATTTGCTGCACACAGGCCCTCAAGAACGCGCTTGCCGTCAAACGTCGCTCGCCGGAGACACGTGCGATCGTATTGTACCGGGACATTCGCAGTTACGGATTCCGTGAATATCTGTATCGGGAAGCGCGCAAGGCTGGTGTCCTGTTCCTGGAATACAGTGAATCCGAAAAGCCGGCGGTGACGGACGAGAACGGTCGGTTGAAAGTCACCGTCACCCTGCAACCCGACCAGCAGGTGATCGCGTTCGACCCCGACTGGCTGGTGCTCAGCGCTGGAATTGAATCCGAACCGGGGAACCCCGCGCTCGCCCAACTACTCAAGGTTCCGCTGAATGCGGATGGATTCTTCCTTGAGGCGCACGTGAAACTGCGGCCGGTGGATTTCGCGGCGGAGGGAATTTTCCTTGCCGGGCTGGCTCATTCCCCGCGCGCCATCGAGGAGACCATCGCACAGGCTCAGGCAGCCGCAGTGCGCGCGGTGGCCCTGCTGGCGAAGCCGCAATTGGAATCGACACCGATTGTCGCAAGCGTCAATCCGAAATTGTGCGCAGCCTGCGGTCAGTGCGTGGAGATTTGCCCGTACGGGGCGCGCGTGCTCGAACCCGGCATGAGCCACGCGGAAGTGATCGAGGTTCTGTGTCAGGGCTGCGGAGCATGCGTGGCAGCCTGCCCGAACAAGGCCAGTCAGCAAAAAGGTTTCGAAGTAGCACAGGTTTTCGGCATGTTGGATGCCGCAGTGCATTGATAGAGGTTCTGGTCGAAAGGTGAATCGATGACCCAAAAAGAATTTGAACCAAGGATTGTTGCGTTCCTGTGCAATTGGTGCACCTATACCGGTGCGGATTTGGCGGGTACTTCACGTCTTCAGTATCCGCCCAACGTGCGCGTGGTGCGCATGATGTGCAGCGGGGCCGTGGACCCGGTGTATGTGCTCAAACCGCTGATTGACGGCGCGGATGGTGTGTTGATAGGCGGGTGTCACCCCGGGGACTGCCATTACCAGACCGGCAACTACAAGACCCGACGCCGCTATGTTGCCATGCGAGAGATCCTCAAATCCACCGGTATGGATGATGACCGAATCTGGCTGCGCTGGATCAGCGCCAGCGAGGGACAGCGATTTGCAGAAACTGTCACGGAGATGGTGACCGCGCTCAGAAGGTTGGGTCCCAATCCCATGCGTGAAGCATGGGCGGTGTGAGACATGGCAATTTGAGGAGTGACTGTCCTCCCGTGAGTCCAGGGAGGACAGCGTCCTCCACGACTGAGGCAGAAAGGAAAGTTCATGAACACAACCCTTCCGGTTGAGAAACAAGACCTGCTTGCCACCTTACGCGGCTTCCTGAAACAGCTAATGCAGGCCGGCGTGCTTGAAGCACTGCTGGTACCGCTGGAATATGGCGGGAGTGTGGTGCCGGCCCTGGTCACGGATTCCGCCATGCTCGAGAAAGCGAATCCTCTGCTGCCGGTCATGACGATCAACTCCGCCCGGGCGGTCTCCGCATTGACCGGCAAGCAGGTTCCGGCAAAGCTGGGTGTGGTGCTGCGCTCGTGCGAACTCCGCGCGCTGGTGGAACTGGCCAAACTGCAGCAGGCCAGCCTGGAGGGGCTCACGCTCATTGGTTTGGATTGTCCTGGTACATGTGAATTGGACGATTTTCTCACAAGCGATGTGTGGAAGGAGGAAAATCGTTCGAAAAGCTTGGAGGAGTACCTCTCAGCGGCCCATTCAGGCAGTGAACCACAAATGACCCCTCCTTTGCGTTCTGCCTGCCGTATGTGCATCCGCCCAGTGCCGGAAAATGTGGATATTCACATCCGCCTGTTCGGCGCGGACACGACGGTTGT